>Ga0209700_107379_pt1 | contig 15637 bp, 7 predicted proteins | sample SiratroredBW_FD_187528 | JGI IMG/M metagenome (GOLD analysis project Ga0209700, IMG submission 187528) | Root nodule microbial communities of legume samples collected from California, USA - Siratro red BW (SPAdes) (version 2) | ecosystem: Host-associated > Plants > Roots > Nodule | place: USA...
GCTTTCTTTTTTTTTTTTTAGTGCTATACCAAAAAGAAACGCAGGGTAATTTAAAAGCAAACTTATATATGAAGAAAATATAGGTTTCTTTAGTTTTTTTTTTCTTTTGCTCTTTTTTTTTTTAAATTCAGAAACACAAATAAATAAAGGATATAAAAGTTGGATGTGAATGAAAAGAAAAAAGTTTGATCAGATTCAGAAGCACTAGATTGAAATTTAGTTGAAATGTTTCTTTTTTCTGCTTGGTTGCTTTGCATGAGCAAACAATGAGACAAAACCCTTATATAGAGAGTGGGGGAGAATATTATCATGAGAGAAACAGAGGCTAAGTTCTTTGCTTGGCAAGAGAAAAAAAAAAAAGGAGAATTAAGATAAGAAACATACGAAATCTTTTCTGTTCGTTGCAGAATACTGAACAGAAAAAAAGTATTTGTTATAATTTTTATTGCTGAATAAGCTCGTACAACATTTCATTCCAATAAACTAAAATTACCTAAATTTTAAGTAAACTTTTCATATGACTATTTTCAAAAAAATGAAAAAAAGTTGGTTAGAAGGTCAATGAAAGTTTTTATTACATTGGAATATAAAATTATTTAAAACTATTGTACAAATTATAAGCTATAAAAGTCCAAATAAGTTGTAAAGATGAATAGGAGAAAGAAAGAGGGTATGTATTCTTTGCTTGGTAAGCGAAAGTGAGTGAGAATAAAAAAAGGAAACGAACAATAGTGTCCTCAAAAGAACATTGCTTGTGGAAATTGTGCTTCTGAATAAGAAAAGAATAAACATATTTTGGTGACAAAGGTGAGTGTTGATATGCGAAGGTGTTTTGAACGTGTTAGATCAATTTAATTCATCCATAAGAATAGCTAGCCAACGGTTTAAAAGTTAGAATAAGTTTCATAATTGAAAATTAGTTAAATAATAAACTATTTATAAAAAAAAGTATTTTCTTAAAAATTAGATTAATTCCTCTAAAAAATTATTTAATTCTTATATAGGCCAATTTAAATATCTTAATTATAATTAAACAGCACCTGTTAATGCTTCATTATATTAATATGAAAGGATTGGTATACTTTGTCCCAGTTGATAGTTTGCGCCAATTAGTAAGAGGTCGTCCATATAAAAACCTCTTAACAAACTTCTAATATATATGTCACACTAATTAAACATATTAACATTATATTTGCCTTTGTGTTCAATCTTTTCTTGCATGTATACGGCTCTATGAAAAGACGAGTTCATAAACACGATCTTAATATGATAGTTATATGAAAATGATATTATTTTTTTATAACATAATAATTCTTGAACTATCAGTTTTTCGTTTGAAATATGGTATTTGTCAATAATGTTAACCGATCAAATATTGGTTGACATTTTTATCTACCACTCATAAAGATGATATATTTGCTTTCTTAATTTGGATTACAAATTTCCATTTATGATTGGCTAATCTGAAAATTGAAATTAATATTTTAAATTTTGTAAATGAATTTTCACTTAAAATAGTCAATTTAGAAGTAGAAATTTATGTTCTGCATCGTATAATTCAAAAGTTAATTTTTAAATTTGAAATTACACGATTTACGTTTAGTATAAATGATTGTATATGTAATGAATTATCAATTTTAAAATAAAATATTAAAGGGAGTGTAGTGAATCTTTATAATATAAGTAAAATATATATTATTTATGATAAAAATATTATTGGTCTCTCTATCACCTCTCCACGAATATAGACATTAGCAACTTGTTCTCATATTGCAGTTATTGTTGCAGATGGCCAACAAGTCAGAATACACCTCCATCTCAATGTGATATCCCAAATTTATTTAACTTTTATTCATGGAACACTAATTTTAACTCTATATGATCTTACAACAGCAATATTTAACATCTTAATCAACAAACATGATAACTAAATAAATTTTATTTCTTATCTCAACATTCTACAAACACTTAGCAATGTGATCAGCATAGCTCATCAGTAGCCATGTGATTAGCATACCTCATTTGCATAACTCTTAACCCTGTGAATAAATATCAATACCACCCACGTTAAATGCTCTAACGTGATCTCTCCTATGAATAAAGGATGTAAGTGTTGGATGTTTATCGGGTTCAGAGTATCTTCCATTATCGTGGCTATATTTATCTAAATTAAAATAAAATAATACATTAGATAAAAAAAAATATTAAAACAATACAACAAGTAACACTAAATACCATTCTAGATTTCATAATTCAAAATATATACTATAAGAAAAATGTGTTTAGAGACCAATTTTTAGCTACTAAATGAAATGATTATTAATTGTGACCAAAATAGTCACCAAATTAGATTTTGGTTGCTAAATAACTATAAAATAGAAGTAATGATTGAATTTAGTGACTAATTAAGTCAAATAATTGATATCTAACATTAGTTATCAAGGTTTTAGTGACCATACCATTAGATTCTAAATTAGTCTCTCACTTAATTAGATACCAATTTAGAATCTAATGACCACTAAAACTTTGGTATCTAATGTTGATACCAATAATTTAACTTAATTGGTCATTAAATTCAACCATTATTTTTATTTTGTAGTTATTTAGCAACCAAAATTTAATTTGGTCACTATTTTGGTCACAATTAGAAACCACTTCATTTGATAGCTAAATATTGGTCTCTAAATAAATTTTTTCTTGTAGTGATATTTTTAAATTTAAAAATATATTTTAGATTACACAATCTAAAATAGGTTTGTATATCATGAATTCAAAGAACATTGGGATAACTAAAAAACATCAAGAAACTCACTTTAACAAAGAACAAGAATAATGGGCTAGAATTTGGATTATAGCATAGGCAACAACGACAAGGGTTGATGGTATGAAATGTATGGAAAGGAAGGAAGCTGGGTTAAAATTTATATATTACAATAGGGTACTTTAGTCTTTTACCATATGTTGGAATAAGAGCTCACAGTGAGGTGTGGATTGTATCTAGTTTTGTAAGTGTGACTAGAGATGGATTCTTCCTACATCTCCATAGTATCTTCCTACACCTTCATAATTTTGAATATAATAATTTTAATCATGAGAGAAAGACCAAAATGCTCTTAGTGTTAGAGAAATAGGTTAAAGATGTTAAGACTTTTATCCAGCAAGTGTACCGAGTCACAAGTAATATAGATTTATAAAGTAAGGATGTCGATCCCACGGAAAACAGTTTTGTTTTAGAATTTAGCATCACTACTTACTAAGCAATAACAGTTTCACGATGATTTGATGATAAATTGAGTCAAGAAACATAAAAAAAACAATTAAAAACAAGTAACAATTATAAAACGGAGTTTACAAGATCTAGAAAGACTTTGGGATTGAACTTCATCTCTTTCCCTCATTCATATTTTGGACTTGATAATAAAATACAATATTAGTAACTACTCTCAATTGATGCACATATAAAAATCATTCACACTGATTCCTCTGATATGAAATTCATAAGGAAATTTCCTAAACACTGATTCCTCAGCTATTTAGTAAATTACCCAGCGTTAAGAACGAATGTTAAACGCAATCAATATATCGAAACCTATCCCTAGTATTCCAATATATCGACTATTTTCATCTAGGTCGGAAACTCAAAAGTACTTCCCAGTTAAGTTTAAGAATCAAAATCGAGACTCTATTGATCAGATAAAATCAAGCATTAAGCACAAGATGAAAACAACAATGGAGCAGAAACTGAATATTATATTTAAAATCGCCAAAATACAAATGAGTTTAAGAAATTACATTCAATCCCAAAGTTGCGGAACTTAGCTACTCATAGTAGCCATTACACTTCAAAGAAAGGAAGATTGCAATAGAAGAAGAAAATCTTGATTCTAGTCGTCTGCCTCCGTCTTCTCCGTCTTGATTCCGTCCTTTAGGTCTTGATTCTGTCCAAAACCATAAAAATCCCCTTTTAGACTTGGTTTTGGGCCTAGGTTAAGTGGCTTCTCTTTTGGGCCTTTCTTTATTTTAAACTTTTCATTTCTTTGCATCATGAATCTCTCGATCTATCATTTTCTTCATTCTTTTATACCTGAAATTTCACAATAATTGAGATTAAATGATTTCCTTTAACTCATAACTCAAAACATAAATTTAAATCCAAAAACTCTAAAATTGGGAGTAATTACTATTTTAAATAACACTTAAACCCACAAGTACTCAATATTTCTCATGTATAAAAACACTCAAAATTGGTACTTATCAACTCCCCCAACCTAGAATCTTGCTTGTCCTCAAGCAAAGTAATTGGACTCACGCAAAATATTGTCCAAAACAAAAACAACAGTTGGTCAAAAATCAGACCCATGGTTCAATCATCAGACAACATTAATTTTCAAAACAAGAATTCAATATAAGAGAGATCAGATATTCTAAGTCAAATTAAAACAGGAACAAGACACAATCAATCTACAAGTGAAACAACTCAAACAAAGACAAGATAATCTAATTGAGAAATTTCTCTCTTAATATCTCATAGGGTAATGTCTCTCTCAACTTCCACTGACTCTGAACAAATCAAAGTTGCCTTTCATTTTTAGTCAAATCACAAACACACAATCAACATGGATCTTAAGGTCTTTTAAAGGTTGTAATGAGGCTAGGCTATCAAGAACATTGGTTTTTCAGATAAAAAAGTGCATACTTCAAACAAGGAGAACATATCTACAAATGAGACAAAATTTCCCTTAGAAAGAATTAATCTACCAACCCTTGATTTCATCCAACCATATTTTTTTTTTTGTAATTCACTCTTTTGTTTATTTATTTTTTTTTGTAGAACAAAAGAGTGAATTATGTAACCCATTTCTTTACATAACCAACATCTCATAAGCTTAATCAACCTTTCCCATTATGAAAATTGCACCTATGTTCTCTTCCTCAAGCATGATATAAGGGTGGAAAATCAAATATCAATTAAAGGTTAGGGTGCAACAACGAAAATTTCAGCTCAAAGGGTTATCAAAAGCATTGGTTATTATACTTGGTTGGCTTTTTGGCACTGGGTTTAAATCTAAATACAAAAATGCCTTAATCATGTCCAAGTTTTCATATGTGAAGTAAAATAACATAAAAAATTAGGCAACAACAACTTGATTTATTACTCAGTGGAACTCTCAACTTTTAACTGTTTAAAGATTCACAACTTACTTGGTTAATTGGCTCTAATTCCTCAATTTTTATCAAGCCTTGTTCTAGTCATAACCCTGTTCAATTTTCATGCTTCAATGACCCACTCAACTTAACTCAAAAATTCTAATCCCCTAAAAATTTCCCAAATAATAAGCTGATCTGACTTAGAACAATCATAAGTCTAATTTCTACTCAACCACAGAATTAAGCTAAGTACCACACATCAAACATAAAAATAACAAATAAAAGTAAAAAAAAAAATACTGAATGGAAAATCAATCACAAGCATACTACAATATTTAATTAAAGAGAAAAAATGTTTTATCAAGAATCTTCCCTCATAGTCCAATCAAAGCCAGTGTCAATTCTGCATCCTGATATTCTTCTACTGCAGCTATGGCTGTGCCTGCTCCACCTCTCCCATGAAAATTAGGCCTGTCCCTATGCCATGCAACATAAGAGCTGAATTGGTTAGGTAAGAGAAATTGAGACTAAAGAACACTTTAGGATTGAAAATTTAAGATTGAAAAAGATTGAGCAAATGTGGCTCACAAGGGTGAGTGCAAGAAGGGAGTGAGCCCTTTAGGATTCTATGTTTTTTTTTTCGGCGAAAAATTTCGCCCGAGCGAGATCAGGCTCGCCCAGGCGAAAATACTCTAGTAGATACCCCTAATTTTCGCTCAAACGAAATATTCTTCGCCCAGGCTAGCTTCACGTCATCAAGATCCTCGCCCAGGCGAGACCAGTTTCTCTCGGGCGAAAATGCTCTAGTGGGCACCCTTAATTTTCGCTCTGGACGACTCCTTTCTCGCCCAGGCGAGACAACTCCAGTGAGCACCCTTAATTTTCGCTCTGGACGACTCCTATCTCGCCCGGGCAAGAAAACTCCAGTAAGCACCCTTAATTTTTGCTCTGGGCGACTCCTCTCTCGCCCAGGCGAGAGTTGTAGTTCACAATTTTTCTCATTTTTTCTCTGCAAAATTCACCCAGGCGACTCCCGGCTCGCCCAAGCGAAAACATTCCTGCACCTATGAGATTCAGGATCTTTTAACTTCACTGCTCCATCAGGCCTTCTTTATCTTTGGACACTGTTCTTGGGAATTTTCCTTGCCTTTCCAAACTTTTCCCAATATTTCTGCACTTCTCTTTCTTCCCCTTTATCTATGTCATCAATGGCAAGAATTTTCATCAAAGGATCAAATGCATGGATCCTCTTTTCTTGTTCAGCACAAACTTCATCTAAAACATCCACTCTAAAATATTCTTTTGCTCCACTTGGATGTTTCATAGCTTCAAAGACATCAAAGCTCACCTCTTCATCTTGTGCACACACCTTAAGTTTTCCTTTATCAACATCAATGATGACCTTGGCAGTTTTCATGAATAATCTTCCTAAAATCAGGGAAACTTCAGCATCCTCCTCCATGTCCATGACCACAAAGTCAACTGGGAATAGAAATTTGTCCACCTTCACTATCATGTCTTCAACAATTCCATAGGGATATTTTATAGACCTGTCAACTAGCTGTAGAGTCATCCTTGTAGGTCTCACTTCAACATCTCCAATCTTCTTCAGCATGGAGAGAGGTATAAGACTGATGCCTGCTCCAAGATCCATTAAAGCTCTTTTAATCGTGAGATTTCCTATGGTGACAGGTAAGGTGAAGCTTCCCGGATCTCTAGATTTCTGTGGCAAGGATTTTTGAATGATGGTACTACACCCAGCTTTCAGTTCAACTGTTTCCTGATCAGGAATTTTTCTCTTCTTTGTCAATAGCTCTTTCATGAACCTGGCATAAGTTGGCATTTGCTCTAGGGCTTCAGTGAATGGAATGTTAATCTGCAACCTTTTCAGAATATCCATAAACCTTGAAAATTGCCTATCCTCATCCTTCCTTGAAGGGGCATGTGGGTAAGGAATATCCCTCACAGGGGACTTCTCATTTGACTCTCACTTTTTTCTGTATTTCTCACTCTTTTTCTCACTCCTTCCACTTTCTTCTCTACTCTTTTCTTTTTCTCGCTCACTCTCATTTTTCTCTTCTTCCACTCCACTCTCTTCAACATTCAGGTTATCACCAATACCTTCTCCCACAACCTTTCCACTCCTTGTTGTAATTGACTTGCAGTACTCCCTGGGTTGGTTTAGGTGTTGGCTGAGAATTGGCTTCCTTGTTGATCTGCTAGCTGTTTGGCTAATTGGCCAACTTGTGTCTCAAGATTTCTTATGGAGGCCTTTGTATTCTTCTGATTAGCCATAGAGGCTTGCATGAATTTTTCCAGAGTATCTTCCAACTTGGTTGTCCTATTTTGAGTTGAAGGGAATTGTTGTTGTTGGTAGGGAGTGTTGGATGGGCCAACATCCTGTTTCCACCCAAAGCCTTGACTTTGATTATTTCTCCACCCTTGAGATGCATTATTCTGATAATTTCCAGAAAAGTCACCTTGTCTGCCTTGATTTCCCATATACTGAACCTCTTCTTGTGAAGGATTGACTTGATAAGAGCATTGTCCATTTGAGTGGTCACCTCCACAAAAGTCGTACTTCATAGTTTGGTCTTGATTGGGAGAGAATTGCACAGCCTGTAGTTGCTGAGGTAATTTTGATAATTGCTTTGTGATTGCCTCCATCTGCTGGGTCAAGATCTTATTCTGAGCTAAGAGTGCATCAGAGGTACTAAGATCAAACATTCCCTTCTTTTGAACAACTTGCATGTCATGTTGGGCCTGATAGTCTGTAGAAGCTAGGCATCAATGATCTCTAGGAACTTGTCCTCTCAATAACATAAATCAGGAGCAACTTAAGCAAGAATTAACACAAGAGGATTAACAAATAACTAAAACAAAAAGAAAATAAAAGACAAAAATAAAAACAACAAATATTCACAGTACTTAATGAGCTATGTTCTCAAATTCAAAAACAATGACTGTTCCCCGGCAACGACGCCAAAAACTTGTTAAGACTTTTATCCAGCAAGTGTACCGAGTCACAAGTAATATAGATTTATAAAATAAGGATGTCGATCCCACAAAGAACAGTTTTGTTTTAGAATTTAGCGTCACTACTCACTAAGAAATAACAGTTTCACGATGATTTGATGATAATTGAATCAAGAAACCTAAAAGAACAATTAAAAACAAGTAACAATTATAAAACGGAGTTTGCAAGATCTAGAAGGACTTTGGGATTGAACTTCATCTCTTTCCCTCATTCATATTTTGGACTTGATAATAAAATACAATATTAGTAACTACTCTCAATTGATGCACATATAAAAATCATTCACCCCGATTCCTCTGATATGAAATTTATAAGGAAATTTCCTAAACACTGATTCCTCAGCTATTTAGTAAATTACCCAGCGTTAAGAACGGATGTTAAACGCAATCAATATATCGAAACCTATCCCTTGTATTCCAATATATCGACTATTTTCATCTAGGTTGGAAACTCAAAAGTACTTTCCAATTAAGTTTAAGAATTAAAATCGAGACTTTATTGATCAGATAAAATCAAGCATTAAGCACAAGATGAAAACAACAATGGAGCAGAAAATGAATATTATATTTAAAATTGCCAAAATACAAATGAGTTCAAGAAGTTACATTCAATCCCAAAGTTGTGGAACTTAGCTACTCATAGTAGTCATTACACTTCAAAGAAAGGAAGATTGCAATAGAAGAAGAAAATCTTTATTCTAGTCGTCTGCCTCCGTCCTCTCAGTCTTGATTCCGTCCTCTAGGTCTTGATTCCGTCCAAAACCCTAAAAATCCCCTTTTAGACTTGGTTTTGGGCCTAGGTTAAGTGGTTTCTCTTTTGGACCTTTCTTTATTTTAAACTTTTCATTTCTTTGCCTCATGAATATCTCAATCTATCATTTTCTTCATTCTTTTATACCTGAAATTTCACAATAATTGAGATTAAATGATTTCCTTTAACTCATGACTCAAAAAATAAATTTAAATCCAAAAACTCTAAAATTGGGAGTAATTACTATTTTAAATAACACTTAAACCCACAAGTACTCAATATTTCTCATGTATAAAAACACTCAAAGTTGGTACTTATCAAAAGATTAGTGGAGGTTCTGCGCATTGTACAATCCGCAATGATAATTTTTTTAATTGAATTGCGGAATGTACAATCCGCAAGTCTGAAATCAAATATTCCGAAGTTGTTGATTGTACAATCCACAATATTTTTTCCTACACTTTCATATGTACAATCTGCAGTTATTGAAATTTTTTTAACGAATTGCGGATTATACAATCCGCAATAAGGAAGTTAAAATCGAGATTTTGAGTATGATCGTGAAGAGTTCACAAGATTGTAAATTGTGAAATCGTAACATGAATTAAATTGTGAAATCTTAACATGAATCGTAGATCTTACTTTTATATATATATATATATATATATATATATATATATATATATATATATATATAATAAATGAGTTATATAGTAGTAATAAGGAAAAGTGGAAGAAAATCTTGTGAGTGTATGCCCTAATGACTTTGGATGTGTAACTGAGATTTTAGAATTTGATAAGAAGACGAAGAGATAGTCAAAAGTGTCTTAATTAAATTTATTTTAATTGAATTTGAAATGAAATCCAATAAGGATGGGTGAAGGTACAAAGACTTTTCATTTGCCTTAATTAATTCAATTAGTTTAGTTTTATTTTAATTAAATTTTAAATAAATCAATAGAGTGAATGTTCATAGACTCTTCAACATAACATCTCCATTTGAAATAGGTGTAGAGGAGCATAAGAGAGAGACTCTTCAGCATAATAATCTAAGAGACTCTTCATTTTGAAATGGGTATAGATGAGCAGAAGAGACTCTTTATTTCATTTGAAACAATATAAGAGACTCTTGATTTGAAATGGGTATAGAAGAGCAGAAGAGACTCTTTATTTCATTTGAAGAGACTTTTGAAATTGAAATGGATTCTTTATTTCATTTGAAGAGACTTTTGAAATTGAAATGGATGTAAGAGGTAGAGAAGAGACTCTTTATATAATTTGAAGTTTGAAGAGACTCTTCATTTAATTTTTTTAATTACATAATTGGGTGGTGTTAGGGTGACAATACATATAAAAAGGTCAAACTTTAATTGGTTTGTAGAGATAAAGAAGGAGAAAAATATATTAATTACATGAAAAAAATCCGGAGTAACGACAAATAACATAGGAAAAAAGTAACCACCTTTCATTCTATAATTCCTTCCCTTCGATAGACTAAAGATGACTCTGTTTTTTTCGAATCTTTTGATTTGTGTAGCAGAAGGTGCATCAACTAACGGAGGTTAAGGAGGCACAAGAACGACAAAGAAAGTACCTAGGATACAAGGTAAGTGAAAAAAGTGAATGATAGGATTAGATTAAAATATATTTCTAGACAAAGAAAGTGCCTATGATACAAGGTAAGTAAAAAAAGTGAAGGATAGGATTAGGTTAAAATATATTTTAAATAGATAAATTTGTAATTTTACCTTTATTATAAAGGCGCACGAAAAGACTACGGAGGTGCATAAGATATTCACAATAGGTATTTCATCTTTAGTTTAAAAAGTTCAATAAATTTATTATTTATTATGAGAAAGTGTCTTAAGGTTTTGTTTCGATTTAGGATGAATTTAAAAGAGTGAATTTAGATTGAAAATACTTTTAAAAATATTGTTTGGATTAAGAAAAAAATTTAAGTAAATTTGAGTGGAAATTTTATTAATAATGTGATAAGTGTGAATTATTTTTAATTAATAAAATGTTAAGATTGTAAATTTATTTTTGGATTTAAAAATAAAATATCATTATCTGGATTAGTGAGTGATAAATATTTGTATTTTTCAAAATTTTATAAAAAATATTAAATTAGACAATTGGCCTTAGTTAATTTTAATCTACAATGAAATATTATTGATTTTTTTTTATAATTGAGAAATTTATTTATTAATTAAATTCTAAGATTAGAAGTATTTTCTTAAAAAGAAATATTTTTTTATATAAACTAAATTATGAATTTTATATAATTTTAAAGTCTTAAATAAAAACAAATATTAAATTATTTGATATCCTAATTATAATGAAATATGAAATAAATAAAATTCTTAAATTATTTTAAATTTTAAATTATATCTACTAATCACGTTTGGTTGAAATATTATTATGATACCACCATTTGACTAAAAAAAGTATATCTACATTTAAAAATATATAAAAATAGTTTCCCAAAATGACATTATAATTAAAATTAAATTATAATTATTATGATTATTGCTTTTATTATTATGTCATAAATTTATTTCAATTATTATTATTTTAAATTTTATTATTATTTATAATTTTTCTGCACTGAACAAACTCTGCTTCACCAATTGAATTGAATGATGTTTCAGCTTTTAAAACTTTAGTTCACACAATAATGAATGCCTCCTCTATTTGACAAATTGCTTCAATGAAATTCTAATTTCTGTAACACACAGAATGAAACTAATAATTCAATGGAAATTTTCAGTTGCAACAATCAAAACTCATATTTGACTGTTAAAAAAGATTTTCCTTTTACACTGATTCCTAAATTTTGAATCAAACATCAAATTTAACCACGAACCAACTTGCTTCCACAACAAACTAACAGTTATTTTCTTTTTCCACCAGTCTGAGTGTTTTGTTGTTTTATTGTTATTTTAACAATTTATATATACATTTTATAAAATTAAATTCGTAATTCAATTTATATTGCAAGTATTTACAGAAAATAAATAATTGTTCGTGAAAATAATTGAAGATTTTAGGACTAGATGAAAACAAAACTCTTAGAGCTTAAGAATAAATAAATATCGTATAACTTATGTTTGGATAGAGAACTTTTTAATCTATTTCATTTGGATGATATAGTTATTATCTATGTTTTAATATTTATTTTCGAGTGTTTCATTTTAAACTATATAACGACATGCTTGAAGTTGAAATTGCTATTTTATAGATTGAAGAATTTTCTTAAAAATAGAGAACATATTTAAAAAAAGCCTACTAAGTTAGAATATGAGGTAGTTTTTGCACCAAACGTTGTGTAATTTTTGTCCTAAATTATTAAGATGGGTAAAAAAAATTAATTTCATTTCTAGGTAACCATTTGTTAGTGATACAACTTCAATCAAAGAAAGTCCTGCTCACAGTATACGATTTCAATTTTGAAGAAAAATTGCACAACTTGTATATAATTTTTCTTATAAACACGCAAGTGGGAGTAAGATTATTAATCCCATTATGGTGAGAGCTTACACGAATAAGTACAAAACTTCTCTAAGCCAAGCAATACATCTTGATTAGCTAAGCCAAGAAAGTTGATTAAACTTCTTACTCTCCAACAAAGCTTAAAAAAGTAAATACAAAACTTATATTAGAAATAACTTTTCATTCAATTTGTTTCAAAATAATATGAATACATATTTATAATAATAGGAATGGAAAAATTTTCTTAATTTTTTCATGTGAGTCTTATAAGATGACATACACATATGCTCATTCATAGTCTGCTATGCATGCAGGACTACTCTAACCTATATACTACTATCTTCATTCTCCACATACTATTCACTACCATTTTTTCTCTTTTCATCTTTAAAAAATATTTAGCATTCATTTCAATTAGATAGTCTAGTGTTAAATAAGCAAACTAGCTAGACAATTTAGAATGTTTAAACATAATAAATAATCTAATATATTTAAATATATTAGATGATATAATCTATTTAGACATTTTACACGATAAAGTTTGTTTAAACATATGTTTAAACACGGTGATCTAGTCTTAGGGTGTTTAATCAGGTTAGATTAATATAAATAAATCATTTAAATTGTTTAGTGTGTTAAAATAAACTACACTATCTAGTATGTTTAAATACACTAAACTTGTTAGTATAAACAAATAAACTAAATCATAGTACGCTTAGCTACATCGTTTATTATGTTTGTTTAATACTAAATATTTTAATTTAATGTGAAATGCGAGATACTGGTGGTGAACATTAGTAAGAGATATTTCCTTCTGGAAAACTTGAAGTTCATGACGGAAAACTTCCAGAATTGAAAAGATTAACCTTGATCGGCTCCTCACTCCAGAACTGCTTCTCCACAGCCGCATATGCCCTGCGCGACTGCAAGGTGTTCTCACTTAGGTCGTGGTTCGTCTGGATCAGCAACAGCCCTTGGAGAGGCAAGCTTCCGTGGGATCCATGTTGGTTATCGGCGTCCAGTGCTAGGCAGCTGGTATGGTGGCGCAGATCAGCAGGTTCCGGGTAGCCTCGGGAGGGCCGTTGGCGATGGCCAAGTCATGGGTAATAGCTACAACGTCGTCCATTGAGTCCCCAGTTAACTAATCCTGTTTCCACCGTTTCAGCCCGCTTACTCTTAACTAGTTAACTAGGCGAGTAATATTTGAACTTTTCACCTTCTTATGTATAAATTTTTTATTAAAAATTAATGTAATTAAATTTTGACTTTGTTATATTTATTGTGTTGTTATGATAATATTATCTAATTCATTCAATTAAAATTAATTAAAAAATAAAAGTCACTTTATATGTTGTTCCAATTTTCAATTCATTTAAAATTAAAATTAATTTAATTAAGACAAATGAAAAATTTTGCATATTTACTCATCTTCCTTATTCATCTTATTTGATTGGGTTTCATCTAAAATTCAATTAAAATAAAAATAAATTAATTTAATTAAGACAATTTTAACCATCTATTATTCTTCCTGTCAAATTCTACATAACAAAATCTTAAAAAACATGTAATCACTATTTTTTATGTTCAAACGGTTCACCTTCTAATTTTATTCAAAATTAATGTAATTAAATTCTAACAACACCTAATACCATCCAATTAAAACAACACCACCCAATGTAATTAAAATTTAAACAAAAAAATAAAGAATCTTTTCACTTTTACTCCTCATTCCAATCCCATTAAAATTAATGCATTAATGCAATTAAAATTAAAAAAAAAAATAAAGAGTCTCTTCACCTTTATTCCTCATTCCAACCTCATTTCAAGTAAAAAGTCTTTTTAGCTTCTCTGCATCCCATCTCAAATGAAGAGTCACATCTCATTTCAAATTAAGAGTCTCTTGTTTTTCACATTCACATCTCTTGATTCCATCTCATTTCAAAGATAAACGAAGAATCTCTGTTCACTCTTTCTTCTTAATTAGATTCTATTTCAATTTTAATTAAAATAAAACTAAATTAATTTAATTAAGGCATTTTAATCATCTCTTAATTCTAAAACCTCAGTCACACTCACATATCCAAAGTCATCAGAGCATACACTAACAAGATTTTCTAGAACTTCTCCTTGTTAGCCAGAAAAAAAAAATCACACTCCACAACTCACACACTTGGGCAATATATTTAAATGATACTCTTAATTCAAATGGAGATGATGAACACTTAGTTAAGTTCAAGGTGGTGTGGAAGATGATGATGTTCTTGTCATCCCAACTTATAGGAGGAGAATATTCTTATTGATATGCTTCATGAAGGAGATAAAACTAATAAAGATTATTTTCATTTTCATTTTAATGTGAGTGATTTATATGAGATGAACTTAAGTTTTATTAAGTATTGTCAAAGTAGTTGATTTTGTAGACTTAAGTTTGATAAAGCACTAACAAATGAATTGATTAGTTATATGTGTATATTTAGTTTGTGTTTATAGGATTGGTGACTTTAATTTGGATCTCATTTGGGCACTAGATGTTTTTACATAGATTTTACATTATTATTACTCTTCTAGAATATATTAAACACATCAATTAATCTTTTTAATTACTTAATTACTTTTCATACATTAAGTAAAATAGAAAAAATGTGACTATATAAACTTAAATAGTTCTGTATCAAGATTGAATCATCCCTCAAATACTTTTTTATTTTTTCTTATTTATTTATTTTTTTACAAAAAATATTTTATATATATATATATATATATATATATATATTTATATATTAAAAAAAAGTAAAATCTACTATTTGTGTTACCATTTCCCGATTTAGATCTTATCAACCCTCCACACCATTTCACGATTTAGATCTTATCAACCCTCCACGATCCTACTCAAAATCTCAATTTTAATAACTAATTGATCTCAGTCACACCCAAAGTCATTAAAGTACATAGTAACAAGATTTTTCTTCTACTTCTCCTTACTAGCTAGGAAAATTCACACTTTATAACTCACACACTTGCAATTCTTTTTTTTTATCTTCTTGTTGGGACACCACTTCACATTCCATAATTCACACACTTAAGCCATTTTAATTTGAATGATTTATATTAGATAAACTTAAACTTAAGTTTGATGAACTATTAACAAATGAATTGATTTCAGTACAATATTTTATATCATTTTCTTGTAATATGTGTATATTTAATTTG
>Ga0209700_107380_pt1 | contig 15636 bp, 14 predicted proteins | sample SiratroredBW_FD_187528 | JGI IMG/M metagenome (GOLD analysis project Ga0209700, IMG submission 187528) | Root nodule microbial communities of legume samples collected from California, USA - Siratro red BW (SPAdes) (version 2) | ecosystem: Host-associated > Plants > Roots > Nodule | place: USA...
AAAAAACTAAAATGAAAGATAAAACAAAAGAAAAAAAAAAGACTAATAAAACATTCAAATAGATCATTGTAACTATTCTTCCTGGTCCTTCTTTTATTGTCTTTCTCATTTTTTTTTTCTTTTTCAAACTGTTTTTTCTCTAGCTTTCTCTTTTTATATCTCATCTATTAAATAATTTTTTTTATATTACTTTAAAAATCTTTTATTTTTTATTGTTTCTTATGTTTAGATTATCAATTTTTTAGGGTTCAGTTAAAAAAAAATGATTATTTTAACTTATTATTATGTATAAAATTTTGATTATGTTTAGATAACTTATTTTATATTGAAAGATTTTAGAGTTATATCGGTACTTAATTTTAAATTTGCTCTTGTGATAAACATTTTAAGTAAGGAAAGATAGTTTAACTCTTTTAACAGTATCTTATGTTAAAAGAACTAGATCGTGGTTTCAAGTTTTAATTTCTTTTTTAAGGAAACTATTTGATGAAAATGTTGATTTTTTTTTTATGTTGTGAATATGTTGAAATGTATGATTATTGATAAGAATGTTTTAAAATAAATGTCATATGTTCATCATAAGGTGTCTTGTAAATGTAATTGGACTATGTTTACTTGTACTTTGTAACTTAGGTAGGATTGTGCACTATGCAAGAGTTATAGCTTTATATTGGAACTCATTATCAACTTTCTCTATATTTAGTAGTTTTAAAGCAATAAAATGATTTAACAAATTTTCAAAGTATTGAATATATAGTAACTATGTTTACAATTAGTAACTATGTTTACAATGCTATTAACATATAGAGACCTATGTAAAAGATCTTTTATTATTGAGGGTATAGTGATTATGATTTTAAATTCTCTTCATAAATTATTTGATATGTTGAATGAAAGTGATATTCTATATTATTTTTTTTATGTTGGAAAGGTTCATCAACATTGTATATTGTGAATTAAACGATAAGTATCGATGTAATGAAATGTGTTTAAAAGTGAGTTGTTGCTTGATCGTATATTAAGTATTAATAAGCAATTTAACTTTTAAGAATTCTAGCAGTTTAGGTTTCAGGACCTCGAGATTGAGTTAAACTGTGAGTTTTGAATTTAAGGTTTCTTTTATTTGGTTCACAGTTTGCGACTTCCCAATTTCATTTTTATTTCATGTTTTCATGTTTAAGTTGGTTACGGTTTGGTAAGATTAAGATTTAGAGTTAGTCTTATTGTCTTTGGTTGAAGCTAAGGATACATTTTGATTTGTTCAATGTTGAATGTGAACTTAAAATTTGGATTTCATTTAACTTCTGGAAATTAATGTTAATGTGTTGGGTGTGGAACAAAACCTCCCATAGATAACTTTGTTTTAAGCATTGGTAAATCTATCATTGGAGTATGTTAAATGAAATATTTATTGTAAATTGAATTATTTGTTTTGGATTTAATCACATTAAACTTAGCATTATTTCAGTTGGTAATCTATCACCACACTTATTCCACATGTGTCAATTGCCAAGCTACTAGTATTTGAGAAATGAATTATCATTTGGACAATGTAAAAATTTATTGCATAAGTAAAAACTATATTCATTGTATGGTAATGGATTCGAAGTTTAATTTCTGACCATGCATGAATGCTACATTTTTTCTTAGTTACCTAATAAAGAAATTTATCATTATTAATTATTTTTATTTTAAACTTATATTATTTGTTAGACATTTAACAATATTATTTCATTTTATATTTATCAATTAACTTATTAATTAATCGTAACAAATACCTCTAGATTAATAAACTAAAATATCATATAACAATTAATTTATAAACTAGTTTTGTTAAATATACCCTATATTAATGCTCAAACTTTTGTGATATTGTACCTACATGTCCCAAGTTTTCATTATAAAAAATTTATATAAGATCTTTTTAGGAAGATTAATGTGATGCTAAATAATTACAATTCTATTCTTATATATTTTCTTTTTCAACTATGGAATAGTTTTAAACCAATTTAGCCTTTTAAGAAGATGAAAGTCATGGACACTTGATAATGGACGGTTACTACAAACAAACACAAAACTTCAACCAAGTTTAGAAAGATGATTCACAGTAAGACGAGTTTAATTAATTAATTTTGATTCATATATATATATATATATATATATATATATATATATATATATATATATATATATATATATATATATATATAATATGATCATTGCCATGGTATTTATTACTACTTATAGAAAACTTCAACAAAGAGCCAATAGAATAAGCCAAGGAAGACAGAGTATTACTTCACTACATTTAGGAGTATACAACAAACTCCCTTGACCCAAACTCTGGTTTGGACTCCACTTGGCACTAATAACGTGTGTGACAAGGCACTCTTATTTTAAAAGTTTAGGAAGCATAATTCCAAAAAGAAAACGATAAATTAAATGAAAGCTACGTTTTAATGAAAAGTAAAATTATTTGAATATAAAAAAAAATGAGTGGAAGGGTGAATAAATTTTGTAGTTGATTTGATGTATGTAATAGAATGAATTTGGCTGTATCCTAATATATTTAGAAAATAGTTTAATATAAAAAATAAATTTTTGAAAATGTAAATTAAAGGTAAAATCAAATTTAAATTAAAAAAATTATTATAAAATTTTAATAAATAAAAAACTATATTACATAATAAAAATATATTAAAATAAATTATCAAATTTTTAATAAATTAATTTTATTTTTATTTCTTATTCAAATTTAATTATTTTAATATAAAATATATATCTACAAATAATAATTTTATTTTCTTAATTATTTTAATTTTTTATTTTAATTATTCATTTTTTACGGTAATCATATATATATATTTAATTATTATATATTACATATGAATTTAAAAACATATAATAAAATGAATTTAAAATTGAATTAATTAAATTTATTTTTTTCTTAAAAAAATAATTATTAAAAATTAATATAACTTATTTTATAATATATTAAAATTTTAATTATTTTAATTATTATAATATCATTCATATATCGCAATTTTAAAGTTAATATTATATTATATTTATTTAAACAAAATCAATTCTATATGTATAATTGGTATATAATTGATTAATCGATGATTTTTAGTACTTTCTTTACTTATTTGCAGGGAAAATTTGAAAAATATTTACCTTATTTTTGTTTTTTTATACATCTATTTTTGAACTTTTGCTATGTTTAAGCTAACCCTGTAGTTCTGTTGTCAGAAAAACAGACTTTCGATAAACTTTGATGCTTTTTTATTAAAGGGTTGTGATACACATTTAGCATATTTTTACAAACATCGGAATCATCATTTTATCATTTTATCATTTATTCTTTTTTTTTTTATAAATACAGAATTTTATTATTTCGTCGGTATCATTGATGTTTATTGGAAGAAGTGAGAGATATCACAAAGTATTACAGCCCTAATCCAAAAGCCATACAGGGTAATATATGAATTATGATTTCAACAAACTTTATTTTACTATTTTAAAATTTAAAATTTTTAACAATAGTTACTTACACATTGATACTTGCAAAGATCATCGCAGTCGGTTAAGAAATGATTATAAATTAAACTTTAAAATTTTGTAAATATTTAAACCAGATTTTGACATATTGAATAGGTAATTTAAAAGATTTATTTATTAAACGGAAGTCTGCACTATTAAAAAATAATGTATGAGAACCACACTTCAATATATAAATAAGTAAGAAAATGTTACTATCGCATAAACCAAAAGCTTTTACCCATAAAATCATTATTGGAAGTAAATAAAAAATTATGTTATGATATTGGGTTATTTCTCTTCAAATAGATTTGTTGTTGTATTTTTCACTACAAGAAACGATTGTAATGTTAGATTCTAATATAACATTATTATTTTACATTAAAATTTTCGAGTAGTTTTATATCTGATTAAGAAAAACAACCAAGGTAGAAAATAACATCTTTTTCGACAATAAAATTATTAATTGTAATTTAATAATTTAAACTAAATTACCGAGTCATTGATTATTAAATTTTTTTTGGATGGCGAACTCTAATTCTGCAACCTATAGACACTAACTAAGGAGTAATGCCACTTGTAATCCATCATCATACTTTTCACTTTATCCAAATATATATATATATATATATATATATATATATATATATATATATATATATATATTACTCTATATAACAATGTTAAAGTGAAAATATAAATTAAAACTGAAGCAACACATGAAAGCAGGATGTGAAAACCACACACATACGTAGTTCCTCCAAAACTAGACACATTCACAAAATAGATAGCTGAAAAATTGCAAAGGCAAGAGGATATAGTGAGGATGGTGATTATAAGGAATGAGATAGGGCATAGGTAGGATAAGAAGGAAAATCAGGGATGTTTAGCAGAAAGCATTGGCAATGGCTGTTTTTGTTTAAGAACATTAAGAACCTGTTCTGCTGTTGGTCTTTCCTCGTGGTCTTCTAGGGTACACCACATTCCAACACTGAGCAAGCATGTCATTTCACTCACATCAAAATCCATCTCCAATTTCTCATCAGCAGCATTCAGAATCTTCCCATCCACATAATGTTTCCACACCCAGTTCCTCAAAGCCACGTCCTGGTAAGTCCTCCTTCCACATGCTATTTCCAAAGCCAAAACCCCAAAACCGTACATGTCTGATTCTTTGCTAACCCTCCTTTCGTTTATATATTCTGGAGCTAGGTACCCATATGTCCCCACCACCCTTGTCCTCTGAGTCCTCAATCTTGGATCCACCAACTTTGCTATCCCAAAATCACTAATCTTTGTATTGAAATCTGCGTCTAACAAAACATTACCTGGCTTAATATCCCTATGAAGAACACACTGCTCCGCTTCTTCATGAAGATAACGAAGTGCTCTAGCCACACCTAATGCTATCTTGTATCTCACATCCCATGCCAGACTTTTTCTGTTGCCAAACAGATGATTGTCAAGGCTTCCATTATCTAAGTACTCCATAACCAGAAACAACTTCCCTTCCTCCTGGCACCACCCAATGAACTGCACAAGGTTTTTATGTATAAGCCGGCTTATAATCTTCACCTCGTTTCTAAATATTCTCTCAGAATCTTTGATGTCTGAAGAAATCCTTTTCACCGCCACCACACGCCCTAAATCACTCAGAAACCCTTTGTAAACTTCTCCATGGCCACCTTCTCCAAGCCTTCTATCATCTGCAAACCCGTTGGTGGCTGCAACCAATTCGTTATAACCAAACCTTCTAGGCGTAGTTTCACTGTCAAAACCAAATCCATCCTCGTTTCTTCTCTTCTTCTTGATCATCCAACACGTAATACTAATAACCAAGACCGCAAATATAATAGACCAAATCACTGCAACAACCACCACTTTTCCCCGACCCTTGTATTCTGTTGCGATAACATTTTCTTTGTAATTTAGTAGATCTAGACTAGAACTGAATTCCCATGAATGGATAACATTTTCCTCGATATACGATCCGGATGAACCTGAAAAACCAACAGCGACCCACTCCGGTAGAAGTTCCGCTAGGTCGATCTGGTAGGAAAGATAAGCGTTAGGAGTAGAACCACTGGTTGTATCAAAGAACCACGAGACAGCAAGGAGTTTGGCAGAAGCATTGTAAGTAATCAACGCATGCCCCATGTTCCCTTTGTTACTCTCAATATCAAACTTGGTATAACCGAGAGATATCTCAGAAGAATTGTTGATCCCTACGTGCTGCACTGGTGGGTCAAATTCGTTAAGATAAGTGTCAAATTCGACAGCAACTATGGGTATGTTTTGTTCGTATATGCCGAGACGGAAACCAGCTAACCCGATGTTGGAAATCTGGTAGGAAAAAGGTGCGACGTAGAAGGCAAATCCGTCACCATAAATGGAGTTAGGGGATTGGATAGTGAATGAAAAGCGAGTTGAAAAATCAGTGACTTGTCCGTTAGAAGAGTTTTTGAGGTGTAGAGGTTGGCAATAGATTACTCTTCCAACTCCACCATAGATGCGTGAGTTGAGTAGTATGCTTCCATTTTCAATCTTGGCTACGCCTGCGTATCCAACGAGGCCTGCACTTTCAGTGTCGTCAAAGTTAGTTATGCTGAAGGAAAATGGTTGAACTATGGTTCTTGGAAGGATAAGCAGCAGGAGAAGAAAAGTTCTGAGGTAGTGGGAATTTTGTGAGGTAGCTAACATGGTTTATTTGATAGAGTATACTAGGTACGAGGATGCAAGTTCGGGATTGTCTTGTATGTATTTTCAGGTTGCAGGGAAGTTACGGAAGACGATGATTCCGCCGAAACATGCGTAAACCATAATAAGATGACATAATAGGACGACATTTTGACTCCTAACAACACGTTTTGAAATGGTCATGAAAACTTCCGAAGACAAACTTGGACACGGATAAATTTTAAGATTTTGATAATTTGAAACTATTATTCATTTCTTACTTTCATTTAATATTTTTATATATTATTATTTAATTATTTATATAATATTTTATTATATAAAAATAAACAATGATATCAAATAAATATTTCTTTAAATTTTAAGATAATTATTTAATTAAATTTTATAAATAATTTATCAATACACCTAAATTAAAACGAAATAGTTCAGTGTGATTAGAGAAGCCTCTAACCCCGGGAGAATTTAGTTTTGTAATTATTTTTTATGTTACTATCGCATAAACCAAAAGCTTTTATCCATAAAATCATTATTGGAAGTAAATAAAAAATTGTGTTATGATACTGGGTTATTTCTCTTCAAATAGATTTGTTGTTGTTGTATTTTTCACTACAAGAAACGATTGTAATGTTAGATTCTAATATAACATTATTATTTTACATTAAAATTTTCGAGTAAAGGTAAAAAATAACATCTTTTTCGACAATAAAATTATTAATTGTAATTTAATAATTTAAACTAAATTACCGAGTCATTGATTATTAAATTTTTTTTGGATGACGAACTCTAATTCTGCAACCTATAGACACTAACTAAGGAGTAATGCCACTTGTAATCCATCATATACCTTTCACTTTATCCAAATATATATATATATATATATATATACGGAAGACGATGATTCCGCCGAAACATGCGTAAACCATAATAAGATGACATAATAGGATAACATATTGACCCCTAACAACACGTTTTGAAATGGTCATGAAAACTTCCGAAGACAAACTTGGATACAGGGATAAATTTTAGGATTTTGATAATTTCACACTATTTTTCATTTTTTAATTTCATTTAATATTCTTATATATTATTATTATTTAATATTCTTATATATTATTATTTTATTATTTATATAGTATTTTATTATATAAAACAGTATAAAAGGATGTAAAAATAAACAGGGATGTCAAATAAATATATTTTTTATGTAATTATTTTTTATGCTACGAAAGAGACACATACAAGACATGAAATTATTTTTTTTTTCTTTTCTACTGTTCCAGGGATTGAGAAAAAAATTGAAAGAGGGAATTATCTTTTTTTATTTTCTCTTTTTATAGTTAGAGAAAATTATACTGCAACTTTATTTCGTTGAGTAAATTATATTATTATTTATTATTTATTTATTTTTTTGCTAAAGTAGTGTTAATAGTAAAATTTGAATACATTACGTGATTGCGTCTAGTGAGATATTTTACATAAAAAAACAATTATTCTTGATATTAAATAAAGGTTACGGTAGTATGGAAGTACATGTTTAAGAAATGCCAATATCTTGATATTTAAGAGTGTTGATTAGGAATCCATCTCTCTTTTCAAGAAACTTACTTAGTATATTGACACTACTACCTATATAATAATTCATATATAATAATTAGTAATATAAAGAAAAATGTTACTAATATAATTTAGTAACATCTTATCAAATGTAAAGTATTATCTATGTTACTAAAAATTTTTAATAATATTTTTATTTGTCATTAGAAATATTTATAAAAATATCACTAAATATTTTTTTATAACATTTATTTAATAAAAAGTTAATATTTTAAAAATGTTACTAAATTTTTTTTGTAATATTTCTTAACAAAAAAATAACATCACAAAAATGCCATTAAAAATTTATATTACCATTTCATTTATCATTAGAAACATTTACAAAAATGTCATTAAATATTTTTTTGTAACATTTATGAAATAAAAAGACAACATTTGAAAAATGATACTAAATCTTTTAGTAATATTTTCTATTAAAAAAGTAACATCATAAAAATGTTACTAAAAGGTTAGTAACTTTTTTTTATTGAAGAAACAACATTTTAAATTTATACTAATGTATTTAATTACATTTTTTTAAGTAAAAGTAATATTATAAAAATGTCACTAAATGATTCTATTAACATTTATTTAATAAAAAATCATTTACTTTTTGTTCTATTTCTTTTAAATAATAAGGTATGTCCAATATTATTTCTCCACAATATATATAGTTTTTATTACATTTGATTATAATTATACACGAAAACTAATTATGATCTTGAATTATCAAATACTTTATTTGAAGTCCAAATTAATCTTTACATGTCACAATTCAGCTTACACTTTAAACACAAAAAATGGACAAATTAAACAAATCATTGTGCATAAAGAACTTATATTGTCATACTATTCCAATCCATAACCCCTTTCCTCTTAATTCAGCCCAGAAACCCAATATGGTAGCAATTGGAATTCTTAAAACATAATAAGCTGCAAGGTTTACATATGCTCCTAAGTGTTGCCACCCACATCCTTTGGCAATACCTATAATGCACAAGTGTTACCTTATTATATTTTATGTCATCTGCAACCAAATTGTATTGAGATTGTTCATCATCCACCATTTTTATACCAATAAAATTTATTAAATATTTGACAAAAGCATTAGCAAACTAATCAAAATCGTCAACATCTAATTTACACAACTAAAATTTAGAAAATAAATCATATTAATAGCATGCAATGACAACAAATACACTCATATATCCAATACTTTCATTCTGCAATTCATCCAGCAACCTCAACAGCATTAAAATTCAACCCAATTCAATCTCTAAACAACAATATAAGCACGAAAACACATTACCAACAAGCACCATCAAAACAAAAAGAAAAAAAACTTGTAAGCAGTTCTTTAGGTGTTTTTAATGATGTTTTCTAGTCAAAATTGTAGTTTCATCTTGTAAAAATTCACGTAAAAAAGGATAGTATTCAAAGGTCAACACTGATTACCGAGATAAAACAATTGCAACAAAAGTACTCAAGGAACTGTATCTAAGTTTTATCCAATATAAAGTGCATAGTCACTACCGAGCTTCTAAAAATCATCCTTTTGAACCTGCAAAAAATAAACTAACAAACAAATGTAAAATAAACCTTCCACCAATTCCAAAGCTGTTATCCACGACTCAAGTTGATAAACTTAGAAAATGGGACACAGTGTAAATTAAAAAAAAAAAAATTGCTCAACATAAAATGTTCTTCTACATGTAAACTTAGAAAAACTTACATTACTTCTCTGTTTCTTGTGAGATATTTTGTCCTTCAACTGACTAAAGTTAGTCCCATCAAAATGAACTTTGGATTTGCGTCATCTTTTTTCCATTTGTTTCCCTTGAACAATATTGCTTCTCTACTTATGTTAGATAGAGTTTATTAATAAATAATTAAAATAACAATACAAAAGAAAGGAAACAAATTACCTATATAGAATAAACCAAAAAACAAATAATTCTTATGAATGAAAACTATAATGTGATAGCAGATTACATCAATTACCTTTCATTTACTGTATTGACAAGTATTTTTCCTTTGAGTTTGGCTGCTATATTGAAATAATGCTCTTTTTCCTAATTCAAATGTCATAGGTAAGAGACTTAACTAATATTAAATTACTTAAAAATAAAAAAGTTTAGATTTACTTCATTAGTCATAGACTTTCATGCTTTAAGAGCCTTCTTATTAACCTATTTTTTAAAAAATGTTAATTAATAAATGGGTTGAAATAATTAAAATTTATCAATTTATTGAATTTCACTTACTCTTTCTGAATCACTTACTTCTTTACCATTGTTCTCAAAACGTTGCCTGTAATAATGATCATTGTAGCCAATAAACTAAAAAACAAAAGTTGAAACATACTTTAGAGAACAAGGATTTACAAGAACAGTTCAAAGGCATTGGATGGATATTTTTTGATTTCTTGGATAAAGAAAAAAAATAGTGGAATATGTTCCAAAATAAGATTAACAAAATTAGTTACTAAATAATATAAAAAAAATAAAGAAAAATGTTAGATGAGTTTACCTCTTAGTTAACTTAGTGTTAGTTTTCTGTTCTTTTTCCTTCTTGTTTGTGGAGGTGGTATGACTTTGTTTCTATATCAAGGTAAAAAGAAAAACATGTAATGTGTAATATCAAATTCAATAATAAGTTGAATGTAAAATTATATAATATACTTCAACCACAATTCCTTCTTTTACATCTTGGATGATTTCCAAGTTTGGAACCATTGCTTCTGAATAACCGCTTTGCAATTCAGTAAAAACAAACTTGAAATTGTTTAAAAGTTCAACTTTCATGGCTAACACTTGCTCTTTTAGCCGAGTTCCATTTCCTCTTGCATTCTTTCTTTTATGCTTTGAAGTTCAACTTGAGCATTTCTTTGAACTTCTTCAATTAATTTTTGTATTTCAGCTTGAGATTTAGATCCCCATAAGTCTGAAGGTACTACCCATTTTCCATATGTGCGCACATTGCCATGTCTATCTTTTCCAAAGACTTGAAAAAATATATCATCTGGGGTTGAAATTTTATCTAGTTCTTCTGAATGAGAAGCAATTACATCCTCAAGCTTTGACTAGAAATGAATAAAAACGGAAAGAGAATGATTATAAAAATATTATAAAACAAAATTATTATAAACATGGGAGCAACATTATGGTACAACTGTATATGAACAGTAAATTGCAATCTATAACTAGTGACTCATCAACAGAGATAAACAAAAACAAATTAGATATGCCTAGTAGATGATCTAGGTGCTACCATCCAATTCTTATCCATAGTTGTGTTCTCTTGGAGATAAAAACAAAATACCTAATAAAAAATGCAAAATTATTTATTAGTAACACTTTTATTCATAAAAAGAAATAGGAGAAAATGGTAGATAAGAGGTAATATGGTAGATGTCATATGGATTATATAGTTTGAAAATCTAAGAAATGATATCGTTAAAATTGCCAAATGATAGCTGAGAGTCTAAGTGAGTGCACTGGTATGATAATATATGTCTAAGATAGTCATATCGCTAGCTATGGATTCAACTAGCAGAGGTAGAAGAAATATACCCAATGGTATCCCGAGGGACTGCTGCAGAAGAAATTAAGCGTGGAACCTAGTACGTCACAAATGTGCAGGTTACATCTATCCCTATTAGGAATCTTAATATCATTTGTCCACTGCAAGTCTTATTTGCAGTCGTGCAGTGCCACAAGCGGTGCAGAAGCAGGTACGTTCATGCCCACAAAGTTTAGAACTTTGACTGAAAAACTAGCATAACAGATTAAAAAGGGGTGAGTATGCTACTGGGATCCAATCTTGTGTGGGTATAGTAAGTTGTGCTTTTCATATGAGAACATCAATACTAAGGCCAGTTACATTAAACCTTACAATGTCTGAGATCATCTATTGAAATCTTAGGAATACATGTGAAGATAATGTAGTCAAGGAGGTGGGGAATGAGTAACTAATGAAAGTAGTGGTATACATAGATGGAACTCTAATATTAATATTTAAAAAACTAATAAAATAATAGACAATACTAATCCAATGATAATTATACAGCCCTGAATAGGACATGCATTCCAACCGAGAAAATTAAACGGTATCATGTTTATATAACATGAATATATCTACTAGAATAATCCTTATATGCAATCCAGATTCAGGGTAATTACTGGTATACATAACGATCCACTTGATAGATAGGTTGATGTCAATAATTCAAAGTTGAGACAATACAAATCTACTAGAAAAAATGTTTCTCAATCCAGGCATGTCATACATCAGACTTTGTTAAAACATTGAGACACTCAAATCCAATCATGTTTAGTAATTGGTAAGAAACTAAAAACAACAGAATTTCATTGACTCAGACACATGAATAAAGACTCAGACAGGGAATCCCGATTAAACTATAACAAAAAGCCTAGAAAAGTAAGATTAGAATTATAAAATAGATAACAAAATATAGCAACTTCAAAACATACGAGTATCAAAAATTGCTTAAAGGAAAACATAACACATCAGCAGTTATTATGTCCCAAACAATTTCCCCTAATATGACACCCTCATAAGCTAAATAAGTTAAGAAAATAAAACCAAGTGACATAGTATAAAGCTTAGAATAGAAACACAGGGTTCATAAACCACCACCACAAAAGTTCTGCTACCAACTCATGAAAAAATATCTCAAAATTACATACGCCCCATTCGACCACTCGTTTATTCCAATTCATTCGCATCAACTATCAATAATATAGAAAAGAAATAATAAACATGGTTGAAAATAAAATAAAAAGTACCAATAAGATTTACTCACTCTTTATTCATTCTCTTTCTTATCTCTATGTTGCAAACTAAACCTATTTATTTGTATAATTTGTATTTTTACCCTCCCTATTTTACCAAACTCACCACAAAGGATAATAAAGATTCCAATTAATATAGATGATGATATCAACCATTTGTCTAGTTTTATATATTAAAAAAATTATGATTTATACACCACATTTACAAATCAATAGTCCACATTTACAATCAAATGACTGGAACAATATGTTTGGAAAAATGGTTTATCGTTTGGCACTAAAAATCAATTAAGAAAAAATAGAAATTACACTATGAATTGATCCAAAACAGACAAAATCTCAAAAATACTATAAATAAAAGCAGTAACTGATAACATCATATCCAACAACAAATTAAGAAATAAGCGTAAAAGAAATGCATAAATATGAAAAGAAGAAAATAAATTAGAAATTATAAAGCAAAGGATTGATAATAACAATATGTTAAAACCTACATTATAAGGTACAAATTCAGTAGTCTTACATTAAATCAAGTCAGTGAAACAAAATGACACCATACCTTGAGACCTGCAAAAAATATTTCTAGATATAATCACTAAAGAGAAAATATAGTATGAAGGACCTTAACTAAAAACACCATCGAAATAGGATTCAATCAATTGAGATAAAGAAATTTCTAACAAATAGAATTATGAAGCTTCAACTTTAATAGCTGAAACAAATTGTTTAAATTAAAATTAAAACAAATTGTTTAAATAAAGCACCTTAGGATTTCCTTTAGATCGTTGTATTCTCTTGAACAATCACTAGAATAGGAATGACAGAGGATGAATAGCCACCAATGTAAACTTTGTTTGACAAAAAACTACAAAAATTTGATAATCACTGTAAAAATTCAGTTAACTAACAGAATTGTCTACAAACAAAGTGAAAAAAAAAAAACAAAGAAAGAGGTGATGATTCTGAAATAAAGAAATAAAAGAAAAAGGATGGACATCTTCTTTAGAAATTGATGGACCTAATAAAGAGGTATTCAGTCACTTTGTTAATAACTAGACTCTATTGTGGCATAAGTGAATCTAGTGAAAATAAGCTTAAATCGAAACTAGAAATTATCCAAATCGCTACAGATTAGATGTGATTGTTGATGATGAAAAATCTAAGTATTCAATGCGAAGAAAATACGTACCTGACGAGGCTTGAGGTTGTTGATGACGGTGACGACGGCAAGCACGACCGTCGCGGTTGGCAGTAGATTACGGAAACGACAGTGTCGGTAAATTTCAAGAATATGTGGTGAGATGTGTAATCGGATTTCAAATTGCAAATTACTGTAAGAAAGGATTTTGAATAAAGAAGATTTTGATTACTATGAAGTAAACTATACTATGAAGTTTGAAAATCCTATTTTACTTTCTTCTATGCTATCAGTTTGTTTGAAGACAAAAACGAAAAATGTTAGAAAAAAATGTCAAAGAGAAAAAATCATATAGTCAAATAAAAAGTAATAATAATATATATTAACTTAATATATTTATAGTAACAATTATTTATAAAATGTTACAATATTATATCTAGTAACATTTATAATAGAAAATGTTACGATAATAATTAAAATTTATCTACAGTAACATTTTAAATAATCATAACAATCAAAACGTTAATAAATACTATATATCCGGTAATGTGGTTTAAGATCTATAATCAATGTTTTAATAGATAATCGCTAAAAGAAATCACAATTTTTATATACAAACAAAAATATATGTATAAAATAAACATTACATAAAAGACTTTTACATTCGGATCGAAATCTATATTTAAAATCATTATTTATATATAAATTCGCATCCATAAGTTAAATCAACGTCACATATAATTCATATTCGTATGTGTTACATTCGGATCTAAAAATCTTCACCCTGACAAACTTTAAGTTTTTCCAAGAAGAAGTGTCCTCATCTAGGCAACTACAGTTCCGAACGTAGCTAAAATCTTCTCCAAGCATTGACCACTCCACATAAACTAAGGGATCCCAGATTGTAACCCATCTAAGATTATTACCTAGAAACTTTGTATCATCCCAGTGGGTAATAGCTTCGAATACCTCTTCCATCCATTCTTTGTTGTCTTCAACGACTTTAGCTAAATAATTCATTCCCAATCAAAATCGCATTGTCTTCAACCACATCCATGCATCATGAAGCTATGTTTCACACGGTCCATAACCATCGTCGTCTTCGTCCCCATTTCTCTTTCCTTCAACCACTTGTGAATAAGACTTGCCGTCAACCTTGCGTATCCAAATCTTGTTTGTTTTCTTAACTACTGGTTTCATTTGCCTCTGACCTTCCTTCCTTTTGGGACCTTTCATACGTTTGTTTCCATTTAACTCCTTGGCCAGTGCGCCCCTCTTGTCTTCTATACCTTAGTAGATTAACATGAAACTTTAAGTTCCTAATCCAAATGTTATCAAGTTGTTTGGCCAGCTCCTGAACATTATCCACATGTTGGAACCTAATGAAACCAAATCTATGTCCCCTCTGGTTTAATCTCCTAGAGACGAACACATCCAGAACTTTGCCCCATCTTCTAATTATTTTCCACATATCATACTTCCAAAAGCCTGGGGAAAATGAGAGAAGAATAAGACAGATGAGCTCCGACTGAGATGCACCATAGTTACACAAAGAAAGAAAAGAACTCGCCAAAAGCTGTGGGCAATATAGTAGAGATGATGGATGTGACAAGAGAAGGTGAAGAAAGGACAAAAAGTTTTACACACCAATATAATCTGGCAGAGAATAAAAATCCGACGTTTAGTTAATTAGTAAAGTAACTAAGTAGCTCCACCCCGTTTTGCTACAATCTTGTTTCATTCTCGCGCTTCGATCTTTCTCTTAGTTTTCCATTTCTTCTCATTTCTGAATTCTATACAATCAGTGTCTCCTTAAAAAAAAAAAAAAAAAAAAAAAATTTTTTTTTTTTTTTT
>Ga0209700_107384_pt1 | contig 15630 bp, 8 predicted proteins | sample SiratroredBW_FD_187528 | JGI IMG/M metagenome (GOLD analysis project Ga0209700, IMG submission 187528) | Root nodule microbial communities of legume samples collected from California, USA - Siratro red BW (SPAdes) (version 2) | ecosystem: Host-associated > Plants > Roots > Nodule | place: USA...
ATAATATATATATATATATATATATATATATATATATATATATATATAATTAAGGTTTATTTTGAATTAGTTATATAGGTTATTTCTTATGTAATTTTAATTATTTAAAATTTAGTTATGGTGCAATTATTTAAAGGTTGTATATATATTAATACCCGTGCGAAATATTTATAAAAGACAACGAGTAATTTAAATTATTGCTTTTGGAATTTTCTTCACTCATACATTTTTCAAGTATTTATCATTTTATGTATATTAGAGCATTTTTTTTAACAATTGGCGAGAATCCAGTGCACGACTCTTGCTCTAAAATGAGTAATTTGTATTTGATTATGGTAATAAAAAATAAATTGTAAATTCCTAACATTAGGATACAAGTTAATCACGTTGCTCGTGTTTTTGTGAGGACATCACGATTAAATACTTGTAGTTAAATTTATGATTCTATTCCTATTTGTATTGTAACTCTAATTTGAAATGAAATATCATAAATGTCCCCCCTTTCAAATTCAATTTTAATTTGGTTGTACAAAATAATTGTGTTCTAAGTTAAGATTTAATTTTTATTGTCATTTATCTTAAAACTTTTCTATTGTAGAGTTTTGTTGATTAGATCACAAAATTACTTTTATCAATGTTATGTGTTTGACTTTTCTGTATACGTTAGCATACGTAATACTTGAAAAGATAAATAATATGTATTTTTAAATATTGAAAAAAATCAATTTTTTACATTGTTGGATATCTTTAAGTTAGATAACACGTTTTTTTTTAACTAATTGTTAGATTATTCATTTCACATAAATTATGTATGACATTTTATATCACTATAAATTATTTGACATCTCATTTATATAAATTAAAATTAACAAAGTATTCACTTTTCAAAATATATTAAAAATATAAATTATTTGATCAAACTATTATTATTATTATTATTATTATTATTTAACTTTAACATAATTTAATATGAATAATCATAATAATATGCAATCATAATTTAACAATTTGACCAATAAAAACTTTAGTTATTAACGTTTGATAAAATTAATATAATTTGATATTTTCTTCTAATATATTATAATAATTTTAATATAATAATAAAAAAATGTTATTTATATTCCCTTAAATAAATAAGTCTGTTGTGCTGACAATACTTGTTAAATAGTTAAAATTCTTATCTTTTAACCAAATAAATATTTATATAAGTTTTGTCCTAGTTTATTTTCTAAAAGAACGTAACATGGCTTAATTCTCATGTATATTATATCATAAGCTCTTCTCAAACTATTTAGTCTTTATTTCTCCCTCATAAAAGATGATTGATTGCAAAACCTAAATGAAATCGGTGATGGAAAGAACTTAGGTGCTCATTGTTTTTCAATTTGGATTTTTAAGTAAAATCTGTCTCATGCAAACATTAAAATAAATTATGATTAAATTTGGATAAGTTTAAACATAATGTTAAAAATTATTCGTTTATAATTAGTTTAGATATCAGAATATTTGGCTTTATGTTTTTATTATAAATGTGCAATTAATATTAAATGTAGTATACATATACTAATATATAATTTGTGTAAAACTTTATAATCTCTTATTTTTTCTATATTGTGTGTTATTTATATGAATCTAATTAAAAAATAAAGTTTTACTAAAACTAGTTTTTAAAAACAATTTTAATAGTGTGTTTGTTTTATTGAAGTTGCGTTAAGGAACGTCAAACACATCATTTTAATTTTTTTTTTCTGTTTTATCCGACATTGTTTAATAAATAATTTTTGAAAATCTTAAATATATAATTTAATCCTATTTTCTTGTGGTATATTGTCATAAGATTCTATAAGAAAGAATAGAAGTATAATTATCTAACTTGATAAGTTAGAATCCATGTTGATAACTTGTTATAAAATTTGATTTTAAAATTAAAAAAAATAGACAATAAAGTATTTTCTCCTTTACCTTGTCTATATATATAAATTTGTAACTCAAAATTACTCATATTAACATATTAAGGAGTAATAAAATAATAAGTAAAAGTTACTTCGAAAACTCCTAAAAGTAATTCATAACATAAAGATATTATTATGAAAATAGTATTTGGAGAAATTAATTAGAGAAAAAAAAAGAATATTTGATGTTTTGGTAGAAGTGATGGTAAATAATAATTATTGTAATGTTTGATTCATGAGAAACTTAAAAGCTTCTGATAACTATAATATCCGCGCTTGAGACCACCCGGTATACAAAAAACAAAATCTATCTCGTGTTTTCCTGTAAAAGAGATTTTTTTTAATCATCTAAAGAAAAAGACAGAGGTATTTAACTACAATCTTTAAAAAAAAAAAAATCAATCCCATTTGTGTTTTTAGTGTGAGTTAATTAAAATATACAATTTTTATCTGAACTATCTACTTTTTTTAATAGTTAAAATAATTTAATTGTTAAACAACATTCTTATTACCCAGAATAATAGAATACAAACAGAACTATTCTCCTTCCACTAAAATTCATATAAGAATTCATTATTTACAATATAAAATTGCGTACTTATAAACGAAATTATATGTAATTAAAAAAATAATATCAAAGTCCTAATATTAAAAGTAAATAAATCATAAATAAAAGTACTCTTTTAACTATAAATAGAAACATAAAAAGTATTGTATTTTTTATAATGCAATGTAATTATTATTGATATATTAATATTGAAACAATTTTTAACAAATAAAATTTCCAATTTATATTTAATTTATTGAAAAACTTATAATTTAAAATTATCTAAAACAATAAATGATTTCAAGAACGGGTAATGTATGATTATATAAAATGATTTATTTGACTTTCATAAAAATATATTAAATTATTATTTTAGTAGTTCAGTTTTAAAAATTGAAATAACAAAATCATTTAGTTAATTTTCATAATGAAAATAGGTCTTTATAGTTTGGTTCAGTTCTGTTAAGTACCCTTTTTTAGTTTAGTTTGGTCTTTATAATAGATTGTTCTTTAAAAATAATTGAGAAATAAAACTTATAATTTTTTTAGAAAAAATGTTAAAATTAAATTTAATTATATCTGGGGAATAAATATAAACATCTCCGTACGGATATAAATATACAATCAAACACCAAAGTGAAAGTCCTTGCTAATGGCACTTCGCATACACATTAATTTGAAACCAAGTTACCTACTTAATATATTTTTATTGTCAACAAAATAAATTTGTATGCAATTTCCTAAATAGAAAAAAACTTTAGTGTATATAAATTGAATTAGGTTTAATTATATCTTTTCTCATTTACTATCAATTTTCTCCATCCTAATTTAATATGATAATTAACAAAGTGAATTGAATTTATAAAATGAGAATGCATGACAATGAATAAATACAATATATACCAGCTAAAAATATAAAATGACTTTGCAACAGTGAACAACAAAAAGAAATATTTATATATTTTGAGCAAATTAATTGCTTTGGATATATGGTTGAGAACCTGATAGTTAACAGAGAAATCTTGAAGCCGTAAAGAAAGGGGAGAAATCTTGTAAATTTAATTAACTCGATTGGAATCTTATATGATATCTAAAAGATTAAAAACATATTTAAATAGTAATTAATCCAATATTCACTTAATAATAACGAGTTTATTAAAAAAAATTATGCGAAAATCGTACAAACTTGCTTCAAATGACCGGATATTTCTTCCTACATCCAGTGGTTTTATTCCTGTATCTTTTTAGGGTGTAATAAAAGGTAAAAAATTTCTTCCATATCTTTTTATGTTGCTGTCGCCGATTTTTTCATTTTCTTTTCTCTTTTTTTCATTATTTTTTAGGTCGTGTCTTTTTCTGGCCCAAAAATTTCTATTTTATGCAATTTCTCTATTTTAAAGATTTTATAATTCAAAATTTTTTAAGGTGGAAAATGTAATCTAAAAGACATTCTTAGATTATCTGAAAGTTTTTTCTTTAGGAAAAAATTACTTTAAAATTGTGTAGTTTAAAAGTTTTGTTAATACCAAAAACGACTTTGATATTGTGCATTTTTATAAAGAATTAACTTTTGAATTGCGTAACGTAGTTGTAAAAAATATCTTTTGAATTACATAATCTAAAAAAATTTATTATGTAAAAAAATAATTTTTAGATTGTATAATTTAAAATATATTTTTAACTTTTAGAATACATAATTCAAAAGGTTTACAAATTGAAAAAAAACTGAAAGAAAAATAAATCTTAAGAATAAAGCGAGAATTTTTATATTTATGAGAAGTATGGGGTGTAAGAAGAAATACCCTAGTGGATCGATGATAATGTTTGCGGCCAGCCCAAATACAATTAATTAAGTTATAAATTGTTGGTCCATTCTAATCCTAACTTTATCAAATTTCCTAGTTACGCTGCCTACGCTAATATATATTTTCTTCGTTTATTGATACTGTTCAAGTCTAAATATTACATTTAAATAAATTATTTAACTAATTTATATTGAAATCGTAAAAATTTAAATTGAAAATTTTAAAGTGTTTTTTTTTTAAAATAAATACATAACAAAAACAATATTTCTGTCATCTAAGTTTGGTTTAGATTTCCTTTTACACTCCAACTTGAATTTCAGCTTCAATGTTTTCCTCTGCTTACCTTTATCTTTTAAGTTAACAAAGATTAGGATTATTAGAAATGCAATTATACAACCTCTAACACACCTTTTTAACATACTTTTCTATTATGATTTACTAAATAGGGTAAAACATGAGATATGAATCAAATAAACTGAGTCCCACATAATTGTAATTTTTAATAAATTTTTACCAACACAGAAAAAAAAATGTGTTTGAAAGAGTATTTAGTAAGGAGGATGAGAGATATATTTAATACCATTAATTGAGTCACAATTTTTTTTTTTACTATAATAAAGTCCCTTTTTCCACCTTCACACATAACCTCATACATAAGCCATCATTAATTCAATTCCCTTTACAATTATGGTGTTTGAGATTTGGATGATGGTTTCAAGCTATGTGATAAGGTTCTATAGACATGTTTTATGGTGCATGTGCTGTTTTATTGATTATGACAGTTTAGTAATGGATTGTGGGTTAGGTATTTATTTGAGTGTGGAAGTTGGTTTAGCATAAGGGAAGATCATCAAATCATGGTACATGAATGTTGGTGAATCATGATTGTGTTAGGTTCACATGTTTTATGATTATTTGAAAAGGAGTTAATGGTTTAATAAAATGAAATTCAAAGGTCAAGCAAGATGGGAGAAGAAGGTGGTTCCACAATTCTAATGGCAATATTGCTACCAAAGATAAGTTTCAAAAATTAAATTATAGTTACTGATTCTTATTTTATAAGATTTCATTAATACAATAAATTATCATTTTGGAGACTTAAATATGTCTTTAATTTATGATGAATTATGAAATTTTGTTTTTAGTCTCTTAACATTTTTAAAAATAAATTTTTAGTTTTATTTTTTTGTCCCAAAAATAGTTTAGGTAGTGTTTTAAATAGTGAAATACAGTGACTTATAATACAACATTTTTTGATGAAAAAATAAACTATTTTTTTTATTTGAAACAGAAGGTTATATTATTATTAGCCAAAAACTAAATCTAACAATTTATTCAAGGTAAGAAAACATATTAAGTCTTAAGAAAAAAATATTTAGCCACGATTATAACCATAAATTATGATCAACCTATTGTACAAGAGCAATGTTACGAATATGCTCTAACACACCCACCTATCAATTGAAATTTGTTACAAATAAAAAGTTTATGCAAGTCACCTAGCTTATAAATGAATCTCATTCATAGTTTTATAATTATTTTTAATCAATAAATATTAAAAGAAGTATACTAAATAGATATGTTACTATAAATATTCTTCACCACTTAGCATCAAAATCAGTTTATGATTTCATCAAAATCTCTTGTAGTTATGGCAAAAAACAAAGGGAGATATATAATAGGAAACTCTTCTCTACCTTCTGTTAATTCTAATGAACTTCAGTACTAAAAGTTCACATGCAATTAATGTAAAAAGCCATGATTAATGTAATTAGAGTTGCTAATTTAGACTTTTAAATAATTAACATAAAATAAACGAACTTATCACATATATAGTAATTTATAATTAATGTAAAATTGTTTTAAACTTAATGTATGGCCTACTTATAATTCTTTCTCTTAAATTTGATTATTCCAAAACTTCTATACCACAAGTCTTATGGTAACTAACCAATGAAATTTATAGACTTTAGGAATGGCTAAATACAATTTTATTCCACTGGCTCTATGAGATTGCTTGGCCACCAAGACTAATAACAGCAAGATCATGTTAAGTGCAACTACATACAATTTTCTAACATTGATTCAAAATTTTTCTGAAGAAACTAAAATGAACATTCCAACAAAGATACTTATACATGACTTTCCTTTTTTTTCTTTTTACAGATGAATGCGTGCATTACATAGCTATTGACACTAATGACAATGTTCATTTTTAACATTTAAAACTACACCTTTTAAACAAGGAGCTATAGTGGAAAACCAAGATGCTTGTCACCTAGGGCCAGAAAGCTCCATGGCTTCAACTATGAGTGAAGATTCCTCTATTAAATCTGAATATCTTTGAGGCTCACAAGACCGAAACCTTGGTGTTTCAATCCTCTGTGAGGCCTCCCATCTCTCAGCCAAGCCATCCCCTTCCAACATCTTTAACACTTCTGACATCTTGGGACGGTGTGAAGGATTGAATTGTGTGCACAAGAGTGCAACCTGAACCATTTCTTCTAACTCAATCAGATCAAAGTTTCCCTTTAGATCTTTGTCTACCATTTGACTTAATCTTCCATCCTGGTGGAGCTTCTTAACCTGAAAGTTGTTTGATTCACATCGAACAAAAAATGGTTATTGAGGAGAGAAACTTTATCTTTTAGACCCCACCAATCAACCCTGATGAAATTTTTTGGAGGTTTAATCCACCCTATTGAGGCTCAAGTTGGTTTTTAGGATCATCAAAGGTAGCAAAACTCACTGTTTTCTTAATCCAGTTGCATCCATAGAACTTTATTAGTGAAGCTAAAAAAATTGTTGCTTTCTAATCATTACACTTAAAAGGCTGATTTTAAGCAGCTAAAAATATAAGGTTTTTATTAATAATAACATTAATATCATACCATCTGTCTTTATGATGTAGTAAATGTTTTCTTTCCCACTCCAAACATTTCACTTTTAGTTGCTTAGAATCAGACCTGGTAAGTATAATCTTAACCAAACTGTTTTATTACTACCAACTCCTGTTAAGAGAAGTTACTCAAGTACTCTTTCCATTAAATTTCTAGGAAGGTAAGTTATCCATATAAGAAGAAAGTTGCTCCTAGGTCCAACAAATCATTCATTGTAAGTTATGGAAATAAATACACTCTAAAACATGTAAAAGAGTGACATGCTAACTAAGGAGAAAAGAGTGAAAGTCTGGAGAGCGTACCCAATCAAGCATTACACCTTTCTGGTTCGCTGCTCGGCCAAAATCTAGAGCCTTGTGACCTGTGATCAGTTCAAGCAGCAAGATTCCAAACCCAAACACATCAGTCTTTTCTGATGATTGGCCAGTGGATAGATACTCTGGAGCAATGTGACCAACAGTGCCACGCACAGCAGTGGTCACATGGGAGTCTCTATGATCCAGAAGCTTAGCTAAACCAAAATCACCAACAACAGCTTCAAAGTCTTCATCTAGCAATATGTTAGCTGCTTTCACATCACGGTGAATAATTTTAGGGTCACACTGTTCATGCAAGTAAACCAACCCTCTTGCTGTACCTAAAGCTATTCTCTTCCGCCTAGTCCAATCTAACGCTGGATGGCCATGGATATGATCTGGTACATCAATCCAAAACCAAAGCCAAATAAGTTTAAAATAATCTTGAGGAATTGGATTGTAATTATCAAACCACAATCATGAGCAGCCCAAGAAAATGGCTGCTTAGAAACCAACTAAACTATAAGTGCGAACTAAGAACAGAAAAAGCTAATAGGTTTATCTGTGACTGGATAGTAACTCGGGACAAAAAGGGTAGTGTGTTTTAACTAAAAGTGGCCAGTTAACATAATCTAAATACCTACACATGGTTATCTGAATGAAGTGTTTGTTGACTGAAGTAAACAATAATGTAAGATTCAAATAATCATACAACAGATTATTCTAAGTTGACATAAAATAGGGTGAACATTGTACATCCAGTTTAGGTAAACAACAGATTGTAAGTTCAGATCAAACCTTTTAATCTAGAGGCTACACTTCCATTAGACATATAGGGATAAACGAGGAGCCTTTCATGCTGAGTGCTGCAAAACCCCGAAAGCCTGAGAAGATTCCGGTGGACAGCCAAACTGATTGTCTCAACTTCTGTTTGAAATTGGATCTCACCACCAGCTGCATTATAGTCCTTTAACCTCTTAACAGCCACAACAGACCCATCATTCAAGCACGCCTTGTAAACTATTCCAAAACCACCTCTTCCAAGAATGTTCTTTGAGTTGAAATGGTCTGTTGCAGTTCGAAGCTCTTTGAATGAAAACCTTTTTAAATGACCAAGACGCACCTCCGGATCATAATGTTCTTCCAAATAATAAACACACACAAGTGTTAATTGAACATCAGAGAAAGAGAACGAAATAAAAGCTCTAGCATGCACAGTATTTTGGTGTAGGAAATACAAAATGCACACAATATGCCAATGTTAACTGCTCCTCTTCCTTTCAAAGAAAGTGATCCTTATATGAATTACACATTACACATACCACAAGTGACACTGTTCACCCTCAATTTTTTTCTTCTAGAATATCCATGACATAATTTGCATAGCACTAAATTAAATTTTCAACTAAGATTTCCAACAACTTTTCCAAGTTTAGAACTATGACAATTTTGTTTGGTCATGTTGCAAAATGTCAATATCAGGTTTTACTCCTATTTCATTACATGCATCATAAGTCTTACAGCTGATTTAATAATAAGCTTAGAGTAGTTGGAAAATACTAAAAACAATCAAGAAACAGTGCAACATGTTGAAAAAGGTCAGAAATAGACAAAAGTCCATTCGAAGCAACATCGCTTAGTGTTAGGTAGAAGCAGGTCAATTAACTTTGCCAGTGTAACAAACATGAATTGAAGCGAGCATCTAAGATGCCAATTCCTTGAAAAATATCAACCGATTTTGCGCTCCAACAGTGCAATGATGAGCAACCGATTTTTGACAAATTTGCCATAAAGTTTACTAATAGAGAATTAGAGATAAAAAGAAAAGGAATTATAAAAAAGGAAAGTGAGAGAACTAACCATTAACATCAAAGAATATCTGCTGGTTGCGTCTATATCGCCACCAAACAAGAAACCCAACTATAATCACAATGACAAATGCAGCACCAAAGCTTGCACCAAAAGCAAGTGCCACATGATGGCCTTTTTTACCCGAGTCTGATTGGCCTAGAAAACCAAATCACCACATCTAAGCATTGATATATTTGTTCAAAGAAATAATAATTTGAAAGTAGAGTTCAAAGATAGATTCACACCTCTTAGTGCATCTGGAGGGAAGGAAAGTGGCTCTGGTAAAACAGAAGAACAGTTGTTTGCTTTTGGACCACAAATTAAAGGGTTACCCACAATCCTGACGTAAAATAATTGAGCAAGAGATAAACTACACTGCCCTGTATTAAACTTGAATACACATAAATAGATGAGTAAATCCCAAATGAACTTACTTTAATGTTCTTGCCGATATTCTAGGCAAGGAACCACTGAGATTGTTGTAGGAGAGGTCCCTATACATATTCAAGTCATAAGAGTTAATATAGCTGTCTTTTAGATAGAAAATCTTCTCCTATTTTTCTAAGCTAAAACTGAAATATGATTAGGCAAAAAGGAAAAATAATGGTGCAACAAGGTAATAAAGACCTACACAAGGGTTAGACCTTCAATGTTGCTAAGAGACTGAGGGCAGGATCCTGTAAGGCTGTTATTGTTTAACCTCCTGGAATCACATAAGACAGTTTATATTGAGTTAGAAACACAATCTCATTAGTCACTGCTAAAGCGGTTTAAAAACACACAATCACTGCAACCATTTGGTTCGTTATAAATGCTTTTTGTAACTTACAAATAATTCAGGTTCTTGAGGCCTCCCAAAGAACTGGGTATCTCACCACTAAATGCATTATTGGAAAGATCAAGTGTCTGAAGCTTTTCCAAGTTTCCTATTGCAGCAGGAATCTTACCAGAAATGGCATTATTCTGAAGCAACCTGCATATATGTATACTTAATTAAGCATAGTTTTAATTTCTTTCACTTATTCAGCTTATAATTCGGGGGAAGTACAAGTTTGTGAAAGGATAGAGCTGATGAATAAGAACTAAAAGACACACAGATGCCAAACTCAACCAACATAAAAGCGAAAGCCAGATATAAAGAATCTCAACAAAAATAGCAGACTTACACAGATTGCAAGTTAGTGAGGTTTCCAATCCCGGGAGATAGTGTACCAGACAAGTTCTGACTCGGGAATCCCCTGATAAGAGAAAAAAAGAATCCTTTAGTAGAAAATCAAACTTGCAAAAATTGTTTGGTTCACTTTCTAATCAATTCCTCTTGGAAACTTCTTCATCACTCTAGAACTCACTTAACGGCCAAGCAACTTACAATGCAGAAACGGAGCCATCAGAGGAACACGTAATCATCCTCCAGCTACATGGATCAACAGAATTAGAATCCCAATTTTCCAGAACGTTGTGAGGATCAGTCAAAGCACCCTTTATGGACATCAGAGCTACAACTGTTGAAGGAACAGACAGAAGAAGGGGTAAGAAGTTTCATCTGAAAATCCTCTTGTATCTCCAGCACACAAATAAAAAGAAAATTGATTGGCCAAGAAAATAAAATAAAATAGGCAACTGAAAAGACCCCACCCCAACCCCCTAGACATGGGCAAGAAGAAGAACAACAACAACAACAAGAAAAAGAAGAAGAAAAACCCTATTCAAAAAGAAAAAAGAAGAACCTCTCTGCTGCTATTTTGTTATAGGTTGTTAGGTAGCACTTAAATTCTCAAGGAAAAAGAAAATGGAAAAACCAAGACAGAAATAGCATCATTGCATCAACCATAACCACCCAGCTAACGTGCCTACTAGTTTCCAGCATCACTAAATTGGTCAATATGCACAACTTTTGTGCCTTAAATCATCAATTCACAACCTTTCACTTCACAGGTTTTACCAAAGATCCCAGTGAACAAAACGAAAAAAAAATAAAAAAAAATCCCAAGAAGAACATTAACCTTCATAGTTTATGCCAGATGGAGAAAGAGCAGCAGAAGAAATCTCCATCAACAGCAAAAGCAGCAACCCCAGTAGCCAGAAAACCAAACTACTAAGTTCCATATTCTACAATCAGTTCCTCAACTGTGTTTCCCTCACACAACCACTGACCAGTGCTCAAAGCCATCATAATTAACAACTTCTCTCCCCATTCCCACAAAGAAGGTCCAGTCTATATCACCTTATCCAAACAGAAAAAGCCAGTCTCTGGAATCAGATTCCTACACAAAGCAACTCCACTCTCACCAAAACAGCAACTTCCACTACCCAATTCAATGAACATCAAACCGAACAGAACCCAGATGCCAAATTTTTTTTTTTCCTTTTCTGCCACCACAGACCAACTTGGAAATGGAGAATTTGAATCCAACCAAGAGGAGTGAGCACTGAGAACACCAAAAAGAGCAAAACTTTATTGGTTAAAAAAAGGAAAAAGAAAAACCCAAGTTCAGGGCTGAAATTGTGAGATCCTTGAGATCTGTGAACGGTGGGTTTGGGTTCTATAAGGTGTGAACAGCCCCCACAAATAATTCCATGTGCGTGTGTCGTTGTTTCCTGGTGATGGCACTACCATTATCTTCTTTCTTTTGCAGTTGCAGAGAATAAAAAGGAGGTGAGCATGGAGCACGCTCCCAACCCAACCAAAGAAAGAACCAAACAGAGGACAAAACAAAATGCCAAGGTGGACACAAATGTAGATGCACAACAACTATAACCAGTGACCAAAACCTTCTTTCAGGAATGAAAGTAAATAAATGAACTAAAATTACTATAATAATGGAAAATTGGTTGGTGCATTCTAATTTTGAAAAAAAAAAAAAAAAAAAGGAGATTGGAGAGAGAGAGAGAGAGAGAGAGATGAGAATTATGGGAATGGGTTGTGGTGATGAAAAAGAAAATATGGTTGCAGGCAGGTAAGTTTTTTTGGACAGGTCACGTGGTTGGATTGTCTCCTCCTTTGTTTGCTTTTGGCTTGAAAATGTAACTTTTTCAGAATTTGGGAAAAACAAATATCAACCAACGAAACAAATCACATTCTGCAATCTGCAATTTGCAGCTCATGAACTGATGGTCCAGTGTGTTAGCCTGTACCTCTTTCTTTGCTTACAAATGCAGGAAGCCGTTTCATTTAAACTTGGATTAGATTAATTGAAATGGGATAACTTTGTATTAGTTTGTATTAATTGAAATTGGTTAGTTTGATTAGTTCCTCTTCTACTGGACTAAATATTAAATATGTATTTGATATTTTTACTTTTAAAATTTTTAATAATTTGGAAGTTAGTTATTGCTAAATATGTCTTTGGTTTATTTTAATACATAAATTATAAATTTGAGAGAATAAATTACATTTTATCATTGAAATATTGGTATTCATTTTATTTTTAAGGAACAGTACTGAAATCATTTTAATTAATCCTTAACTTGTTGAATAAATATTACTTCTAAGAGAATGAATTAATTTTAATTGATTGAATTATTTCACTGGGATAACTGCTTCAAGTTTACGATTTTTTTTCATAAAAACAGTTGTAAGAAAATAGGTTCCATATTTTTTATTTAAAAAATAGTTTCAATATTTGTCCTTAAAATTGCATTGTGCATTTCTCTGAATGGTAAATTATTTCTTAATTTTAGACATTTAAAAAAATAATCTCTTGAATGCACAGTATTATTAGAAATCAGGTTTGTAAACAGGAGTCTTAGTAAACTAATTCCTTTTCATGGTCTCCTTAATTATTTGATTTGTTTAATTAAGTGATTAGGCATAAAAAATTAGGAAATTCCACATTAATCAGTGGTTTCGTTTTGAAGCTTTGTGACGAGTCTTTTCATGATAAGAAGCATACATTTAAATAAGTTTAAGTTTATTCTGTATCACTGAAGCCACAATTGTACGCAACATACATACTCATTGCTTCCCCTAAAGTTAAAAGATAAAAATACATAGAAACAAATAAATTTATGTATACGTATCTTGATTAAGAAATTAAAATATTTTTTATTGAATTACTAAAATCATGTTTCATAATTTTTCACAGGTTTATAAATGATTTTTATTAAAATTTCCCACATTACATTCGTCTAAATTTTATTTCTTTCCTAATTACTTCAAACATAAAAGGAGAAAAAAGGTAGTACAATTTTTGTTTTTTGTCTATAAGTGGACAAAAAAGGAAAGAAGAATCTTTGTTTTTTTATATAAAGATAAAAATTAATTTATTTATCATATTTCATTATTCATGTTACTGCCATATATCTTTTATTTCTTTTACAGAATAACAAATTTTATCTTTCTTTTACTTCAGTTTTTCTTCGTGAAAAAAAAAACTAAAAATTTATCTTATTTTTTATTTATTCCATTTTCTTTATTTCAATTATTTTAAAAATCTAAAATTTGCAATAGCAAAAGCCCTTCCCCAAATTTGATTTGTACAATAAAAGAAAAGTGGAAGGAACAATTATCCATGCATGCATAATCAGAATTCAGATGGCAGTTGCAGTGCAGGGGCTACACTATACTACACGGTAATTTCCTTTTCTTCTTCCTAATACGACAAAACAATGAAACATAACGTCAATGAACTGTTCTCGCTGTCTTTCATTTTCGGTTGGAAAATACATTTACTAAGTTTTATTCCTTAAAAACAAATTTTGTTTCACATTTTATTTTAATTAAAAAATAAATAAATTGTTTTCATAACTGAAATTAAATTTTTGAATTGAAATTTAAATATGTGTGAAAGGAAAGGAGCTAACATGCGCCTGCGGTGGAGGCGCAGAAAGAGGAAAGGAAAGAGAAAGAGGAACTAAAAGGAACAGTGTAAAGTGTGGTAATATTCTTTTGTTGGATAGCGTGGAATTGGAATCTCTACACTGCACTCACCGCGACACTCGCCTTATGCTTTCTTTACTTTTTCTATTTTTTTTTCATTTTTCACTTTTTTTATTATATTCTTTTAATGAATTCTTAAATTATAATTATATAATTATAAAATTAATTATATAACAATACACGTGTTGTCTAATACTATAAATATGTGTTTGTCCCTTTAAAAAGGTACGAAAATAGCACAGTGTGTTGGGAGCAAATCACAAGAGCTACTTTTGTTAGGCACAGTCACCAGTGGCAGTAGTTCAATACTAATCTTTTTTTTAAACACAAATTTTGAAGTAATAGTTCACTAACCTCGAAGTGATTAATTTATGTAACAAAATCCTAATTATTGAACTGCCCAATAGTTTATAAACCCAACTCCAAGGGTATTTTTGTCGCATTGGGAAAGCTGAATATTCCTTGTTCTCTTACTATATTAAGTTACTCTTAAGTAGATTTATTTTTAATTTCTTTACTAATCTCCGGTTTATGCAAGTGGAATATGGTTGAGACAAGATCATCAAACACCAATAGCCAATGGCTTTGGAAATTGAAAAGTGAAAAATTCCTAGTTGCATATTTAATGCTATTTGCCATGAACAACACAACAATCATATATGAGGGAATAAGACCAATCATTCTCACACCACATTTATTACATAGTTACATAGTTCCATGTTCATTTCTTGTGTTTTTATACTTTCAACTATTTCTCATCGTTTGAATTGTTATATTTTTATGTTAGTACAAAATAATTTCAATATTCTTTTAAGACTTTCAATGCATCATGATTTTTTTTCACCAACTTTAAATTCAATCTTTTTTTTTTTGTTAGTATCATGAAGACCCTCTCCCAACCAATGCCACATTACATTCTAAGCATATTCGATGTTTATATGTAAACAATTGGACATGAATTAGTTGTTTTTTAAGGTGAACATGAATTAGTTGTTGTATTAATTTTTGCTCTCTTTAATAATTAAACATTGTTATTATTCCTTCTTTTTTAGCTTTGAAAGTGGCTTTTATGCAGTACTTTTTGCAGCTAGCAGAAACCTTTTTTTCTCAACCATCGCTAATTATTCTTCTTTTGTTTTATATTTATTTCTAAATAAAATTTTATACTTTTAAATATAAAAAGTAAACAAAAAAAATAACTTTATATTACAATTAAAGTCATCATCTGTAACAGCCCAAAAATTCTATAACTTTTGTCTGTTACCAAGTATTTACATCCATTTAAGGTTCAAGGTACTACAAAAAGTGTTCAGATACATCAGAGTTATGTATAACTATTCTCATGACAAAAGGAAAATCATCTCAAGGTCATAGAGTCTTTAACTACAACAAAAACATAT
>Ga0209700_107386_pt1 | contig 15627 bp, 6 predicted proteins | sample SiratroredBW_FD_187528 | JGI IMG/M metagenome (GOLD analysis project Ga0209700, IMG submission 187528) | Root nodule microbial communities of legume samples collected from California, USA - Siratro red BW (SPAdes) (version 2) | ecosystem: Host-associated > Plants > Roots > Nodule | place: USA...
TTTTATATATATATATATATATATATATATATATATATATATATATATATATATATATATATATTAAAAATAAATTTAAATATACACATTTTTTTAAAGTTTTGGTTTAATTATTTAATGTCTACAATTAAAATGATTATATGTTAAATTATTCTGTTTTAGTTAATAATTCAAAATTAATTTATAAATTTCAATTTAAGTTACAATACTATGAATGTTAGTATCTTTCAAATAATACAAACAAAATAGTTAATAATTTTTAAGTGTGCATATAATATATAACTTTTTTTCCGTCTTCCACCACATATTCAACTTATGTGAGTCGAATCCAATTTTTTAATCAACTATAATAAGATTTTTATTTTCAATTTTGACCTGACAAATCCATAGTGTATCGAATTAATTGTAAACCCTAAACCTGTGATTTAGACTTATTTTTATAATACTAATCACATTATTAGGTGATATACTTCTTGAATTTTAGTGTGATTTGATGTAACGTAGGTTTGATATTTCATATAGTGGGTTTGTATTTGTGCTCTTAGTATTTTTAATAAGTTCTTTAAGAAAATTGATACGTGTTGAGTGATTGTATTTTTGTATGCAAACTATATATGATTATAATAAAAATTTTTAAGATAGTGAAACAATTTCATTCAAGTTGTGATGATTGAATCTAGAAGTAGATTTGGAAAAAATCACACTAAGTATAAAAATTTTTTGTCTTTATTTTTTTCTCTTTTCTTTCTTTATTTTTATTTTTTTTATCTATAAAAGGATATTTTATAACTATAAAGGAGTATTTGAGGTATTCCAATCCATTTACAATATATGTACAATGTTGTAAATATAAAAGCACTTTAAAAAAACCTTTTTAGGTACATTACATGATTTTATCCTTATATTATGAGAGATATTGTTCAATGTGCATAATAAGATAGGTCCTTACATTAGTTATTAATAAGTTTAGTCTAACTAATAGTGCAAAGATGAGTTAAAGTGAAGTTTTATCTTAGCTCTACGTTATCTACTATTTTGATATTTTACCTTGTGCTTATTTCTGTTTATGGTACAGTAGTGGGTGCTAGTCATAAGAGAGTGCTATGTTTTGTTAACAGTTAAATATTCTTACCTTTTGTTTTATAATGGGTTAAAGCACCCTTATATGCTTCACATTTATTAATTTTTTTACTCTTAAAAGAAACCGTTTTTTTTTTATTTGACGCAGGTTTAGTGGTCTTAAATTTCCTACTTTAATCCTTAAGTTAAGTTGTTTAAGAAATTTTTTAAGATTTTATCAGTCAAATTATAATTGTTTAATTACCGGGACATCTTATTACTGTTTAATTTATTTAAATAATAAATAAAAATTGAAGAAATAAATTTTATTTAAATATATTAGAATTATATTTTTGTCTAATTCAAATTTAAAATTTAATCCATGGAGTGAAACTTGTCTTTCACTACATACCGAACACACATTTCGTTTATTTATGTAAGAGGTTGAGTTACAATCTTCATATATTTCTCTCATACTAAATAGGAATCATTTCCTGCACAAAAATTTATGGAATAGCGCTAAATTTCCTGCATAAAATTTATAAAATAGAACTAAATATATACAATTAATTAGATAATGGATTGTTTAATAAATCTAACGGTAATTATTATAACAATTTATTATTTTAAAATTTGAATTCAAATTAGCTAACAAAATTTTTGTTAGGTATGTGTGGTTCTAAGTTCTAAATTGAAAGTAAAAATGAGAAAGTTAAGCAACGGAATACCCACAATCCAATGTCTTAAGGTTTTAGGTTGGAGATGTCATTTTCTTGTATGTTGACTATTGTCTCATTTTTGTTTGGCTCTCTGATGTTTTTTTTCTCAATTTTCTTAGCAAGTGATATAAGAGGAGATTCCAAGTGTGAGTCTAAGTCTCCCAAAGAAGACCTATTTCTCCCTTCAATTTTCTTAGCAAGTGGTATTATTTTCTTAACAAGTGGTATCAAAGGAGATTTCGAGTGTGACTATAAGTCTCACAAAGAAGACTCATAAACCCAATATTCTAAGACTTTTAATTAAAGGTATCATTCTCTTATATGTTGACTCTTATTTTAATATCTTATATGTTCGACTCTTATTTCATTATTGTTTGTCTCCTTATTTTAAAAAACTTAGAAGATAAATTATTTATCACTTATATATATTAATTATGTTTTTTTTTCTATCAATTCATTATATTCACTGCAATCGCAAAAGAAAAAAAATCGGATCAAATCTGATTTTATTGCCGTATTCAAATAAATCCAATAAAATTTGTATATTATTTTTTTAGTTGATGTATTTGTTCTCGGGCTTAAATATATTTTAAGTTTCTGAAATAGAAACAAGTTTTAATTTTAGTAATATAATTTTTTTCTTTATTTTTAGTTTTTAAATTAAATTTGAAATTATTGTTTTTAATCTTCATAAAATAAGTGAATTTTAATTTTAATATCTATAAAATATATTTTTATTTTTATTTTCGCCCTTTAAAAGTTTGATTTTTTCCTTAACATTTATTTTTGTTTTGAAATAAATAAACAACTTTTTAATAATTTTATTTTTTTAAGGATCATGTGCTATGTGTTAGTTAATAATTTTTTTTAAGGTTTGACTCGTTATTTGATAAAAAAAAAAAGGTACATAATAAAAGACTAAATAAATAAAAAAAAGACCTAAGTTGAACTAGATATTTTGGTCCGACAAGTTTGTCTAGCTATTTAAGTACAGTTAGATCGAAACAATCTACAAACTTCCATCCTAAATTATGAGTCAACTCATTTATAAAACCATAATTATCTTTAAATAATATCAATTTTTAAATACATACATATTATAAAATATTATTATGGATATTATCCACCTATATTCATGGATACAAATCTTTTTATCATTCTTCATTAGTAGTATTTTAGAGGAAAAAAAATAAAGAAAAAAATATTTACCTACCAAAATCAAAATTATCTCACTTTACTAAAATTCATGACAAATAAGTTTTATTTTTAAGAAACAATGCTGTGGAAGAGAAAGATTGGATTTGCCCTGCATAGAGACAAAACTAGGGTAGTTATTAAAGTGTGAATTAATGCATAAGAAAATAACATTGAGAATTTATCGATCTAGAAGGTTTTTCTTTTATCAACACGTCTCTATGTAAAATTATCTTATATCTCAATATAACAAGGTTTGTCTGGTGGATTTAATTAAAGTTTGTTTGGTGAAAAGAAATAAGAAGAAATATAAAAAGTGAACGAGTTTAATTAGTATTTTTGTTCTATTATTTTTTTTTAATTTTTAATTAAATATTCTTAATTTTTATTTATTTCTATATTAATTTTATTTCAATACCTTATTTTCTCTTCTCTCTGCAAAACGTGTCATAACTCAAAAAGTTTTTTCTTGCTCGTACTGAACCTAATTGACTTGGACTAAGTCTACTAGAGAAGAGATGGACATTGGTCATGTCTCATCAACAGAGTCAAAAGTTCTTCGACAGAAGACAAATTTTGCTACTCATAACTAAAATTTACCACTTTTTCACATAACTCAGTATGCTCCAAGTATTTCAAATAAGTGTAAAATATACAAATGAAGAAACAATTTGAAACAAAGTTTATTTAATAATATTTTTGTTTTAGAAATCTGATTCATATTCAAAATAATTAAAAATAATAATATTTATTACACTTTAAGTTTAAAATATTTAAATTAGTTTAGTTGATAAACGATTATTGTACTCTTAATCTTTTCATGCTTTGTCTAATATGTCGTGTAATCGTTTTTTTTGTTGAAGATGAATAATTATGGTTCAATTTCCTAAAGTAAAATAAAATGGGTAACACTCATTTGTTTCTTTGTAACTTTTAATGCTTTTAAGACCTATCTTTCAATCTCTATTATTAGTTTTTAACTGTAAAACGGATAAAATAGTTAAAATTTTTAACACTTCATACTATTAGAATTTTACTGAAATTCGATATTTATCCTTTTAAAACTTTATATATTTAGTTTGAATAACTTTTTCTACAAATATGTAAAATAAAAAGTAAAACTAAGCATTTCTTATGAAATAAAATCAATTATATATTTTATCTTGTTTAGAGTTTCTCTTTGCTAACTTTTAAGATACGTACACTTCAATAAATTTTCAATTTATTTAAGATTATTATTATTATTATTATTATTATTATTATTATTATTATATATATACAAATATATAGATAAATTTAGTATTATCTATAAATTTTAGATATTGCTCTGAATCGATAAGTAATGTTAATAATTAATATTATTATTATTATAATAGATAGTATTATTATTTAATATTATTCATAATATTTTTAATGTTATTATTAACACTGATTATAATAAAAATAATAATAATAAAAATATGATTGTAGTTTATCTAGTACAGTGATAATAAGTTTTATATCAATATTTGTATTACCTAATTTTTTTTTCAGCAAATTGTGAATAATAATAATAAAATTAATAATAATAATAATAATAATTTTAAAAATAAATATACGGTAGTTACATTTTTATTGTAGTCGTGTTAATTTCAACTAACCGAAAAACTAATCAATTTTATTTTTTATTTTTCTTTTACGAGTTATATACTAAGAAGTTTACCTAAACTGAATGACAAATTGTTCAAAATTAGGTAGGAATAATGTGGATAATCACGTACAAAATTCTTAGTGAATATCCCAAGTCAAATTAATCAGCATACACTTTCTCTTAATCCTTCATTTAAAAATTTCATATTAAAAAGAAATAAAAAATAAATAAATAACATAATCTTTTTAACAAACACCTAATTTTCAATATATAAACATGCCAGAAAACCACTCTTTTTTTTCTAAATACACACATGTATATCTAAACAATAAATTCTTTCTTTATATAGAGTACTTTATCTGCCAAACTAATTAATAAGCTTTTATGACAAGTGACTAACTAACCACAACAATGTTCCAGGGCATGGTAATGGTTAGTATAACTAACTAACCAGTCGTTTAAAAAGTATTTTTAAATGAAAAATAATTATTTTGACAATCACTTTTTTTAAATATTATATATATATATATATATATATATATATATATATATATATATAAAATATTTTTATATATAATTATCAAAGGGTTGTATAAATTTTGAAAAATATCAATCATGACTTTTTTTTAAAGAGTAGTGATATTTTGACACCATTATTTAAGACTATTTAACAATAATATATATTATTATTTTATTTATATATAATATTTTATTAATAAAATATAATGTCAAATAAAAATAAATATAAGATTAATAGTGGTGTCTAGTATTTAAATAAGTAGGAATCTGACACATACAAAATTACTGTTGATTTTTTCATATACTATAGTTTCACAGTTTTGTTTTTCTGCCTTATGACGTTGCTAGGTACATTTATAAACTTTTCTGTCTTCATATTTTCCTTTCAAAAAGGTGCATGCACTTAACCGCAGTACATGGATAGGTCTAGAAATTAGCAGTACAAGTACATGCAGTAATTGACCAAAGATTCTAGTAAAAGGAATTAGTATCATTCAATGATCTGTGTCTTGATTCACACAAACACACACACATATATATATATATATATATATATATATATATATATATATATATATATATATATATATATATACACATTGAACTAGTTATTCATTCCACAGAGTAAGGTCTACTTCAGAACCAATATGGTCCCAGTCCAGTGCTCTTTTGGTAGAGGGTGGGGTAATTAGCAAACCCTCTGCCATACTATCCAACAGACCGGGCATATTATACAGTGCCTCCTCATCAAAGAACACTGTTTCAGACTCATCATTGTGCATGCTGATGTTCAAACAAGTGTCTTCAGAATTCCCATTTTCTTCAAAATTAGAATTGCCATGACAGGAAGAAGAAAAAGCAGTGTTTGGTATAAAAGGCTGATCAAGAGTAGAAGCTTTTGCTGCTTCCCTTATATCTACAGCAGAAGGAGACTTTGCAAGGGGGAGAAGGGAAACGGAATCCGGAAAATTGAACTTAGCAGAGATGCCCTTAAGGGCTAAGACAGCCACGTCATGTGCCCTAGCAGCCATTTCAGGAGTAGGGTATGTGCCTACCCAAATCCTTGATTTTTTTACTGGTTCCCTAATCTCACACACCCATTTGTTGCCGTTTCTTTGGCGTACACCCCTATACACAGGGTGCCGTGTCTCCCTAAACTTCTTTCTACCTGCTTTCCTCTTGGGTGGTGGATTTGGAGAATCATCACACAGTGGATTAGGGTTTGGTGGAGACAGTGAAGTGGAAGAAGGAGATCCGTTGTTCTGAATGTCCATGTTAATTATTTATATGTATGGATTGTCGTTTTGAGTTTGGGAAAGATGAAGCATCAGAGAAGTGAGAGGTGCAGGGAGTGTGTTGTCTTTGTGGAAGTGTGAGGAGTGAGGTTGTTGATTAATATATACAAATGATAAACGCGAGTTGGACAGAAAATGAACACGGACATGGAACGTAGGACATACACGTGCTACACATGTAGGCAATGAGTTTCACTGCTTTGGTAGGTTTTAAGAAACCATGTGGGACGGGAATCACAAATTTTAAGTGTCTGTCCCTCGATTGTTTGTGGGTGAAAAAAGTTTGGTGACGTCGTCCATGGATGTCTTGTCTGCAGTATAATTAAGATTGAAATTCTTTTATATATATATATATATATATATATATATATATATATATATATATATATATATATATATATATATATATAAATAATTAAATTTTAAGTATAACTTTATTAGTACGTGAGATTATATTATTTAAGGATGGTCGAATAGCAGATGATCTAATAAGGATAAGTTCTAATTTTAAAAGTAGTGTGAGATTATATTATTTAAAGGTGGTCGAATAACGGATGATCTAATAAGGATAAGCTCTAATTTTAAAAGTAAAATTTAAGCCTAACTCAATCTTATAAAATTAATATGAGATTTATACCCACTTTATAAATTATTAAAAGACTTCAGTCTTTATTTCAACCGTATTCAAATTCAAAAAAAGATGAAAGGTACAAATACACTACAAGAAAAAAGCTATTTATAGACTAATTTTTAGCTACTCAATAAAATAATTGTTAATTGTGACCAAAATAGTCATCAAATTAGATTTTGGTTGCTAAATAACTACAAAATAAAAGTAATTATTGAATTTAGTGACCAATTAAGTCAAGATAATTGGTAGCTAACATTAGCTACCAAGATTTTATTTTTAATGACTTACATCATTAGATTCTAAATTAGTCTCTAACTTAATTAGATATCAATTTAGAATCTAATGATATAAGTCACTAAAACTTTGGTAGTTAATGTTAGATACTAATTATCTTGATTTAATTGGTTACTAAATCTAATCATTATTTCTATTTTGTAGTTATTTAGCAACTAAAATCTAATTTGGTTACTATTTTGGTTACAATTAGTAACTATTTCATTTAATAACTAAAAATTGTTTTTTAAATAATTTTTTTCTTGTAGTGATAATGTCACAGATAAATATATAGAAAGAAAAAGAGAAACTGTAGTGATCAAATTAAAAAGAAGAAATTAAAATGAAAAGAAAATGAAAATGTGGTAAAAGTATAAATGATATTATATAATTTTTGTATATATATATACATATATATATATATATATATATATATATATATATATATATATATATATATATATACATATATATATATATATATATTTGTGTCTATGTAATTGTTTATGATAAAATAAACACTATGATCAACTTGAGTTTGTTACCATATTTAGAACTATAAAGGTATTATTAGAGATAACAATGAATTAGTTAGCTCATCAAGAAATAAACTAATTTGTATAAGGTTTGAGGGTTAATAAATCTGGTTTTTTTATTTTACATAATTTTAGGGTTTATCTCAAAAATATTTTTTTAAAAAAAGAATGTTCAAAAACCGTGTTAGAATTGGAAGCCGCATACTTTTGTATGAAAAACAATTTTACTTGATACGATAAAATTATTATAAATAATAAATTTATTTTTTCACATATTTAAATTGATAAAAATATGTTAATACTGTTTGTATGTTCAAATGATGAAAAAAAAAGTTGTAGTCCTTAAACATCTTTTTGCTTGTCTGCTTAAAAAGAATACGATTTAAATTTTCAAAAATGTTCTTAAAATTCGTATTTCATAAATCCAATCCATCTCTATTTGCTATCACATGGACTAATTCGATTGAACATAATTTCTATCATTTTAGGAATTAACATAATTAATTTATTTACGGTTTTAATGGACTAATTTGATAATATGCAGTGATCGCATATTTATTTATTATTATATCTTTTTTTTATAGAAGAGATAATAAATTAACTTCAAATACGATTAAGACTTTTTTTCAAGTCAACCCTGTATTTTCACCCTACGATGTAGACTATACCTGTGGCTAGGTTTCTATGGACATTATATGTGTGCCCAACCAGACTATGAACAGTGAAAAAGAAAAGGATAAAGCCAGAAAATATCAGGAAACTTGAAAAAATTAATACTACTCAACTTTTTATCTTCCTACAATTATTATATATGATCCATAAACCTCCCATCGTTTTCCTATTTAATTATTATTTCCAAATTCTATCTAATTGAATTCTTCAAAAACATTTTTTGTTATTAAATGATTTCTTGGATTATCATGTTATCATGGTAAAGCACTCATTGACTTTTAGAATTATTAGTCTCAGCCAATGACCGTAATAACTACCTCTTTGGATATCTTTTAATTTCACTTTCACATTTATAAAATTTATTTAAATTATATGTCTAATTCTACTCAAACCAATATAAAGTTGGTTATGAAATGATCTTTATGTTTTTCAATTCTTTTAGATATTTTTTTTAATAGTAAAAAATAGAATTAATGAAAATACTTAAAGATACTTCAAACATATTACAAAACAAACAAAGAATATTTTTTTTAGATATGATTGCATTCGAAATAAAAAGGAAAAAGTGAAATTAATTTATTCTAGATATAATTAAATTTCAGATGAAAAAGAAAAAAATGTAAAATTTAGAGCTATCAAATATAAATATTTATGTCATTTATGATATATTTTATGAGTTTATGAAAAATTAAGTAATAATTAGAGACATTACATGATATTCCACTTTAAAATATAATTTATGATATTAGTCCTAATATGGAATATAAAGACTGATACACTAAATATATAAATATGACAATAACAAAAAAGTAAATTATTTTGGACTAGTATACACATACACACGTTAAGACATAAGATAATAAGATAATAAGAAGTTGAAAAAAGTTTATGTATCAAGTTATTATAAAGTAAGTTATTATAAAATAGGTTATTATAAAGTAGGTGTATAAACTATCTTGATAAGAAAAGATGAGAATGGATTTTCAAGACGTTTTTAATAGATTAAGTGTTAATATTTAGTGAAATGTGTTTAATATAATATTTTTAAAAGATGTGAAACATGAAATTACATTGTTTTGTTTAGTTGAGATGTGAATGAAAATTCCTATATCTTAGTATATATTGTAATATGATAAGACTGATGTATGTATTTTTTATATATATTTTGTTGTATTATGTTTAAATTTAAATTATCTTAATTTTTCACATATATTTTTAAACTACTTGTCAAAGGGAGTGAACAAAGTTATAAATATAACTAATAGGTATAGTATAACTAAAGGTATATTTTTTTATTTTTACTAGTAGTTATGTTTATTTATATATTACTTACCTATAGCTTTTGATAATTTTATCTTTAAATGTTATGTAAATATATCACATACTAATGTACGTATGTATATATATATAAACTAAATTAAGAATCATTTCACGTATAGAAATTAAATTAATAATGTTAATAATGTGATAATGTTAATAAGATTTTACAAATACGGATCAGATTGAGATTCTACCAATAAGAGAGACTAAATTATGCATTTAATCTTATAATTAAATGAAAAAAAAAGGAAAAGCACTTCATTAAAAGTATAAAGATCTCATTCAAATTAATTAATTTTAAAAAATAATATCATAAAGTAAAATATCTGTGTTAAATGGTGGAGTACTAAGTCCATAGCTGGGAAAATGCGTGTTGAAATTGAATCATAAGCAGACATCACGAGTATGGATAAAGTCCACCATTCATACTCAACCTAACTCACCTCTATCCTTTTCGATCATCACAATTCATGGTCCCCAATGTTTCCATTTTATAAATCACAAGTTTTAAGATATTTTCTTTACTTTAATCGTGATTAACGCTTCAATTTTCCTTTCTAATAACTTTTTTGAATAATTTGTGAATATTATCATTCTAATTACAAATTACCATGCATACTAAATTTATTGATTTTATAATTTTAAAAGTTATATAAATGATATTTTTATTGATTAATAATATAATTGTTTTACATTAACTCTTATTTAAATTGATATTAATAATTTGATATTTTGTTTTCATCTAATTACTAATTAAGTTTAAGAGTATTTAAATACAAAGAAACCTAAGGCCAAGCTTGTTATTAACTTTTTTTGTAAATTTTTAAGTATTAACTTATTTCAAGATGATCAATATTTAGTACAAATATTCAACTACATATTGTAAATTATAATGAAAAATTTAGAAAGAGAATGAGAACTCCCAATAAGGCATTCTTAATTACTATATTTCTAATCTCTATTGTTTGGAGGTGCATTTCACATACTACTGACATAACAAAGGCTTCTTCTCTCAATAATTTCATACATCTTTTTTACTTGATTTTGATCTTAATCAATAATTTTTCAATCTCTCTTTTAAGTTTATCCTTAAGTTGAATTTTAATTCTTTTAAGAAGATTATCATTTTCTGAAAAAAAAATCATTATTATTTATAATTTTTCATTATTATATATATATATATATATAAGTTTTTTATCCATACGAATGCATGTCAAGAAATCATAACATCTTAAACATTTTACTTAATCAACTAAGCTATACTGTGTACATTTTTTAAATATACCTATTTATTATTAGCTATAATTATAATATAAAATATTTAAAAATATTTATTACAAATTAAATTATATAAAAATATGGATTTATTATTTACGATATACCGGCCTTACTACTAATTGGATTAAAAAAAACATTAAAGTGTTTCAAAGCAACATAAAGTAGTAAGTTTCGTCATGAACTTTCTATGTACAACCATATTTCTGAAATAAAAATAATTGAAAGTACTAAAACTATATACATAAGATAAAATTTATTTTATATTTTAAATGAATAAATCATAACTTTTTTGTTTCATAAAACCATCTTATAACTTCGTGAAAATTTTCGTAAATTTTATATTTATTTATTCGTAATTTTCATTTAATATTGTTATTTATTTTCTACACTTTTAATTAATTATAATATCTAGGTTCTCTTTTATTGTTAAATTGTTGAAAATTAATTATAGTTACTATATTAAAGAGTCTAACATCTTCTGAAATAGATGTTTATTCTTCTTATGTTTCAATAAAATGACAATTACATCTGTCTAATTTTTAACTGACACCAACTTCCTTAATATTTTTAATTAAATGAAAAACACAAACCTTTTAGTTTTTAAAGATATCAACTGCTCTTATCTTTGTAATAAAATATACTAATCTCCCTTATTTTTTTATTAAAGTAATAATTGAGTTCCTTATTTATTTTTTATTAAAGTAATACTTACATTCCTTATTTTATTAAAAATAATATATTAATAAAAGTTACATAAAAAATATAAAAAATAAACAAAATTAATATTTTAAAACTTTAATTTTTATAATTCTTAATTGAATTTTAGTTAATATGTTATTTTTAAATAAAAGAAGAGAGATGGGCGATATTTTATTAAAAATATAAGAAATATAAATGTTATTTTACTAAAAAAATAAAGAAGATGATGTTTTCAAAAAAATAAGAAATATGTAATTGTCATTTTTTCTATTATTTTATTGAATTTAATAATTTCAGTTTTTTAAGTGATTTAAAGACAGTTATTTATAAAAATTAATCTAGTCAAAATATGAAGGTTTCTGAGCTCTAGAAATTTTACTTTTGATATTTAACAAATCAGATAATTAAATATTTTATTTAGTCATTTATCTCTATTTTCTTAAATTAATTTTATTATTTACAAATCATTACTTTTTATTCTTGAAATAATCAAACTTGGACAATTTTTAACTATTTGTTGAATGAAGTTTTATTATTGAAAGGGTCTATTTTTTTTCCTGGATCAATATACGAAAGATGCAAGTAATTTTGATTATTTTCACCTTTTCAGAATTTGAAAGCTCGTACAGTTCGATTATTTTGATTTGTTTTAAAATGAATGACAAAGATAAAAGTTATTCAATAACAAAGAAACCTGTTGTGTAAGATAAAAAAATAAAAATTCATATAACTTGAACCTTCTGTTTCGATCAAAAAATAGCTTAATTCTTTTTGAATATTAAAATATATTAATCTTTATTTTATCATACTGCAAGTGATTCACTTATCCTGCACAAATATACTGTAATTAAGATAGAAACACAGAATATTCTGATTAAATGTTTACCTCACGCACTGTCATAATTTGCTGCTATGTATAAGCACTTATGCAGTATTGATTCTGATTTCTTTTTACCTTCGGCTCCATTGCAACTAGAGAAATCACAAGCTTCCAAAGTCTTCCATAATAGAGTTAAAAGTGACCAAGTCGAACCACCCTTTTCAACATTTTATGTCTTAGATCAGAAGTGACCTAAAATGGTGACATGTTTAAACCAAAATCTGAACTAAATGTGGTTCTAATCCCTTCAAAAACCATAAGCTCTACTGTGTGAAACTGAGTAACGGGACCATTTGAATATGATTCTGGCTTGTCTACCAACTTGGCCAAGACCAATCTGCAGTATATGATGTAATAGAAATTTGTCTTGCTTTGACTGGTAATGATGCTTTGAAATATTAGAAATTAGGTCAAATTACACTGTATAACTAGGACCAATTTCATTTTCCAAATTTATTTTATAAAACTGAATTAAAATAAGTTATTAGGTTGTTGTTGATATAGTCACTCATAAATATCTCTTCTTAAATATAAAAATCTTAACTAGGACAAGTTTTATTTTAGGAATTGATTTTGTACAAATAAGTTGAAATAAGTTATTGGGTTCTTGTTAGAATCACTTATAAATATCTCTTCCTAAATATGAAATCTTAATTTTTAATCTCAATATCAAATATCTCTTCCTGAATATGAAATCTTAATTTTTTTTAATTTCAATATCAGATGAATGTATTAAAAATATTACATCAACTTTGACTCAAAAGCTATATTTGTTGAATCTAACTTTTAAGTTTTTGTAATAATTTTAGAATTATAAAATCAAATTTTATGTCTGGGAATCAATTTTCTTCTAGAAAGATATTTGTTTTAAGAGGAATATATCTATTTAAATATATGATTTTAAATAACTTTAAATGTTATTTACTTCATCCATAAAACATAATTATAAGATTAAATATAATAATATTTTTATTATTATTTAATATATTAAATTTTTATTTTGATAAAAACTAAATTATCGTTATTATTAAAAAAGGAATACAATAATATCCAACGATCACTTTGCCTTTCCTAATCAATTTTCACTGTTTTATTTTTCTTTAGTCGCAAAAAGTCATTGACATCATTTCTTTTTCAATTTCTTATTATTAAACACTTATTTATCATGTCTTATCATTTGGCAAGAGCACACGTTAGGTACATTTAATGTCAATAACATGTTGACCCTAATGGAGAGATAATCTTTTGTTAGATAATTTTGAAAATATTTTTATTTTAAGGTTCAAATTGGTTAATAAAAAATTAAGATAAGAAGAATTATTATTACTTGACATTAATACGAAAATAAATAAAAAATTATAAATTAATAAGTTATTATTTTTTATAAAAACATATTTAAATTTTTGTCACCACTCATTTTTGGTTGTTATTTTAATCGTTAATATACTTAACCACCAAATTTTAGTGATAGCTAAAATCCAATTTTTTTTATAGTATTTTAATAGATTTTTTTTATGTGTATCTCATCAATATTTTAATATGAAGTTAATTTACTTATGGATTAAATCACAAATAAATTATATATTAATTTATTTATGAGTAAATTATTTATAATTAACTCATTAATAAATTCATACCAACTTATATAGGTAATCATGATATTATTTCATTTTCTCTTTATATAACTCTTACACAGTTTTATAAGAGTATTTCACATCTTTTTAAAGTTCACATGAAACCATTTATAACATTTGAATAAACAATTATTTTTGTTTGACTTCTTAAGGCCATATGTGTTAGGAAAAGAGTTTTCTGTATACTGTAAGAAGAAATGCAATTCCTGTTCTTCATAGATTTAATGTAATAATTCTCTGTTTCAATAGTCAAACCTCACTTTATTGAATATAGGAGGTTTATTCATGTCTTTGTTATTTATTATTTTAAAAAATATTTTCTCTTATTTTATAAAGAATTAACTTGAAGAGGTTAGATCTAATACCAATTAAATAATAAATCTACTTTAGAAATAAAGTTGAATAATAGAATGTGAAACTTTTTCACAAATACTCAATAAACAATTAATAGATAATCATCTATATAGAAAAAGCACCAAAAAAATAAAAAAGAGAACAATCTTATATTAATTTACTTTAATTTTGGGACTATATTACTTATCCTTTTAAGAAATTCTTAAAAGAGTTCCAATATAGTAAATCTTATTACAAATTTATTATCACTTATACCTTATACAAGTATTTAAAGTTATTCATGATAAACATTACAAGAAATTTTAATTTATATATCAATTATTACGTTCGGATACAAATCTTTACATAAATTTAATATTATTTATGAATTATTATTTATAAATATATATTCGTTGATAAAATACACGATATCTAAATATGATTATTCACGAATTTGTATTTATAGATAAAATATAATTACCTATAAATTTGTATCTATTTATCGATAAATTACAAGTCCTGATTATCATAATTTTATATCTATATCGTATATCTTTATCTCCTCAATATTCACAATGATATGATTATTTACAAATTCGTTAATAAAGTAAAAGTTATGTTTATATGTGAAATTTATGTCCTCTGTAATAATAATAATAATAATTTTATTATTATTATAATTAATAATAATATACAGTAATAATATCTCTCAAAATAATGAAAAAAATATTTTAAACACAAATATAACCGAAAGAATATCATTACACGATTTAAAACAGATATTTCAATTTATAATTTTTTTTAATTTAATTAATAAAATATTTATTTTTTATTTCTTTTAAACTAGTTATACTAGTCTTCTTGAAAAGTCAATCTTCATCAGGAAATAAAATATATATATATATATATATATATATATATATATATATATATATATATATATATATATAATATA
>Ga0209700_107387_pt1 | contig 15627 bp, 9 predicted proteins | sample SiratroredBW_FD_187528 | JGI IMG/M metagenome (GOLD analysis project Ga0209700, IMG submission 187528) | Root nodule microbial communities of legume samples collected from California, USA - Siratro red BW (SPAdes) (version 2) | ecosystem: Host-associated > Plants > Roots > Nodule | place: USA...
TATAATATATATATATATATATATATATATATATCATAAATAATTAAAACAAAACAAATAAAGTTTATTAATTGAGGGAGAGTTAGAAGTCTCAGATCTTTGATATAATTTTTTTTAAATCAATATAAATTTATAAAAGAAAATATATAATTAAAAACTTGAAAATTAACCGTGATTTGTTGGGACAACTATTACTTTCTGATATCATATAAATGTGAAAGGAATTAACCAGAAAATCAACGTAAAAGAAGGAAAAATAAAATGAGAATCAAAATAAGGTGTTGTTCTGCATTAGAACAACACGCAAAATTGGCACAAAAAGGAATGAAACAGTATCACCGTTCGTACTAGGAAACTCCTAAGCACACTTCTGAACAGAGTCGAAAACGAAAGAGGAAAGAGAAAGAGTCGAGGACACAAATTATTTGTTTGTATGTGAAGAAGAGGAGAAGTTATTCTAGTGGTAGGCTTTTTTTTTTCACGATGATCCCACTAATCTCCAGCAATGATCCCATCAATCTCACAGTGTTCTAAATCTTAGAACAGTATGATTTTATTTTATTTTGAAGATACAGAAGAAGATAAAATACAGCCGGAATAGTATGATTTTATTTTGACTACTGTACCTACATCTATGAAGTCATGAGGATACTCATCCAAGTTTGTCATCAAAATCACCTATAATGCACCAAGGTAAATTATACATTAATAAAGTTGTCTCAATCAGTTAAAATCGTCCTTCCTTCAACTCCTTTTGGAACTAGAGAATCTCATAATTAATTCTTCATCATCCAACTTGGGTCATGAACCTCCACATCAATAAAATTCCTCGAAAAAAGAGTGATTTACCCCAGTTCCACCATCCTTCCACACTCCCCCATAAACAGATAGGGAATGATCAAAATGAATACTCCTATACACCATCAGTAGATCAGCTACCATGGTCCAATTTGGGGTGTCAAACTTTTTCATATTTTGATGACCGTTACAAAAGAAAAGTTTTGTCTCTCCATTTTCTCTAGAAAAACTAGTGCAGGTTTAAAGAGAACAAGAAAGACACTTGGTTTGGTCACTCGTCACCTGGTTATTACAATGTTAAAAAAAATCATTCTCAAAGTGGTCAAGTGGAGTTTTACCATTTCCTTACCTATTGCTAACTTAGTAACCGAAAGCTCTAAGGTATAAAGAAGTATTTCCTTTTCATGGTCAGCTTGTGTGCTCTAACATATTGGTAGGATAACTTGGTTGTAATGTTAGTGTGTTTAGATTTTTTAGACACTTTTTTGAAAAGTTAGAAGCCTATATGTTCATGGAACAATTTTTTAACTTCCGGAAGTTTCTAACATTGTTATGCTGCAAAAGTTTTCTCATATCTATGACAACTTGCCATTTGAATTGCTCTAAAGATGAGATTTATGTTGTGGTAGTATTTAGGATGAAATGAATATATTTTTACCTTTTAAATGCATGAGTATCTGTTCTCATTAATCTTTTTAATATCTTAGGTTAATCTCTAAAATATCAATGAAAAACATAAAAAACAAATTAATTGATCATAATCCATTATTTTGAGACCTTAAAACTTATTTAACTAATAAAAGTACAAATAATCAATTATTATAAGTGGATAATTGTCAGCAATAATGTATTTACTACAAACAAAACTAATGTAAGTGGTATATTATTTAACAATATTCGTTTTACAATCGATCCTCCCTATGAATCAGCTTTGGTTTCGTCCCATGTGCCTAATATTGCTTCCATAGTTTAAGCCAAAAGAATTGTTTCCAGTAGCCATGATGAGTTTTGTTTTGATGCATCCTAGTCTTTGTCCCACAATAAATAAACAATTATAAATGGGAGAAAACTTATGTAGATAATGTTTTTTTTTAAATATTAAATATGCAAAACATGATAAGGTGCAAAATTATAAAAGTAAATTCTAAACATAAAAATTTAATAAGAGAAACGGTAAACTGTAGTCATTACATGAATTGCATGAATAGAAAGAAAAAACTGGCAAACGGATTTAAATTTAATTAATCAATGCTAATAGATAACAATTGGAAACAAAACAAAAACAGTAAAAAAAATCATAAAGAACAAAAACAAATCGGCATAAATTGACCAAAATACCCTCTCGTGCCAAAGCATTCCAAATATTTTGACCTGAACCCTTTGGTTCTCTCTCACTCACGACACTCACATTCCAAACAAACAAACAAACCCAATGGATCCCGTGAAAGGATCCGAACCCGAAAACCCAATCTCCACATGTCTTTCCATGCTCTTCCTCCGCCGCTTCTCCGACTGCGGCGACTTCGCTCGCCGCCTCCCTCCCACCGACGCCGTCGCACGAGTACTCGCCGTCGCGGACGTCCTCTCCGCTGCTGACTTCTACTCTGTTCTCCAGCTCCACCCATCCGACGGCGCCAACCGCGACCTCGTGCGGCGGCAGTACGCGAAGCTGGCGCTCCTCCTGGACCCGACGAGCCCTGACAAGTTCCCCTTTTCCGACGAGGCCCTCGCTCGTGTGCAGGCAGCCTGGCACGTGATCTCCCACCCCGAACGCCGCGCCCTCTACGACCGCGACCACCCAGTCCCCGTAATGGCGACGATTTGGAGCGCGTGCCCCTACTGCTGGAACCTCTTCGAGTACGAGAAGGGGTACCAGGATTGCGCGCTGGTGTGCCAGGTTTGCAGAAAGGTTTTCCAGGGCGTGGCAGTGCTACCGCCGACGATGGTGGGCGACGCAGTGGTGGAGGGGGAAGAGCTCCGGCAGTACTACTCGTGCAAGGCGAGTGTGCCCCTGAGGTATTACGAGGTGAAGGAGAAGATTAAGAGTAGCAACGTTTTTGGTGAACAAAATGCTGCATCGTTTGTGTACCTTTCTGATGATGATGATGATGATAATGAAGGGTTTGTGATGAGAAATGAAGGGTTGCAAGGGAATGGCGAGAAGCGGCGAATGAGGATGAAGACTGTGGCGAAGAAGGGTAGTAGGAAAACGACGAGGAGACCTCCTGATAGTGACTCCGATTTGGATTTTGATGATTTGGGTGAGAAAGATGATGAATTGGTGTTCACTGAAGGAGATGATGATGTCTTTGTTGGTGTGCGATCTCGAAACTGATGCATGCAGTAATGGTCATCAAATTTCTCTGCTTTCTTTCCTAATTCTTCCACCATCTTATGGTGCTTGTAGTTATAGTTTCATGCACAGATTATTTCTAAACAAACTAAAAAGGAAAATTAGAGAGTAGTTTTGATTTGGATTTTGGGAAATTTGGTAAAGAAGGATTGACATGTTCACATTTTTTCCATTTTTTTAGTGTTCCTTTTAATCCGATAGCCTTCTGAAATTTCGAACTACATTTCTGTTCTTTGAATGAATTGCTTTTTTTTTTTTTTCTTCCTTTTTCTTAGAGTGTTTTTGGAGCAAGACTAGTTGAGATTCTCTTTTAGGTTTTGATTAATTAGGTAGGTGTCAAAATACTATTCGATTCTTATGGGAATATTGTTTATCACTTGGTCTTGCTAAATTGCGTCATATTTTGTATACTATTTAACTCTCATTTCGCCCTTTTTTATCCTTCCTATGCTCTTCATTGCAAATCCACCTCATTTTTAGAGTATTTATGTCTCCGTGTCCAATAGAGATATTGATGACCTAGAACAACTTAATCAGATGGAGAATAGCATAGTTGAGAAAATAAAAGTGTTAAGTTTCTTCATAAAATAAGTGAATTGCCTTGTTACTCGCCATAACCTCTTGTCTTGGTACTGTTTCAGAGCAACCAGAGGAAGTGGATGGATAATGTATGCTCATTGTGGCCAACATTGGTTTTTTCCGATTTAGAACCTCTACTAGAAATACAATACTTCTTATTCTAGTAAAGCAGTGATGATATTTTTTATTTTACATTTTTCATTTATATAATAAAAAAATAAATATAAATTAACTAAAAATTAGGTTAAGAATATGAGTAAAATTGATAAAGAATTAACTTAAATTTTAAGAATGATACATATGTATAAAAAAATCCTTTGAAATAAAAGTTGACAACTAAAGAATGGAGTATAAGATAGACTAAAATATATTTCTAGTTCATGTTAAATTTTAAATTAAAAAGAGTTACTTGGTATGTATTGTGAGGACTAACATCACTAAATTAAAATTAATATAATTAAAAAATGTATTATATATATATATTAAAAAAATTACGTGAATTATGATTTATAATTTTATATACTTGTCACGATTTTAACTATCTTAGCTTTGATTATTTGCTATCACTTTTATCTTAATAATCAAATTTAACAATTAATATCAAAATAATATCACAAGTTCTAAATATTTTTATTTTTAAATTTAAATTATTGTTACATTGAATTTGTTTTGTATTTTTGTCATTTACATAGGTACTGTGTAATGAAATATTAATTATTCTGATTTATAATATTAAATATTTTTTTAATTTGAATTATGTAAAAAAATAGAAAACTACCAAATAAATAACTAAAAATAGTGATTAATTATTTTTACAAAATTAAAATAAATAATAATAGCTAAAAGAAATTAAAAATAATATTAAAATATAAGAATAGTAATGAAAAAAAATTTAAATAAGTTATAAGCTAAATATCTTGTAACTTATAAATTAGAAGATTGTAAAATAAGATACTTTTTAAATACTTATCACATATTTGGTGAAACTAATTTATAAGCTAATAGCTAACTTATTGGTAGCTTATTAGTTTTATCGCACACATTCTAAACCTTAGTTATTATAAAAATAAAAATGTTTATAATTTAATAAAAAATTGATTAACTTAAATATAATTAAATTTTAACTACCTAAACACACATTTTTAAAATAGTTATTATAAAAATTAAGAAGTCTAAACTGTAATTTGATTATAATATAAAAGCATTTACAATTTAATATTTTCACTCAATTATAAGATGAAAATAATAATTTTTAACTACTATTATCTTATTTAATAATAATATTAAAATGACCTTTCAATTAATTGGTTTTCTATTTGCAATTTTTTTACTCTTATCTGTGATGCAACATTTTAACAATGGATACATAAGCGAAAAAAAAAGTTCATAATCTGATAAGTAAATTTAAATGATATTAACTAAGTTTTTTAATTAATTTTGTTAAATCTATTTATATTTAAGTTCCAATGAAATAATTGTGTAAAATAAAAATTATATTATCGAAACATATATTATTTATTTTATAATGTTACATTTTACAAAATTTTAAAAGTCATTTCCAATACTCTAATATTATTTTAATGCTTTAATAGGTCCAACTTTTACTCAATACTTATTTTTATCTATTTTTCTGTATAAACACTTCATTAATATCCACTCTCTCCAACCTAACACCTTGCATTAGATATCTAAATGTGTTTCACTAAAATACTCACATCCTTATATCTTATTAAAAGTTTATCTATTATATTATAATTATCTTGTTTATTAAATGGTTAATTTAAAAAATAAGTGATTTATCTAGACTATTATTTTTCAAAATATTTGATATTATAAAGAAAATGTGTGAAATTAAATTTATTTAAAATTATAAAAAAGTTAGACCGTTACAATTATTCCAAACATAATAATTAACTATTCACAAAAATTATATAATTGAAACTAATTATTTTTGTTGACTATACAAACACACATCCTCAATTTGTTCCACAAAGTCTGATGATGTCATTTATAAAGAATTATTGTTCTGTATGGTGTAAGATTAGGATCAGAATAACCATTTGTTTTAGTTATTATGGTATTATAAATTATAAGGTCAAAAGAATAATCAAAATTATCATATATATATATATATATATATATATATATATATATATATATATATATATATATATATATATATATAGAGAGAGAGAGAGAGAGAGAGAGAGAGAGAGTGACATTGAAGAGTGAGAGAAGGTACCTGGAGGCACATTGCGGCTTCAAGCGTGTTGCGAATGCAGGTCAAGTATAGCCGTAACGTGCTCGCCTGAAACGCAAAACGGTGTGCTCAATTCAACGGCGTCGTTTAGTTTTAATAGGATATGAATTATACGATGATTGAAAGAGCGTACCATGAGTTGGGGTTTGGGTCTGAATCTGAAGAAACCCTGCGCTTGGTTTGGAGATGAGTGATGATGGAGGAGGAGTAGTGGTGCGTGGAGTGTAAGAGAGGGTTAAGAGAGTGATTGAATTGAAAAAGGGAAAAAGCGGGTAAAGCAAAGGAACAGATAGTTTGTGTAGTGGGGATCCCAGGAAGTTCACCAACTACGCTTTTCTGCTTTACCAGATTCGCTTCAGTATGGTTTCGTGCCTTTGAGAGATTGTGATTGACCCTGATAACCAATACAACATTATTGTCCTGTATACCTACTTCCATCTAGCATTTTTTATGTTTTTTGTTCTTTTATTTTATTTTAATCCTCTAAATGCAATATTATACACTTTTGTATATTCTTTTTTTTCAAAAAGAAAAGTAAACAAGGCAACTTTCAAATAAATTACTCAATCAACTATTACTTCGTTTTTTTTTTTTTTTTAACTTTTAGCTAAACTCATGGTTTTGTGATGTTAAATTTCACAAAAGTAATAAAATTTTTGGGGATTTTCTTGAAATACTAATTTTATCTAAGTCTTACAAGTTTTTCTTGTAACAAAGTAAATAATTTTAATTCTTTTCTCAATAATAATTTTAATTTATGATATCAAAGAGTGTTGAAATAGAATTAAAATAAATTAGTTTTTAATACACATCCGTGGTAATTTATAAATTGATAGCTATAGTCGTTATAAATTAAAAAGTTGTACCATTCCTTGGTTTTTCTATTTTTGAGAAATGTTTTTTAGAGAAAAATACTAAATAAATTTTTGAAAATTTCTTTAGAGAGAAAAAAAAAGAAATTTAGAACTTAATACGAACATCGTATAGAAAACATTCATAAAATAGAGAAGAAGAGATATTAAATATATATATATATATATATATATATATATATATTAATTATGTACTGCAAAAGGAATATTATGATGTGATAATAGACTTGACAACCAAGAACATGATCACAAAGATACAAACAATTAAACTAGCATAATTAACATTAGAATATGCTTTTTAAGACTGACGTTCCTATTTCTTTTTGAACAAAATTTCTCTTCTTGGTGTCTCTATTAAATATTGGACAATCTTAAGAGCAACTTATAAATGTGTTTCTTTTGGTTGATGCATAAAGTGACTTACTAAACTCACAACAAAAACAATAACAAGTCTAGTGTGAAATAAATAAATAATCTTCTTACAAGACTTTGATACATTTCCTTACCAACAGGCACACCATTCTTTTCATTTCCCAACTTTGCATTTGGATGAACTAGTGGGCTTATTGTTTTGCAGGACATTTTACCTACTTCTTGCAACAATTAGTAATATACTTTTCTTGAAATATAAAAATTCCTTTCTTAGAGTGACCAACTTCAATTCCTAAGAAATATTTTAATTTCTTGAAGGTCTTAATCTCAAATTCTTTGACTAAACATTGACTCAATCTTGTTGTTCCTGTTCATCATTACCGGTCACAATAATATCCTCAACGTAAACTGACAAAATTGATACTACCCCTAAATCAAAATGCTTAATAAACAAAGTGTAGTCTCCCTAACTCTTCTTATATTGAAGACCCATCATGACTTTGTGAACCTTCCAAACCATGCTTTAAATGTCTATTTCAGCCCATACAATGCCTTCCTTAATTTGTATATTGTGTTTGTCTCAATCTTTCCTATATATCCAGGTGGTACCTCCATGTATATTTCTTCTTCAAGATCCCCATGTTAAAAACCATTTTTCACATCAAATTGTTACAAATTCCAGTAATGGCTCACTACCACGGATAAAATAACTCTGATCGTGATCATTTTCGCAACTAGTGCAAAAGTCTCCTAGTAATCCACTTCATATATTTCAGTGAATCCTTTTGTTACCAGCCTAGCCTTGTACCTTTCAGTAGTTCCATTAGCCTCGTATTTATTGTATAAACCCACTTGCATCCAATTGGTTTTTTACTATGTAGTAGAGTTACCAGTTTTTAAGTATTATTCTTCTCCAGTGCCTCAATTTCCTAAGTTGCATTCCATTTTTTGTCAATTAATGCCTCAAATACAAAATAAGGTATAGTTATAGTGTTTAGACTAGTGAGAAAGGTTTTATGTGAAGGAGAGAATTTTTCAATAGGATAGATAATTTGCTAAAGGGTAAGCATGTTTGGTCATAGTTCTAGTTCCTTTTCTAGGGGTAATTGGAAGAGTTAAATTCCTTTTTACTGCTCATCACAAGGAAATTCATCATGGTCAGTGGAATTAAGGTTTACATAAATATTTTTACCTCTTATAATGATAAATGGTTGAACTCTTGGACATGTGTAGATCTTAAAATAAGGTTGAACTTTTGGGCATGTGCAAATCCTAGAATAGCCTTTCTCTACAATGTGGTCTACTAGAATCTACAGAAGGTCCAGGAAGTTTTGATTTACCACTCTCTCCCTATCTATGGATTTAGTTTCAGTCATTCTTTCTCTCTGAACAATTTTAGTTTCAGTATTATTATTCTTTTGTCTTTCAAAATATAGATTACGAAATATAAAATCATTCATAAGATCATCATCTTCTCTTAAATCCTTTCCCTGAAGACGATGATGGTCAAAATAGCTAACTTGTTTAATGAAAGTTACATCCCTAAAGACAAAAAATATTTTAAAAGGAGAATGAAAACACTTATACTCTTTTTATATGACAGAATACCCTACGAAAATACATTTAAGTACCCTTGGATCAAGTTTTCTCCTTTGTTGTTTATAAACATAGACAAAAGAAAAATAACCAAATATTTTAAAATGAAGGATAAGAGTGATTTACATGCGGATAAAATGAGTAGAGTACCTCCATTGGACTTTTTAATTGTGAAATAGTAAAGGGTAATTGAAGAGTATATATTTACCCATGCTTAGACACTTTAGTTATGACTTTCTTAGACTGTAGTTGAGAATAAATCCATTGTTTTAAATAAGATTTACCTAATTAAGATTAATTGGACCTTAATTGAGATTATTGATTAAACTTGGATTTTAAGCATATTCTGTTACTTTTCTTGTTTCTAGTTATCTGTAGACATTTTATGAGTTCCAAATCCAATCAAATCTTCTGCACATATATTATTTAGATTTTCTACAAAGATAATTCTTTACAATTCTTGTCGATAAAACTGCAATTTTGGTATTTGATGAAGCCAAGTCAAGACATGCAAAGAAAAGACTTGAAGATGTCTTTGTGTGTGTGTGTGTGTGAATTGTGTAGATATATGCATGCATTAAATGGGATAAGATAAAATCTTTTCTAGATTTTTTTGTTAAAAGATAAAACTAAAATTGAATTAACTAATAATTTTCAGTAAGAATGGATCACTAAGTTTTTTTAGAGAGTTATTTTTCATAATCAATTAATTGAAAAACCTGTTATCCAAATTAATCGATTTAAAGTGAATCTCAATCGATTGTTTTTGTTATAGTATAACTATTTTTCAAACTGTTTATAAATATAGTTAATAAATAATTTGAGAGCATGATTTTTGAGAGAAAAACAAATTGTGATCATTTTAAAACGAGAATTGAGAGTTATTCTTGAAGAACTAAGTGTGTTTTTCATCAAGAGAGATCAAGAAATTGATATTTGAGCTTTTTCCCTTGGACTTAGACTATGTTGCACTAATTTGGTGTTTCTTCATCGAGGGAAGTTACTGCAACCTTGATTTTTTCTTCTGTTCTAATATTGGATAGGTTGCAACTATGTATGTTTTCGATTTTATTGATTGTAAGGTGTTTTGGAATTACAATTGTAATGAGTTTATTCTTGTAGAAGGGTAGTAGGTTTATGCACAGTGTTTGAGTGTGCTCTTGTAGGGTGCAAGACAAGTTCTTGATTGTACATTTGTGATCTTTAGTGAATTTCTTTGCTTGATTGGTAAGGAGACTGGATGTAGCTCTTGAGGAAGAGTGAGCCAAAATAAATTTTTGTGTTCTTGCTCTCTCTTTCCTTAAATCTTGAACCGCGTTTCAAACCTGCTTCATTTTTTATTCTGCATGAAAAATCAATCAACTATTTTTATATTTCAATTTATTACCTTTTTTTATTGCACTGGTTGTGTTTTCCTGATTCAGTTGCATTGTGTATCATTTCTAGAGTTGAACGAATTTGGTTTAGATGAGTAGTTGTTGATTGTGGAAAAGTTATTAATTGTTGAACATTCTATAAAATTGTATTATTCTAACAAAATCAATCTGTTGTTTTTATGGTTTAATAGATTGTTTTTTTTGTGCTACTGATTAATTGGAAAAGTTATCTAATTGATTTTGTGAATCAATTGATTGCATTCCTTTTTGCCAGAATCTGCGAAAATCACATTCACTATTTTTCAGATTTAGTTGATTACTTTTTGTGGTTGGATTCTTAATCAAGAAAATATAATTGATTGATTGTTGAATCAAATTGATTGATTTCTTTTTTGTTAAGGTGAACTAATTGGAATTTCAATTTATTGTGTATGATTTTCAATTGATTATTTTTCTGTTGTATAACTTCTGAACCCACAATGATCTATTTCTACCAAGAGATTTCATTCTCTTTTTTTGTCTTTACATCATACTTGCAAAAAAAAAAAAAATTAAAAGTTCAATTCACTCCCCCTTTTGAAATCCACCTAAAACTCTTTTCAATTATTAACTAATTTAGAGCAAATCTTCAAATATTTTCGCAATATCTCTTGCTATAGATCTAGAAAGAATATATCTGCAAATTAATATGTGATAAAGATGGAAATAATTGATAATCACAAAAATAATATATGAGACAAAAATTTGTATGTGAATTCCATGAAGATATTATGTGACACATAAGGAAACATATGGTAATTGCAATAATAACATCTGTGAATTAAATTTGAGTTACTTTTGTTAAGAAAATGAGATTATAAATAAAGATTGAAGAACACATGAAGAGCATACGGTCATAAAGCTACATAGCATAAATCCAATTTTTATTTCCTTTTATAATTATTTTTTTTTCCATCTTCCTCGTGGAATGTTAAATGCCTTTAGGTTGATTTTCTTGTGATTTTGTAATGAATTTTGGGTTCCTGTTCAATAAGTTTTGTTCTTTACATCTATACAACAATGAGCTTTATTGTTGGTCTCTTAAAATTTTATTTTTTGCAAAAGTAAATGTCTTTGAAAACTTATTGAGAATTTAGTTGTTTTTCTTTAATTAGAGTAATCGGTTAATTCACTTAATATTAATCAATTTCTTGTATTCTTAATCAATAGATATCTAGTTTGTTCCAAAAGATGTCTATTTTTCCATTCAGCATCTACATTTTGTTGGGGCGTATACACACTTGAGTATTCAAGAATTATTCCTTCCTTTTGAGAAAAATAGTCTAATGCATAAATATAATAATTTGTAGCATTATGAAACCTCAATTTCTTAATAACCACCCCAAATTGATTTTTAATCAATGGCACAAATAGCATAACTACATAACTAACCTCAAATTTGTTTTTAAGGAGAAAAAGCCATATTATCCTTGTATAATCATCAATGAAAGTAATAAATCATTTAGTCCCTAAAATATTTGAAATATTAGAGGGACCTCACACATCAATATGAAAAAGATGAAAAGGATTAAAGCTTATTTTATTATGGGCAAGAGGAAACAAAACATGTTTGTGTTTTGCCAATTCACAAACCTCAATATGAAGATTCTACAAATTCAAATCCTTAAATAGAGAAGGAAACAAAAATTTTACAACATGAAATGAAGAGTTACTCTTAATAGACTAATTCAAGTCTCTCATACAGTAAAGGTCATTCCACTTTCTAGCATGTCCAATCGTCTTCCCTGATTTCTTGTCCTACAATATACAAAATTTACTATAAAAAATCACGTTATAAGAGAGATCTTTGATAAGTTTTTGAATGGATATTAGGTTTGTGGATAACATAGGAACATGTAGGACATTCTTTAGGAGTATGGGTGGGTTTACTTTGGATATCTCCTTGACTAGTTGTAGTTATTATGTTTCCATCAGTTGTGAAGATTTTTTTGTAACTAGGACATGGGAAATATTTTGAAAAGAGTTTAGGGAATGGTGTCATATGATCGATAGCTTCAGGGTTTAAAATTTTGTAAAGGTTGTATTTAAGACACTAATCCAATAGAAAATGGTAACTTACCAAAATATGTCAATGAACACATACATGAATATGTCAATATAGTCATCACAAAAAAAAAACAATTGATACACACTTGAATCACAAAAAAAATGAAGCAACAAAGGTTGCAACTGTATACAATGATAGATGTTGAAACATACACAAAAAATAAATATTGAGTGAGAAATAATGAAGGCTGCAATTACATTTATATAACAATTAAGGCTGCTGCATGTTAATTGGTCAAAGGCTCCCAAAGATCAAGAGCTCTAATATCATCTTAAGAAGTGAATTTTAAGTCTCACTCAACTTTACAAAACTAACTTTTAAGGTAAGGTTTGCTCCCACTTTTATACTATGAATTGGTTTTAATTGTCTCTAATCGATGTGGGATCTTCGACACATCCCCTAACGCCAAGTCTGTCCAACTCATGTGTAGGGCTATATATTTGGAAGGTTCGATAGCGAGTGCTATGATAGGTCCGTCAAATCTTGATAAGATAGGTTCTAAATGGCTTTAATACTATCTCATGAATAAAATCGAATAATTTTTACTTATTATTTCTTATTATGTACATTGAATATATATATATATATATATATATATATATATATATATATATATATACACACACACACACACATAAATTGACAAGACAATCTTAAAATCCTATTGCCCTCAATTTTAATAAAATAGTATCCCTTAAATTATGGAATTTATAACCTAAAATAAAAGATAAAATATATAGAATTAAAGCCCCAATCAATACCAAATTAAAACTAATATGATAGAATTAAAACCAATAAATTGAATATCAGAAGTTCCCTAAAATAAATCCACAACTACAACTTGAAAGAATTGGATTTGCAATGAATATTAGGAAGATTCTCTTTAAGGAAAATAGTTGTGTATAAACCCATCAAAATGAGCGACAATTTTGAGTCTGTTAGGAATGCAATTCATTTCATTGGAAAAGTTCAAAGATGTTGTTAAGAAATTTGTTATATTAAATGACAAAGAAATTAAGTTTGAGCTAAATGCATTAGAGAGAGTAGTCAAAGATGTGGATTTCGAATACATATTAGCAGAGTTGGGAAAAGTCAAACATTCCAATTTTTTTTGTGTATGGAGAAATATAAGTGCAACAAAGTTTCTTTGAACAAAAAATAAAATTAAAGTGGTGATGAGACAAATACTAAGCAATATCACAAATGAAGCTGTGGCTTAAATTAGAAAAAAGTTTTTTATCAGGATTGCTTTTAGCCTTGCTTATAGAACCAAATAATTGAAACTTGAAATTAGTGAAGGTGATCAGATAAACAATTTTCTTTACTATGGTCATACTCTGTTGAGCACAAAAGGTTTTATCTTTAAGTGGAGACTAAGAAACCTAGTAGAAAAATACAAAAAAACAAGAAAGGTAGTGCTCAGTCCTCTTTATAATGTGTTGTCTAAACCAGACATGATACATCTCTAAACATCTCCAAACCAACCTACTTATACTAACAAAATACATCTCTAAAATTCCAAAGAAAAATATTCACCCCATGCTCAACAAGACCATAAACAAATAAACCCAATTTGTTTAGAAATTGTCTAATGAATGACTATACTAAGAGATTTGAATGCTCCCAATACTAAAATCAAATAAATTCACATCTTGTCATTCCCTTATGATTAGAGGCTACAAGTGTATTGCTCTTTCATGCAAGGAGTCTCTAATTCAAAAACTTCACCATTTGCTAGCTACGCCCTTCCTTTCGAGCTTGGTTCCTACTAGAGATAGAGCCATGTAATGACATGATTGGTCTGATTTCCAATACTTCATGTAACTTTTGATCCGTACTTTTGTTGTCTTTCCAGTTTAGCATCTAAAAGTTACTTGTATCTGATGACAGTTACACTCTGACCAGTAGTGCCTAACAAACTAGGTAGGTGACACCCTAAGAGGTACGACCCCATTGTTAAAGTAAAAATTTAAACTTTACATACAACTACTAACACTGCCAAGTGCCAACACATTCAAAATAGTGATAATCTAACATTGGAATGCTTCAGTTTTAATGAAACACCATCGATAATTGATGCCAATCAGAATAGAAGAACAATACCCCAAATTTTTTTACATATAAACCAAATCCATGTGTTTAGTTATGCTAAGTACCATACTTTCTCAATATCTACTTTCCTATGATTGAAAATAATCCTATTTTTATGGTTCCAAATTCCCCAGATAGTTACAATCCACACGCCTTTCCAGATAATATTCTATTTATTGGTTAATCTTAGGATGTGAGAATGCTCAAAGTTAACCAAGGGTTGGTTATGACTCACTAAGCTTACACCCACCCAACTATCACACTTAATCCAAACTTTTTTAGTTATTTTGTAATCAAAGAACAGGTGGCTAGTAGTCTCATCCTTCTCCTTGCACAATTCAGACAATTTATTTACCAACCCAACCCTTCTTTTAACCAAATTCACCTTTGCAAGAATTTTATCTAAGATTACTCTCCAACCAAGAAATGAAGCTCTAGGGATAACGTTTAAGCTCCATAGTGTTTTGAAAAGACTGTTATTATCCCCTACTACTGTATTTTACAACACAAAATATGCTGACCTAACAAAAAATTGTCCCTCTACATCTATTCTCTACATTCTTCTATTACTACAAAAAAAAAATTGAAATTACATACGGGCAAAATTCGTATGTAGTGGCCAAAAATCTGTATGTAATCATTTTATATACAGATGAAAATTCATATATAATATGCTCGTAGGTAATTTACATACGAATTTATTCTGTATGTAATTTAGATACGGATTTATTCCGTATGTAACGAATATTGTTTTAGAAAATTATTTACATTTTTTTTCTTTTCAATTTTATTACTACCTTTATATTTTGTTTTTATTTTTAGAATATCTATTTTTTAAGATTATTTTTACTATTGTTTTAGTTAGTTTTATTAACATTATCAATATTATTGACAATGTGCACCAGGTGAGATTCAAACCCAAGTCCCACATGCACTAACTTAACTTACTACTAAACCAAAGCAACATTGTTGTCATAATTTGATTATTAGCATTCTTATAATAATTATTGTTATTATTATTATTATTATTATTATTATTGTAATTATAATTTCTATAATTAATAATAATACTAATATTAACATTATTAATAATATTCATAATATTAATAATAATAATAATGATGATGATGATAATATTATTAATAATAACAATAATTTTTTGTTAATAATATTATTAATAATAACAACAATTTTATTTAAATATAAATAATATTAATAACATC
>Ga0209700_107388_pt1 | contig 15620 bp, 19 predicted proteins | sample SiratroredBW_FD_187528 | JGI IMG/M metagenome (GOLD analysis project Ga0209700, IMG submission 187528) | Root nodule microbial communities of legume samples collected from California, USA - Siratro red BW (SPAdes) (version 2) | ecosystem: Host-associated > Plants > Roots > Nodule | place: USA...
CCACTATCATGAGTCCCCACCTTCCCTCCTCACGCAGGCCTATACCACCAGCGCTTCCCCTACCATCATCTCCACGCACCTCCACATGCCACCAACATCTTCCTCTCCCTATCCCTCTCCACCATGCATGGTACTCACCCAACAACACCGAATAATGAACCCCACCTCACCAAGCAACCACAGACCTTGCCTCACACTGCCTCCATCATCAAAATACCCTTACTCTCTCTTTCAAGCCATGCCTTCCTTATCATCTCCAGATCCATGTAGCAACCACCCAAACCTCCAAGTACCCCTGGGTTGCCTCGTCTTCACCACCATCGACGAGACAACCCCCGTCGTCTCCCACACCATAATATCCCCCGCTGCCACGTCTCCTTCATCACCTCTGAACCACCATAACAACAACCTCCAATGCCTTCATGCCATTTTCACCAACCTCCAACTCTCCTTACTGCTGAACCATGTGCCCACTAATTTCTAACCACCCTTGTCTCCTCCACCGAGATCATAACAGCACCACCTCGTCCGTTCAACCCTTCTTCTTCAACCTCTACCCATCGTCATGTTGCATATGTTAATCTTAACATTTATAAACTGGAGGAGTACAAAAAGATGTACTGAAGTAAGTAAAGCACTTAAAGATTAATCAAGAGCTTTGAACACTGAGCATATAGAGTAGAAAAATATTTTGGATTGAGTGTTTAAATTATTTTTCATTTTGTAAAGTTATATACAATGAGCTTTTATTGCTATATGTAAGAGTGTTTATTTTATTATTTAAGAGTTCTTGGTCTCAGGGGAGATAAAAGGGTGTTACCTGGAGAGACAATAATACTCGTGTTTTTTGGAGATGAGAGAATACTCGTGTTCCCTTGAGATGAGAGAATACTCATATTTTTTGGAGAGGTTAGAATACTTATGTAACTTGGAGAGTTGATAATCTTTAAGTGAATATTGTATGTGGTATTGTTGTATGATATGATATGTTGAAGTGTTATGTGATTGTGATCAAGACATGGTATTTTCAGGAAAGGAAATACCCGTGTCTAGGTCAGTTAGGATGTGCATTGTCTAAGGATATGCTGCAATAACGATGTATCCTGACTCTACTAGTAATGAGAATCAAATAGATAAATATTACAAGGTAGTGAGAGTCAAAGGAGGTTCAGACTAGGTGACTGCAGTTTGAAATATAACTGGTCAAAAAAGACCCAGGTGAGCTTACTTGCTATATAAGAGTTTGATTCATTAATTGGAGGCTGTGTGGATTCACTATGACTAGTGCAAATCTCTAGATCTATTTAATGCAAAAGTCTTTTATAAGTAGAGTCAATTATTCACATATGATGATTTCATATAATTGTTTATAGAATGTGTTAATGAAGTGTGATAATTGAATGAATATATGTTTGTGTAATTGTGAAATCTTGTTAAGTTTGTTGATGATAATGAATGATAAAGTTTTAAATCATTAGCTTACCCTATTTTTCTATGTCTTGTATGTTGTTTTCTATTTGTAATAATAATACGTTATATGGGAATTGTTCTTACTAAGCCTAGAGGCCGAGAACAATAAATGTTCTTGTAGAGCCTTGAGGCTGAGAACAAGACTTCAAGGTGTCAACTGTGCTGATCTCTCTACGAATCTCTAATCTTTGGTAGCTGGGGCGATGGAAAAGATACTTATCAAAGGTACTCAGATGCTCCCGTTAGTGTTTGGTTATTAAAAATTTATAGTATGAATTGGGGTAGATTTCCAAAAGTCCCTTAGCTTTGCTCACTGTTCATTATTTATACTGTCATACATGGTGATTGTCCATTTGCCTTGACGAATAGCCTTTTTTGTTAGAGATATGATAGTTGTTCTGCACTATGTGTCAGAGGGAAGACATGTAGTCTCTTCTGCATAAGGTGTGATTGCTATTCTGCACTATGTGTCAAAGGGACGATGTGCATTCTCTTCTGCATAGGGTATGATTGTTGTTCTGCACTATGTGTTAGAGGGAAGACGTGCAGTCTCTTTTGCATAGGGTATGATTGTTGTTCTGCACTATGTGTTAGAGGTAAGACGTGCAGTCTCTTCTTTATCAGATGATGGCAGCGTCGTTTCTTGGGATTTGTTTCTTTGTTAGATGTGAGATGCTCGTTCCCAATGCAAGGGAAGCGGGGATGTTGGTTTGTTGGCGTTGGCTGGGTACCTGTTGGCCTGGGTACTTATCAGCCTAGGTTCTTGTGGGTTTGGGCACTTGTCAGCTTGGGTACTTGTCGGCCTGGGTGCTCCTTGGTGGCTATATAGTACACAAGCTGTTAGCACTAGGAGTTGCTGAATGTGATTTGATGAAATCAACACAAGAATGAAGTCTTTAATGGATCCTAGCTTGCAACAGGAAGTGCATGAAGACTCATAGAGCTTGATGGAGTGTTGATCCTAGACTTAGGTTGTGTGTTTGTGAGTAGTGTTTTTGGTTCAAAATCATATGTTACATGATTGGTAATTCGAAGTAATCTCCAAAATCAATTTGCTTAATCATACTTTCAAAATATTAAATAAGAACAAATCAAATTTTGATAATTTATTTCAAAAAGGGAATTAGTAAACTATTTTCAGAATCTAAACCTGATGAATTTTCTGTTAACTCAAAGAATAACTCAATTGATTGGATGATTGACTCAATCGATTAAAGTTTTAACTGTCAACTAATCAGTTTTTATATAATGACCATGCACGTGTTTCTCACATAACAATAAGATATAGAAATCATTCTGAGCAAACTGAAGTGAAATTTATGAGAGAGAAAAAGTGTGCTTACACCTTGTCATCATTTGGCAATCGTTTTTCATCAAGAAAACTGATCTGGGAGGTTTACTATTGAATTGATCTTGTGTAACAGTGATCTTGATCTAGAGGTAAGTGTTCTACTCTAATCTTAATACATTTTGTAATCGGTTGAGTAGAATCACTGTTGTATTCATTGTATTCTTGATCATTACTTGTCCTGAGATTGTGGTGTTACAAGTTACATAGTGTTGTAATTGTAACTGGCTCAGTGCAGACTGTAGGGTTTAGTAGTGTGTATACTGCGGGGAGCAGTGGTTGCCTGTTGGTACAAGTGTTTTGTATTGTGTGAACTGATCTTGGTGATCTTAATTAGTGAAACTCTTTGCTAGTTGGCAAAGGACTAGACGTAGCCCTTAAGGAAAGGTGAAGCAGTATAAATCTTTGTATTCTTGATCTTCCTTTCTCTCTTCTTGAACACTTATCTTTCTTGTTATCGCAAATTTAATTAATTATTTTTCGCGCTTAATTGATTATTCTTTATGCTATTATTACTGTGTCTTTCTGCTATTATTACCGTGGCTTTCTGAAACTGTTATATCTTTCATACAATTGACTGGAACTCATTTTTGATTGTATTGATGTGTTGATGCTTTTATGATATTACAGTTTGATCGATAAAATTTCTGAAAATATATTTTCTTGATTCAAATTGTTGTTTCTTGATCTTGATATTTTATCTAAACTGTTGTAATGAGTGATTGATTTGTTGTCCACTGTGTTTACTGTTTATCTACTGGATTGAATTCTCTTTATCAACACCTTTCCGTAATAAACTGATTGCTTTCGCTTCTGTTTTTGGTATTGTATGATCAACTGGATATTTGAATCTGTTCTGAAACATATTGATCTTTGCTGGGTTATTCTGAAATTCATTGATCAGTAAATTCATACAGAATCATCTTTTGAATATTTAACACTTTCCAGCATTCTGCGAAAAGTTTTAGAAAGTTTTAATAGTTCAATTCACCCTCCTCTTGAACTTAGCCTAAACCTATTTTCTACACAAGCCTCCCATGTTCGAGTAGTCTTTAGACTACAAAGAGTTTCAATAAGTGATGTTTTCAGCCATGTCCCTTGGTAGCCGTGTAGTACACTAGCCTTCCAAGCTCTTGTAGTCTAGAGACTACAAAGAGTTTCAATAAGTGGATGTTGTCGGCCATGCCCCTTGGTGGCCGTGTAGTACACTAGCCTTCCAAGCTCGAGTAGTCTTTAGACTACAAAGAGTTTCAATAAGTGATGTTGTCGACCATGCCCTTTGGTGGCTATGTAGTACACTAGCCTTCCAAGCTCTTATAGTTTAGAGACTACAAAAAGTTTCAATAAGTGGATGTTGTCGACCATGCCCCTTGGAGGCCGTGTACTACACTAGCCTTCCAATCTCGAGTAGTCTGGAGACTACAAAGAGTTTCAATAAGTGATGTTGTCGGCCTCACTCTTTGGTGGCCGTATAGTACACTAGCCTTCCAAGCTCGAGTAGTCTTTAGACTACAAAGAGTTTCAATAAGTGATGTTGTCGGCCATGCCCCTTGGTGGCCGTGTAATATACTAGCCTTTCAAGCTCTTGTAGTCTGGATACTGCAAAGAGTTTCAATAAGTGGATGTTGTCGACCATGCCCCTTGGTGGCCGTGTAGTACACTAGCTTTCCAAGCTCGAGTAGTCTAGGGACTACAAAGAGTTTCAATAAGTGATGTTGTTGGCCCCACTCTTTGGTGGCCGTATAGTACACTGGCCTTCCAAGCTCGAGTAGTCTTTAGACAACAAAGAGTTTCAATAAGTGATGTTGTCGGTAATGTCCCTTGGTGATCGTGTAGTATACTAGCCTTTGAAGCTCTTGCAGTATAGAGACTACAAAGAGTTTCAATAAGTGGATGTTGTCGGCCATGCTTTCTGCTGGCCGCAGAGTACACCAACTGATGTCTTCCACCATTGTTTTTGCCTACTCGTGCTGACTATGGGAAATTCGCGCCATTTTTAGGCTGGTACAGTGTTTTTCCCTACTTGAGGGTTAGGTTAAGTGGGGTGTTTGGGCCTTGGGCCTTCTCTTGATTGGACTGAAGTGTTTCAGCCCTTGAGATTTGTAGGATTGAGTGGTTGGGAAGCGAGGGGTCACTGATCACCTTCCCAATATTTTCTATAAGTGAAGGTTTTAGTAATCATTTTGGCATTTCTGATTGCTTTCTTCCTCCAAGGTCCGATATATTTTTCTCTTCTGGGAGCTTGAGTGTGTTGTGGTCTCTTCGGCCCTAAGATAATCATGTCCTCTTCGTCCTCGTCTTCTACTTCCTGGTCTTCTTCTACTTCTCGATCTTTTTCTACTTCTAAGTCTTCTTTGAGCATGCCTAGGGAGTTAGTTGGCTCTCACAAAGACTCTCCGCCTTCTGGTGTTTTAGTAGTGAGGGTTGATGACGCCAACGTGGCCAAGGAGTTCTCGGGTGATACTTCATTGGGTGATCCCCCTCTTAGGGCTGGGTATGACTAGGTGAGTGATCAAGTTTTGAAACAGTCCTCTAAGTATCGTTGGTCTACGTCATTAGAGTATTTCATCGCAGAACATTTCATTGCGAGTGTCCCTCTGGTTGTTCCTGAAGTCGAGAGGGGATTTGTGTTGATGGAGAAGTGTTTAGTCAGTGATCGTGTTTGTTATGGCTGAAGAGGGTGAATCTGATTACTTCTTCATGTACTCGGCCTTTTTCACTGATGTTCATGTTCGTCTCCATCTTGATGAGTTCATCATCTTGAATGTTGCTCCCACCCAACTCCATCCTAATTCTTGGGGTTATCTCTAATGTTTTTGGCTTCTCTGCAAAATGTTTGGTCTCACTCCTTCTCCCCAGTCGTTCCTTCATTACTATAGTGCCTGACCTAGTATCCCAATTTGGTAGGTGTCACTTGTCAGCCAGTATGGTGCTGCTTTGTTTGCTCCTTATACTGTTTCCTACAAGCATTTCAAGACCGAGTTCTTCTGTGTTGCTATAGAAACGACATATCGCAAATATTGTTATTACGATGATGTTCCTAAGTTTCCCTTTCGTTGGACAACCAATCATGTACATTACTTATACTGGCCTAGGTCATCAATGACTATGAGGATCAGATAATTTTTAGTCTTTTTGATAGGCTTTCGAGGAGGTTACCTACTCGAAAAATTCTCAAGCTTTACCTTTGTTGTCAACGCTGGGTTGATTTGAGTGGTATGTGTGTTCTTGCATTTTAGTGTAGTTCTCAACTAGTATTAACTTAAATAAACTTTGTTTATGTTGTTCACATGCATCATGGCTCAAAAAAGTGCATCCAACATGCTGACCCAATTGCGCTTGGAGAAGGCGCAATGTACACGGAGGCCGCCAAGGGTGCCTCTTCGAGTGCTACCAAGACTTCAGTCTCCCACCTTGCTCAATAGGTCCCTCCTGTTGATTTGTTCCTCCCTTTGTCGAGAAGAAACAAAAGAAGAGGAAGAACAAGTCTAAGGGGAAGCTGCATGATGCTCCTGAGCGTACTCCCAAGGCCAAGACTCTTGCTGAGGATGTCAGCAACAGTGGGGGAAAAGCATTAGTTTCCCACGACCTTGAGTTTCATAAGGGTGTGAACGTTTCCCTTACTCAGACTGAGAACGAGGTCTTACTGTCATCCTTTAAGGGGGGGGACTTCATGACTGACTTGTTGGAGCTCCAGGTGCGGGCAATGGTTGCTGTTCGCCTCTTGGCTCATGAGAGTTCCCAGGAGTCGTTCAAGGAGCTTGAGGACTGGAGACTGAGGTTGGCCGACGCCCGGGGTGCGTTGAAAAAGGCCATCGAAGCCAAATTTGCCCTGACGGACCAAGTTAACAAGCTGACAGCCGAGCTCTCGGCCTCAAAGTTTGATATGTCCAAGCTGGAAGCACGGTGTGGTGAGTTGGAAAGGAAAGAGGTGGAGTTGATGGCCAATATGTCTTGTCAGCATGAGGAGCTTCATGGTGTTATCCAAGAGCGTGACGGAAGGACAAGACTATTGCCAAGCTTGAACAAGAAGTGGTTGCCCTTAAGGACTGTCTCCTAAAAGTTATTGAAGAAGGATTTAAGCAAGCTGTTAGGAAAGTTGTTCTGCTGTATGGGGTGCCTGCTGATGGTAATAAGTTTGATGTTGAGAAGGAGGCAAGGCAATCGACAAGGCCGATGAGGAGCGAGGCCGAATAGTTTGTTGATGTACTTATTTTCCTTGTATTGTGGGGGTCATGCCCTTTTTTTTGTTGTATCTTGATCTCCACCATAAACTTTTTGTAAATCTTTGATCAATGCAATTGTTACTTCGTCTAAGTATTGAATGTATTCTTTTCATTTCTTATGCTTCGCTTTAGTTTTGGTCGTCACCTGCTTTGATCTTTCAATGTAGCATTTATTAACAACCAAAAAATAACTGATAATCGGTATCATGGCCGAGATACTTCTCGGCCATAATACCAATTGCTTTTAAGTTTGCCAGTGATGGTTGAGGCGCTTCTTGGCCATGATACCAATTACTTTTGAGTGGGTTTGAAGTGAGGGCGGAGGTGTTTCTCAACCGACATCGCGACCACTTTTGACTGGGTGTTTGAGTCGGGGCCGAGGTGTTCTCGGCCTTGTTACCAATCACTCTTGATTGTGCTTTCGAGTTGAGGACGGGATGTTCTTAGCCTTGTTACCAATTGCTCTTGATTGGATTTTCGAGTTGAGGACGAGGTGTTCTCGGCCTTGTTACTAATCGGTTTTGATCGGGTTTTCAAGTTGAGGCCGAGGTAGTTCTCGGCCTTGTTACCAATCGCTTTTGATTGGGTTTTCGAGTTAAGGCTGAGGTGTTCTCAATTTTGTTATTAATCGCTTTTGATTGGGTTTCCGAGTTGGGACCGAGGTGTTCTCGGCCTTGTTACCAATTACTTTTGATTGGGTTTTCAAGTTGAGGTCGAGGTAGTTCTTGGCCTTGTTACCAATCACTTTTGATTGGGTTTTCGAGTTGGGACCGAGGTAGTCTCGGCCTTGTTACCAATCGCTTTTGATTGGGTTTTCAAGTTGAGGATGAGGTGTTCTCGGCCTTGTTACCATTCTCTTTTGATTGGGTTTTTGAGTTGAGGACGAGTTGTTTTCGGCCTTCTTACCAATTATTTTTGATTGGATTTTCAAGTTGAGGTCGAGGAATTTCTCGGCTTTTTTACCAATCGCTTTTGATTGGGTTTTCGAGTTGAGGGCGAGGTGTTCTCGACCTTGTTACCAATCGCTTTTGATTGGGTTTTTGAGTTGAGGACGAGGTGTTCTTGGCCTTATTACCAATAATTATTTATTGGGTTTTCAAGCTGAGGCTGAGGTAGTTCTCGGCCTTCTTACCAATCGCTTTTGATTGGGTTTTCGAGTTGGGACCGAGGTGTTCTCGGCCTTGTTACCGATTGCTTTTGATTGGATTTTCGAGTACGGCTGATTTATGCCTTATTAGGTATGTCTATAGTTTGCAAAACAACTGGATGATTTCATTGAAGTAGAGCCTCATTAAAACCTTCTCAGCCAAAACCCTCCTTAGGAAAAAAAGACTAAGTTAGGAAAGAGTACTCTCGAAATACATCAGATTCAAAAAACATAAACTAACTAAAATAGAACTTGAGATGTGATGCATTCCAAGTCCTTGGTATTGGCTTCCCAGATAAGTACTCAAGGTGGTATGCTCCATTGCCTACTACTTGTCGGACTCTGAATGGTCTTTCCCAATTGGCAGAGAACTTGCCTTCTCCTTGTCTTGCTTCACTTCTCATCCTCCATATTAAGTCTCCAGCATGAAAACTTCTCGGTTTAACATTGGAGTTATATTTCCTCTCAGTCCTTCTTTTGCTTGCTTCTTCCCTCACTCGCGTCTTGTCTCTTAGTTCATAGACTAGGTCCAGGCTAGCCATAAGACTCTCACTGTTAAGCTTTAGATAGAACATTTCCCTACACAGGCTGGCTCTCCAAGTTCTACTGGTAACATAGCATCTGAGCCATAAGTGAGGCTGAAGGAAGTCTCCTTGGTTGAAGATTGTGGAGTGCATTTGTATGCCCATAGCGCTTTTAGTAACTCCTCGGTCCATCTTCCTTTGGCAGTTTCCAGTCTTTTCTTAAGTTAATTCAGGATGACTTTGTTGGCTCGTAGGTGATTCCGAATTCCGACAGTTCGACTGACCATCCTATCATTCTCCCTGCAAGATCAGGTTTTGTTAGCACCTTTCTGATGGGGTCGTCGGTTTTAACCACTACTGGGTGGTTCTGGAAGTAAGCCCTCATTTTTCTTGCTATGTGAACTAGTGCTAGTGCCACCTTCTCAATTGTCTGGTATCTTCTTTCAGCGTCTTGTAGTGTTCGGCTCACGAAGTACACGGGTTTCTGCTACTAGTCGATCTCTTGGACGAGTACCGAGCTGATGGCCTCTTCAGAGATTGACAAGTACATTATGATAGTTTGGTCGTGTATTGGCTTTTGTATCACTAGTGGTGTTGCCATGAATTGCTTGAGCTGTACAAAGAGTTCTTCACACTCTTCGCTCCATTCAAACTTGCTTATTTTCTTGAGTAACTGGATGATAGGTCCAGTCTTCTCAGCCAGTCTTGGAATGAACCTAGCCATGGAGGTCAACTTTCCTACCAGCCTCTGAATTTCCTTGATGTTCTTCGGACTCCTCATCTCTACTATAGCTTGACATTTATCTGGATTCGCCTTAATCCTCCTATGCGTAAGCATGAATCCTAGGAACTTTCCGCCCTCCACGCCGAACACACATTTTTCAGGATTCAACCTCATGTTATACCTTCGTAGTGCTACAAGGACTTCAACTAAGTCGTCTCGATGTTGTTCACATGAATCAGACTTGACGACGATGTCGTCCACACACCTCAACATACACCTCTTCCGTCATGAAGATAGTTTTCTTTGTTCCTGGGGTGCATTTTGATTGGGTTGTAACCAGAGTAGTCATCCAGGAAGCTTAATATCTTGTGTCCTGCAGCTCCACCTACTAGCCTGTCGATACTTGGCAATGGGTAGGCATCTTTCGGGCATGCCTTGTTGAGATCCGTATAGTCAGTGCACATTCTCCACTTGTCGTTGGCCTTCTTTACCATCACAATATTAGCAAGCCAAGTAGTGTACTTGGCTTCTTTGACGAAGTTTGCAACCATCAACTTAGCTACTTCTTTCTTCGTTGCTTCTCTCTTTTCCTCTCATTGTTTTCTTTTCTTTTGGGCTACAGGTTTTGCGTCCTTGTATATTGACAGTCGATGGGACATGACCGCAGGGTTGACTCCCGGCATGTCTCTTGCTGTCCACGCAAACATGTCGACGTTTTGGACGAGAACTTGTGAGATCATTTCAGCCTCCTTTTTTCCTAAGGAGATCCCCAGTTTTGTTCCATGCTCTTTATCTTTAAGTTTTATCTGGATCACGTCTTCTCCGGGCTCTACTCGTGCATAATCCATCCTTGGGTCCAGGTCGGTTATGTTTACACTTTACATCTCTTATTTCCCTTTTGCCCTTTTTCTGCACTTTTCGACCTCAGGTTTCATGGGTACCATCCTTAGACTGGCTACGTAACATTCTCTTGTCGTCTTTTGGTCGACATGGACCGTGATGATATCTCCCTTAGAGGAAGGGAACTTCATGGCCAAATGGGGAGTGGATACAATGGCTCCAAGCTGGTCCAGCAAAGGTCGGCCCAAAAGGATGTTATAGGATGTGTTAGCATCAATCAAAAGGTAACGAACCTTGATGACTCGGTTTTGATGTCTGGGCTCTCCAAATTTGGTGTAGAGGTCTATGAAGCCTCTGGTATCTACTCGCTCTCCATAGATCCCAATAATCTGATCATCATATGGCTGGATCTCGGTGTTTGGGATCTTCAGCTTCTTGAATGTCTTCCAATAGAAGATGTCGACCGAACTGCCTTGATCTACAAGAGTTTTCATCACTGCGAAATTATCAAAGGTTACAGTTATGACCATTGGGTCATCCTGTTTAGGATCGATGGCTTTGAAGTCGCGATCTGTAAAGGTTATGGGTGACATCCTTCTTGTCATTCTAGTGTAGACATGGTGCACAACTTGCACACTCCTCAAATGCTTCTTTCTTGCTAATGCCGAGGACCCCCCTCCAGCAAAACCTCCGGCTATGGTGTTGATGACCCCTCGAACTGGGGTCCCCCTACGGCCACACTACCTTGGGAACCTAGAGCGGTTGGTTCTCTACCTTCGCTCTTCATTCTATGGACTTCTTCTTGGACTTCTCCTGGGATTCCTTCTCGGGCTCGTTCCCCTTTGGCCTCTTTGTGGTGAACGTGGAGTTCTTCCCTGTACAAACCTTCTTAGGTGCCGACCTGTATTAACTCTTCAATTTTGTCCTTTAAGGCCCGACACTCATCGATGCTATGGCCGTAGTTCTGATGATACCGACAATGCTTGCTGGTATTTGCATTTCGCGGAGTAGGCAGTTTTTATAGAGATGGGATGAGGTCGACACTCAATGCTTCCTTCAGGATTCGTCCTCTGTTGACATTGAGAGGAGTGTCATGAGTGAACTTGGGAGATCTTGACTCCCTTTGTTTGAACTGCTGAATGTGAATCCTCTCTTTTCCTTTGCTCATGTTCTCTTCGGCCTTGGTTCCGGAATTCGTGAAGTTCTTCCAATTGTATAAACTTAGCGACCCTGGACCTTAACTCATCAAGGTCGAGGGCTGGTTTCTTGCACAAGTTGTCCGCAAATGGTCCTGGGTGGAGTGTCATTATCAAATGGAGCAAAGCAACGTTTGGATCTAGATTTTTGATTTGAAGAGCTAGCTTTCTGAACCTCTCCATGAAGGTTCTCAAGGACTCTCCTCTTTCCTGCTTCACATTGATCAATGCTATAGAATCGACGTGATGTGGTTGGCTGATAGCAAATTGAGCGCTGAACTTACTGACTAATGTATCAAAGGTAGAAATGGAGTAAGGGGTAAGCTAGTAAACCAACTCAGGGCTGCCCCTTTTAGAAAAGTGGGGAAAACGGCAAAAAATTGGGTCGTGGTTAGTGTAGAGACTTACTTGGGTGGAGAAGATATTAATGTGCTTGTCCAGATCTGTTGTACCATCGTAAGGTTTCATATTCAATCCCTTCCAATGGAAAGGGAGTTCGACATCCATGATTTTATTCATGAAAGAATGCCTATGACTTCCCCTTGCGTACTGAACGACCTCAATTTCATGCGTTGCAGAACGGAGTTTCGATTCTTTCGGATCAGTTTGGTTGACCACGGTTTAGCGAGTACCCTCTCCCTCTGAGAGAGTGGGCTAGTAATTGTAGAGCACTTCTTTCATCTCTTCATTTTCATGCCTCAGGGCATGGATCTCTTCTTCATTTTTGTCCCTTAAATCATTCATCTCCTCTTCATTCTTCCGTTATATGGCCACCATCTCCTCCTACAAAGCAGTTAGCATGGCCAAGGATCGTTTGCCATGTTAACGTGCTCTTGTCTTTGGTCTTGAAGCTTGCTCTGTGTTGACACCATTGGAGTTTTGTCTACGTACCTCTTAGGCCCACGTTGTTTCTTCTCGACCAAGGGAGGAACAAGATCAACAGGAGGGACCTGTTGAGCAGAGTGGGAGACCAAAGTCTTGGCAGCACTAGAAGAGGCACCCTTGGCGGCCTCTTATGTATGTTGCGCCTTCTCCAAGCACAATTTGATCAGCATGTTGGATGCACCTTCTTGAGCCATGATACCTGCAAACAAGATTAACAAAGTTTATTTAAGTTAATACTGGCCGAGAACTACACGAAAATGCAAGAACACACATACCACTCAAATCAACCCAACGTTGAGAGTAAAGGTAAAGCTTGAGAATTTTCCGAGTAGGTAACCTCCTTGGAAGCCTATCAAAAAGACTAAAAATTATCTGATCCTCATCGGTCATTGATGACCTAGGCTAGTATATGTAATGCACAAGATTGGTTGTCCAATGAAAGGGAAACTTAGAAACATCATCATAATAAAAATATTTGCGACCTATCGGCTCTATAGTAATGCGGAAAAACCCGGTCTTGAAACAATAGGAAACATTATAAGGAGCAAACAAAGCAGCCCCAGACTAGTTGACAAGTGACACCCAACGAATTGGGATACTAGGCTGGGTACTATAGTAATGAAGGAACGATTGGGGAGAAGGAGTGAGACCAAACATTTCGCAGACAAGCCGAAAACATTGGAGATAACCCCAAGAATTAGGATGCAGTTGGGTGGGAGCAACATTCAAGATGTACAACACCCCTATGGTGAACTCATCAAGGGGGAGACGAACATGTACATCGGTAAAAAAGGCCGAGTACATGAAGAAGTAATCAGATTCACCCTCTTCTTGGCCATAGCAAACACGATCACTGACTGAACACTTCTCTATCGACACGAATCCCCTCTCGACTTCAGGAACAACCATAGGGACACTAGAGACGAAATACTCTAATGATGTAGACCAACGATACTTAGAGGACTGTTTCAAAACTTGATCACTCACCTAGTCATTCCCAACCCTAAGAGGGGGATCACCCAACAAAGTATCACCAGAGGACTCCTTGGCCACGTTGGCGTCATCAACCCTCACTACTAAAACACCAGAAGGCGGAGAGTCTTTGTGAGAGCTAACTAACTCCCTAGGCATGCTAAAAGAAGACTTAGAAGTAGGAGAAGACCGAGAAGTAGAAGAAGACCAGGAAGTAGAAGACAAGGATGAAGAGGACATGATTACCTTAAGGCCGAAGAGACCACAACAAACTCAAGCTCCTAGAAGAGGAAAAGATATCGGACCTCAGAGGAATAAAGCAATGAGAAATGCCAAAATGATTCCTAAAACCTTCACTTATAGAAAATATTGGGAAGGTGATCAGTGATCCCTCGCCTTCCAACCACTCGATCTTACAAATCTCAAGGGCTGAAACACATCAGTCCCATCAAGAGAAGGCCCAAGGCCCAAAAACCCAACTTAACCTAACCCTCGAGTAAGGAAAAACACTGTACCAGCCTGAAAATAGCACGAATTTCCCACAGTCAGCACGAGCAACAAAAAATGATGGTCGACGACATCAATTAGTGTACTATGCGACCAATAGAAAGCATGGCCGACAACATCCACTTATTGAAACTCTTTGTAGTCTCTAGACTACAAGACCTTGGAAGGCTAATATACTACACGGCCACCAAGGGGCATGGCCAACAACATCACTTATTGAAACTCTTTGTAGTCTAAAGACTACTCGAGCTTGGAAGGCCAATGTACTATACGACTACTAAAGAGTGGGACTAATAACATCACTTATTGAAACTCTTTGTAGTCTCTAGACTTCTTGAGCTTAGAAGGCTAGTGTACTACATGGCCACTAAGGGGCATGACGGGCAACATCAATTTATTGAAACTCTTTGTAGTCTGTAGACTACAAGAGCTTGGAAAGCTAGTGTAGTACACGAACACCAAGGGGCATGGCCAACAACATCAATTATTGAAACTCTTTGTAGTCTAAAGACTACTCGAGCTTGAAAGGCTAGTGTACTACACGGCCACCAAGGGGCATGGCCGACAACATCCACTTATTGAAACTCTTTTGTAGTCTCTAGACTACAAAAGCTTGGAAGGCTAGTGTACTACACAACCACCAAGGGGCATGGTCGACAACACCACTTATTGAAACTCTTTGTAGTCTAAAGACTACTCAAGCATGGAAGGCTTGTGTACTATACAACCACCAAGGAGCACCCAGGCCGACAAGTACCCAAGTTGACAAGTACCCGAACCCACAAGAACCTAGGCCGACAAGTACCCAGGCCGACTTGTACCCAACCAGCGTCAACAAACCAACATCACCGCTTCTCTTACATTGGGAATGAGCATCTGACATCTAACAAAGAAACAAATCCCAATAAATGGCGCTCCCATCGTCTGACAAAGAAGAGACTGCACGTCCTTCCTCTGATACATAGTGCAAAACAACAATCATACCCTATGCAAAAGAGACTGCACATCTTCCCTCGGACACATAATGCAGAACAACAATCATACCCTATACAGAAGAGACTGCACGTCTTCCCTTTGACACATAGTGCAGAACAAGAATCATACCTTATGTAGAAGAGACTGCACGTCTTTCCTCTAACACATAGTGCAGAACAACAATTACACCTTATGCAGAAGAGACTACACGTCTTCCCTCTGACACATAGTGCAGAACAACTCTCATATCTTTGATAGAAGAGGCTATACGTCTTCCTCATAGCACAAGGCAAAGGGAGAGTCACCATGTATGACAGTATAAATAATGAACAGTGAGTAAAGCTAAGGGACTTTTGGAAATTTTCCTCAATTCATACTATAAACTTCTGATAACCAAACACTAACGGGAGCATCTGAGTACCTTTGACAAGTATCTTTCCATCGCCCCAGCTACCAGAGAATAGAGATTCGTAGAGAAATCAGTACAAGTGACACCTTGAAGTCTTGTTCTCAGCCTCAAGGCTCCACAGTAACATTTATTGTTCTCGACCTCTAGGCTCAGTAAGAACAAAAATAAATGTTGCACAGATGCATGCTAAAGATACTCTTAGTTAACTAGTAGTTAACTTTAAATTATTTTAAAAAACTTATATAATATATATATATATATATATATATATTATATTATATTGTAAATATAGTTTAAATCCCAATGATTAAAAATAGGTATATTTTAAGATTTTAACTTTATAAATGAATGATTAGAGTATATATATATATATATATATATATATATATATATATAT
>Ga0209700_107389_pt1 | contig 15617 bp, 6 predicted proteins | sample SiratroredBW_FD_187528 | JGI IMG/M metagenome (GOLD analysis project Ga0209700, IMG submission 187528) | Root nodule microbial communities of legume samples collected from California, USA - Siratro red BW (SPAdes) (version 2) | ecosystem: Host-associated > Plants > Roots > Nodule | place: USA...
AGATATAACACATAATCAAAGAGATTTATGCTCTCGTGATTACTGAAAAAAAAATATAGATAACATAGATATAACACATAATCAAAGAGATTTATGCTCTCGTGATTACTGAAAAAAAAATATAGATAACATAGATATAACACATAATCAAAGAGATTTATGCTCTCGTGATTACTTTTGATTTCTTTGTATATGTTCTTTCCAACAAACTTGTATTTGATCTAAGTTATTTTGTCCAAATATTAGTAAATGTATATATTAGTTATACGTATTTAACAATAATAAATATATTGTATGAAATAATTTTTTTAAATAAATTTTATTTTCCTAACACATACATTAATTTTACTATGGTAGAAAAAAATAAATAATTAGGTGACCAATTAAAAAAATTATTAAAATATACATTATAAGAAAACTATCTATTAGTTATCAGAAAATATTGTCAGTCATGGAGAGGATGCAAATGGCGATAGTTTGACCCACTCTAAGCGAATGTTATTGTAATGCGAGAATTTACACTAGTCAAACCCACTCTAAAAGGTTAAAAAAAAATTGGCAATTATTTGTGTCGGCTCAACTAAAGCAAAGTGATTTTTTTAATTAAATAAAAAAATATAGCGTTAGCTTGGTAGACGCTAATAATGATACGTATTTTATGTATTATTTTTATATATATTAAAGGTAGCGTAATCCCGACTAACACTAAAATAACCAAATAGTAGTGTCAGCTCAGCCGACATAGATGTTCATATATTAGGGATTCACTTTTTCAATTTCATTTCGTAGCTTTGTCTTTCTTTCGACATTTCCCGGTGTCGTTGTGGCCTAAGCTCCATTCTTGCTTTCTTTGGCATCCCTTTCTCCATTCCATGTTTAGTTCAGATAAACGTTCTGTGCCTCCACAAATCACCGTCCACTGATTGTTTCTCCAAAATTTGTGATTTTGCCTCTAAAACAGCTCACATCAACTCAGTTCGCGACATAAGCTTCGCTCGTCTCCGGTAGCAGTCAATGGAGGTGCGTTACGAGCAAGGGCACTGGTAATGGTTTTAGTTTAGTATTTTGAGCTAATTTTATTTAAGCATTTTGCTTCTTTATGGGTATTAATACATTTTAGGGTTTAGGTGGTCAAAATTTTTGAATGTTCTGAGACCGTGTGGGTGTTGTGGTGTTCAATCTGAGATCGAGTGGTTGTTGAAACAGATAAGGAAAAGTATTGAAAGATAAATTTTACTGTTAATGAAATTTGGTTCTGTTTGTTTTTTGCTATTTAGCTGTGTTAGATTGAAAATTTCCTATGCTTAAATGTTAACATTAAAATTTTCCTGTGCTTAGATATTGTTATAATGAAATTTTCCTATACTTAGGTTCATGTCATTGAAATTGGGTTAAAATTTGGATAAAATTGGACTGGGATGATTATGAAATTGGTTTAGCTCATAGATATGACATATAGATTATGAAACTGGTTTAACTTTTTGGGTTGTGCACTAATAGAGATTGCGTGTAGATAAGGTCATGAACTTTGACCGAAATTAGTATAAATTTTGGTCGAAATAATAACTTTAGTGCACTGAAATTGATATGAAATAATGTAAAATATTTTAATTGTATTGAAATTGGTATGAAATAATACAGGATTTTTTTTAAAGCTTAAGAAGAATAAGAAAATTGAAATGAAAAAGTAATTTTCCTATTTATTAAGATAGCGTCGCCCTGACTAACGCATGTTCTATAATATTTAATTATGTTATTATTTTGTGTGGATTATGCGAATACTATTTGTGTCCATATAATGATTGATACTAATTTCAAATAGCTTCTAATTATGTCTCTTAAGCTTCAATTTTATATATTTTATATTAGTTATTGATTCATGTTATCTTTTTAATTTTTTTTTAGTGAAAAAACGTCAATCAATTTCAATTTTTCAAAAACAAAACTATAATTATTAAAGAAGCGAGGAAATGTCTCTTGTAATAATGATTGTAACTTTAACCTTTAAAATAGATATAAGTTTTAAATATTTTTTATTATTATTCTTGATATGTATGTTAAACCATAAACTACTTTATGAGGGAGATAATATATCGATTTGAAGAGAATTAATATTACATTACTTTAAAAAATTATTTATAACACTCTATTATTTAGTTAAACTTTATTAAGAACTATGGAATTTAAAAAATATTCATTCAGAATAGAATGATATTTAGGAAATTGTGAATATTAATAAATTCAGTTAAAAAAAAGTTTTCAAAATGAGTGTGATTATGATTTCTCATATTAATTTTATGGCTTCATGATATTGATTCAAAAACACGATGCACTTTTAGGATCGATGAAAGCTACAAGAAAAGAATCATGCTAACAGTGTAACTCGTAAATGTTACAGTAAATAGATACTTGTATTTGTAAAGGAAACATATGGATGATGTATAATGTAGTTTATTTTGTATAATGTATTTTTTTTATCTATATAGAATAGCTGAATTAGGTTTAATAGAGCAAGCTAAACTCTCTTTTTCATATGCATATACATATAAATTTAAATTATAATGATAATAAAAATATAAAAACTAACTTTTATTATTTAAATATATTTGAATCTAGTGTATTTTGGATAAAAAATTTCATAAGAATTTTTATGAGAAAAATGAAATGATTTTTTTCATAAATTAAAATTAATTTATATAAGTTAAAAAATAAAATTTTTAAAAAGTTATATTAGAGAACTTATACAAATTTAGTTTGTACATACGTTCATTTAAACTTATATAGAAACACTCATTGCATTTTTTTAGTTCTCTCCCAAGTATGAAGATTTTTTTTTTCTTAAATAAAACCTAAACATAACCATGTTTTAAATACAATATTAACTAAATAAAAAAAATAATATTTCTTTTATATATTTTTAACAAATTTTAATTCATAGTAAAGGGTGTATTAATTTGAACACATAGAAGGTGGTTGTAAAAGAAAATATTGTTAAAAGTTAGTCAAGATTTTCAACTAATATCACTTTTCAACTAAATTGATGAATATTTTGTATTCATAAAAGAAAATTACCTGAAATATCCCATATAAAATTAGACATGTGTAATTGTGAAGAGTGATTCAATGATAGCAATCCGATTTAATTAAGCACTAAGAGTATAGTATTATGATAATGTAGTGCAACTTAAAGTACAACTTGACACTTATAAAAGAGAAATGGGTAATTATAGGAACATAGTTGCTAATATATACATGCATATTCTCTTTAGAAGAGATACATTAGCAATCTAATTTGGTGCATTTTTAGAATATCAAAATTATAAATTATAAATTGCTAATACATAATCGTTACATGCATATCATTAATATGTTAACCTTACTATTTAAATTTGACTTTGTACTAACTAAAAGCTTAAATTAATTTATTGCAAATTGCATCATAATGCTACATAAGATGAGTTCCGGTGGGTTTTGTATTCTTTTTCTATTCTATCTCCAAAATACACTGATTTTGACATATTAACTTTTTTAATATATTTTAAAATATAAAAATAAATGTATTTTGAACAAATAATAAAAAGACAAAATACTTTCAACTTTTAATTCTCATGATGGAACTGTTAAAATGACAGGTTTAAGCCAAAAATCTCTTAATTAATTTGTTCTAGTCTAATTAAGAAAGCATAGCTTGTGAAATATATACAATTAAGATTGTGATTATGTGATTAAAATTAATGGTGTTACGATACAGACACAAGTGCGCAACACGCATTATCCTTCATAAAACTTTATCGATATTGATATTCTGCTTTGTTCGGTTCCACAATTTTAGAAAGAAAAAAGTAAGGCGCATGTTAGCAAAACACATGTTCTGTGTGGTTAGTTACAAAAGACTAAAGCTTAAATTTTTCCCATTTCATTTGTTCTTTACTCTTGTCTTCTATTTTTTAATCTTCTTTTTTCTGACAGAAAGGACCACCAATCAGAATTAGTGACGTAAATGGAACAAAAGAGTTGATTAGGGTTTCAAAATGGAACTAAAAAAAATATTAAATAGTGGAGTTTGTTCAAACCAGGCAATATCAGAATATGCATAATTTCGTCTCATCTTTTTATCAATATTGACTTAATATTATTATTCTCAAATAAGATCGATATCTTTTAGGCTCTTTTTTATTAAGTCTTTTTGTGTTGTTATTTATTATGATTTAAATGCACTGATTTTGATATATTAAGAATTATTTTCATATTTTTTTTAAATATAAAAAATAATGTATTTAAAATTATAATAGGAAGACAATAAAAAAATATAGCAGAGAATTCAAATTTACTACTACCACTCCAATTTGAAGAAATATATAGGATGAATTGTATGTAAATTGGGAAAATCTATTAGGCGTAAAAAGAGTAAAAATATTAAACAAGACATAATTTTAATCTGGAAAGCTGTACATTCAGAAATTGGAAAACGTCTATCTCTCAAAAGTGATATTTTTTTCAGATATACCTTGTTTTTAAATTAATCAAATACATGTATTTAAAAAATATCTATCCAATTTATAGGTTCACAAATGGATTTTAGAAACCCCGCATAAAAAAATCAGCTGGAAATCGACTTCACAAAAGTTGAATTCTAACCCAGTTCTTCTTTTTTCTTTTAAATATGAATGGAAAATAATTTTGAGAAATAAATTTAGAGTATAATTTGATTAATAATTAGTATATTTGATATAATTTAAAAGAACATATATAATATTTATAATAATTAATTTTTTTTAATAAAATTAACATATTATGATTAATGACTACCAATATCTAATATGAATTTATGAGTATCACTAAAACATTATAAAAATATAATTATGAGTAATAGTAATACTAAATTATTTTAAAATTATGTTAACATAAAATTTATAAAAATATTTAAAATATTAAAGGTTTATTTCAAAATATGAATTTTGAATTATTATATAATAAACTAAAAATTTGATAATTATTATTAATTTAAATCATATCAACATTTTATAATACTAAATATTTATTATCAATAATTTAAATTTAAATGAACATAATTTTAAATTAAATTTAGTTATTAATTTCGTAGACTTATTAATAGCAAACTTAATGGTTTATATAAAGTATTAAACTAATGATTTGTTAATTATTGATATAAAAAATATGATAGTTAATTCTTTTTAATAATTTTATTTTTTTATATAAATGGATAAAAATTATAAATATGTTCTTAGTAGAAAGAATAATGTTTTCGAAAAATTGAGTTGATCCTTTTAAGACATGAAAGTTGAGTTTGTTGAAAAATAATAATTGAGTAAAGATATATTTGTAGAAGATTTTTAAATACTCAAATAAGTAATAACTTTATGAAAATATGAATGTATTAGTGTATTGAGTGAACAAGTTGAGTAACTATTTTCTATGACAATATTATCTATTTATAGACTTTTGAGACCCAAAATATATAGTTAATAACCAAAATATATAGTTAATAACCAAAATATATAGTTAGTTGTATAAGCACTTGAATAATATTGCATATCTTTCAATGTAATACTTAATTGATTGTTAATTATGAATAAATAATCACATGTAATATTATTTGCTTATTTAAATTATTTGAATATATACGAGTTATTTGAATATAGTTAAATTTTTTGCCAACCATATTAATTATGTTTATGTATATGCGAATATCTCATACATGAAGAGGTAGATAAGCTCCTAAGTTTGAAATTTGTAGATGTGTTTATGCAGGTGAACTAATTTGTATGATGAATGAGTTTTATTGTATCGATCGATTATAGATCGACCTTGTGTAGTTAATTGTGAGGTTGAATTTTTTTCTTCTAACATTTTTGTTTGACCTTATAACGGATGACTTTTGATTGATTTGTTTTTTAGCTATTTACTTACACCAAATATCTTTGATCTGATGTCCAATCGTTTATTTTGAATGACTTTAGTTGTACATTGAAAATCTTTGATAGATATTTAGTCATTTACTTTGAACGACTTATTTGAATGTACATAACATCTTTGATATGATGTTTTAATCATTCACTTTAAACGACTTATATACACCGAAAAACATTGATATGATGTTTTCGTGTGAAAAACATAAAATAACCCAATAATAGAGAGTTGAATTGTGTTTTTAAAATTTTACAGTTTCTTGTTGATATCATTTGTTTATATGCTTTTCGTAACATCCAAACATTTGGAATACAATATTTCATACATAATATATTGAAATTAGATTATTTATTATTTTCCTATATTTAGGAATACATATATAGGAGAATTATATGATTTATAAAATTATGAATAAAATATAATTATGCATATTTAAAAACAAGGACACAAATATTTAATTGGATCAACTTTGTGTATTCATCCAGTCTATGATAGTCAGATTTTATGAGCTCAGATTTGGGGAGGTTGGAATTTGGGAGACCAAATTTTGGGAGATCCAATTTTGGGATATCAAGTTTGGGTGATCAGTCTTTTGAGCGATCAAAATTTGGAGATCATATCTTGGGAAATCGGATTTTGAGAGATATGATTTTGGGAGATTGACCTTAGTGGATCGAATTTTAGGAGATCAAGTCTAGTGAGATTGGATTTTAGGAGATCAAGTTTTGGTGAGCAACCTTTGATCAGAATTTGGGAGATCAGAATTTGGGAGATCAGATTTTGGGAGATCGGCCTTAGTGGATCAAATTTTGGGAAATCAGATTTAGAGAGGTCGAATGGAGATGTGAGTTTTGGGAGATCAGGTTTGAGTGACCAGTCTTTGGGTGATTGAAAATATATTATTGAACAATTTAAAATATTAATATTTCTTCTTTTACGTAATCTTCCTAATAGTTGAATGAGGTTATCTTTCCTTGGACAATGTGCCTTGACTTGATTTTGCCTACTTGTGTATATCTATATGAGACATATAACCTTTCCAAAGTTTTCAATGCTCAATATAAGGGATTTGCTAAAGAAAAACAATTTTAACTTAAACTATAAGACATATTTGATGGTGACTTTAGCTTGCAACTTTAACGGATATCTTTTAGTAGACGAACATTCCCTACAACATAGAATGAACATATATGTTTTGCGAAGTATAAGGTTAGCTTTATTTTATGTGTTTATCGTCTGATTACATTTGTTCTATGTCAGACAAAGAATAAAACTAGATTGCAGAGTGTTGTATTGTCTATCATACAAAACACTTGCATCTTACATGATCTGATGTTTAAACAAAACTATCATCTTATAGACAAAGTATGACAATGTTCTATTTGTACACTTAATCAAAATCATGTAGTGTTAGATTTTTGTCTTAACAATAATGCATGAGTTAGATCTACCACATGATTATTTGTTAACTAAACATTTAATGTGAGTGATCTTACCGCTCTTGATTCAGATTTTAAAAATTCTTATGCAAGTTCTCTCTAAGAAAGGGAGAATAATGGGTGCATAAATGAATACTAAGAAAATAAGCATGAAGATATCTTCCAAGAAGAATAAATATAAACATGAAAAGACAAAATGTTCTTGCTCCCAAAAATAATCCTTTAATTTCTTTGTTTTGTATTTCATGGACGAGTAGAAATTAGGAGTTATTTTCTTCTAACTCTTTGATACAAATAAAAATTTATAGAATAAGACTTAATTAGGTTATTCAAGCCAAATTGGAACTAGTGGTGTGACGAGAGAAGAAAGTGCAAATGGGTTAAGGAAAAGTGGAAAAACATGTTTTGAAAGGAGGAGTAAAAAGCATGACCAAGGCATGTTTCATGTCTTTTCCTTTTTGACCAAACTTTACTAAGGAGTTGAAGTCTTTGATTTTTAAATCTCCTCTCCTTTCTTATTTTAGATAAACATTTTGGATTTGATTTAGCAAACATTCCTTTTGCATTTAAATTTGAATTTTATGTTGGTACAAGCTATAAACAATCATCTTTACCCTTTGTAAAAGTCACTTTTGGATATATTGAATGAAAGATAGAGTTGGTTTATATGATATTTTTGAATTAATTTTTATGTCAAAATCAACTCTCTACAAGTTTAGAAACTACTTAATTCTCAATTTTATTTGTGTTTCTTAATAATTAATTATGAAAGTCAGAGAAAAGATTTGATTGATAATTCATGGTATTTTGATTGAATTTGAACAGAAAAGCTTTAGATCAGACGAATGAAGATTGAAGCCTTGAAGGAGTGACAGAAAGAAGTAAAATTTGGGCAAAAGAAGTCAAGTCCGACTCAACAACCTTGAGCCTGACTTGAGAGAAGCCACAAGTAAAGACACATAAATGCACCCGACGCAGATGACTTCGGCCTGACACAGGTTAGGCTTCAAAGCTTGGACTTGTAAAGAATATAGTGGCACCTAGCGCAGCTATCCTAAGCCAGGTACGAGCATCAAATTTCAAATTCTATTTGACAGTTGATTGCACTGAGGTTTGATATCTTCGGTCAGAGATCATAAAAAATCAATCTTGGAGACAACTTAGAGTTTCTACGTTTAATCAACCCTCTTCCATTGTTCATATTGGTTATTTGGTCTTTTCATGACTATGAAGAGTTAAACCCATTATTGTTGGGGTTAGATGCAATTACATGGAACTCTCATGTAATCAATTTGGTTTTAATAATATGTCTTTACATATATGTTTTTCTTTCAATATATCAATTTTACAGTATTGTTTATTGTTAAGACTTTATTCGGCAAGTGTACCGAGTCACAAGTAATATAGTGAGTTAAGTAAAGATGTTGATTCCTCAAGGAACAATTTTGTTTTAGAATTTCAGCGTCACTACTCAATAAGCAAATTCAGATTTAATGGGAGGTTTGGTTTGACTAACAAGTACTACAAACATGCAATTTAAGAAACAAAGTTAATAAGCAGTAAAAATATTCTGAAATAATTGGGGAAGCATCCTGGGATTGAACTTATCTATCTCACTCATTTGTAACTTTGGTAAATCATGAAATATAATGACTATGACTATTCAAACTTGATGCACATATAAAAATCACTCAAATTGATTCCTCAAATATTAGATTCATAAGGAAACTTCTCAGATGCGGAGTCCTCGGCTATCTAATCAGTTACCCAGCATTAAGAAACGATATATTGCATTTAGTAAATCGAAACCTATTCCTAAAATCCCAAATTACAGTGTATTTTCCTATAGGTCATAAACTCAAAATCACTTTCCAGTAGCTTTCAAGAATTAAAAATAAGATTCTATAGATAATATAAAATCAAGCACGAAGAATGAGATGGAAATACCAAATCTGAATAGAAACTGAATATTATAAATTAAGATCCCAAAATACAAATGATTTTCGAAAAGATTACATTCAATCCCAAGATATGAAGATTTAGCTACCCATGGCAGCCATTACAAACCAATGAAAGGAAGATTGCAAGAGAAGAATAGAATCTTGATTCTAGTCGTCTGCCTCCGTCCTCTAGGTCTTGATTCTTCCCAAAACCCTAAAAATCTCCTTTTAAACTTGGTTTTGGGCCTAGGTTAAGTGACTTTTCTCTTGGGCTTTTTTCTATTTTAAATTTTTTATTTCTTTTTTTCATGAATCTTCCAATCTATCATTTTCTTCATTCTTTTATACTTAAAATTTCACAATAATTGAGATTAAATGATTTCCTTTAACTCAGGACTCAAAACATAAATTCAAATCCAAAAACTCTAACATTGGGAGTAATTACTATTTTAAATAACACTTAAACCCACAAGTACTCAATATTTCTCATGTATAAAAACAATCAAAATTGGTACTTATCATCTATCATGTTGATTCATGACTTAATCATTGATTCTTAGGGTATTAAGAAATATCTTATGTAATCAGGAACTGAATTAAAATATCATATGAAGGTTTGTGTCTAAGAATAGAGCAAAATTTGTTTGTTTATTCTCTTAAGACCCTTGTGTATATTGCAAGATTCACTTATATAATTGATCAATTAATTGATGGTTAATAGATAATCTTAAGTTCATTATTTTGAAGAATTGGGGTTCGAGTATCATTGTGGGTTCACATTGATAATTAATTAAAAAGAATAACGTTTTTTTCATACATGAGAGTGAGGTTTGGTGAAATATAATCTTGACAATTTCATTTTATTCATCTCTTATACTTTTTGTGTTCTAGGTTTTGATATAAAACTCTTAAAAATATTTATTTGTTTTAACTTTATTTTTTTGCACAACGTTTGAATTATGAGTTATTTTTCTAGTCTAAATTTATTATAATCGTTTAAAATTGTTTTATATTACACAAATACCTTAGAAAAGAACGATATATTTATTATATATTATAATGTGACTGGTGTACTTACCATCATAATAAAATAGGTTAATAATAATAAATTCTTAACGCCTTGTGTGTGTGAAAAGTTTGTTGCAGTCTTAACTTGATTTCTAGGAATTAAATAATGATTTTTACACTTAGAACTTATCTTTTCTCCATTCTGTCCTTTGTTTTTCTTTCTACAATCATTCGTTCATATTATATTGAGTTTTTATTTTAGTTTTTATTATCTTTTCTTGTTCTTATATTAATCTCAATTTTTAACTATTTCATGACATCATTAGATAAGGAAATTCAACTTTTATTTTATGCTTCCTAGTATAATATTCATGTTGTCAATTTGATTAATAACATAGAACGATGATGTTTTTTTGTTGTAGTAGTGTATTGATAAGTAAAGAGAATTGTAGATATGGGATCAATTTCTAGTACTCAGAACTGTCTCCTTAATTTGATTCGAAAAGTTCTTGGTCAAACGTCTTCTTCAACTCGACTAAGAGGTATCTCAAAGATGTTTTGACAATCAAATCATTATAGGTACAAGTGAATAATAAAAAGTAAAAATGAGTGTCTTATGAAAAGTACTCCTCTGTTTATAAAATTAATATTGGTCTTACTTACTATTTCTCAGAACCCATGATTGGGAGCTTTATTAGTTAAGAGGATTTTTACTAACTACCATGCTTAATTCAAAGTTTAATAAACTCATATTCTAAATCATGTAATGAAGTCAGGCATCTCGATATGACTTGTAGAAGGATCTCGTATTATTTCTATAATATTATTCCTAATCTGTAATACACATGACAATAAATACTCATGAGGGAAACTTTCATAAACTATTATGTCAAAATTATTTAAAACGTATTCTTAGTTAAAATTTGAACCATGCATTGTTTATGATTTATTAGTTGAATATACTCTGATTTTATGTTGAATTATTCTTATTATTTGTGTAATTGTAGTTTTGTAAATGTCTAATTCGCAGAATATTTTTCAACCTAGATTTTAGAGAATTTGATATGGATGGTTATTATGTTGTCCTCTAATATATACTTTAAAAGTTATCCATTAAGATTTAAAACAACTACGTCATTTGCTTGTATTACGACCTGAACCAATTACTTTGAAACAATTAATGTATTCTTATCGATTCATATGAGAAATATAAACAAACTAGAAATTGGAAATCATTACAATTATTTATGTACACTGATTTACACAAGGTGAAGCTCACATATGCATGGAAGCTAAAATGGTTTCTCACCAAATATTTGTCTATTGTGGTTGTTGATGACAACACTTGTAATTAACAGAAGTGACCTCCATTGGACGTCGACAATCCTTTTTTGGGCACGGTATACGTTCCACTATATCCCTTGTGTGACCATAACAAATTACATTTTCTTCACATTTTCTAGAACCATCTTTCTCCCTCATTCCATTGTAGTGCTCTGCGAAAGCCACATCAAAGCTCACTCCACGTAATTTGTCACGCCATGTTTCAAATTCTTTCACTGTGCGAGACATGGCCTCACCATGACCAAGAAGCTTCACATTTTTCCCTTTGCTTAGAATGGCCCATCCCTTAGGATCTTGTTTGAGGAACAACAACCTCTTTATCTCATTTGTTGCAAAGTCTTTGCCCCTTTCACCACCCTTCACTTGTTTCCTTCTTGTAAGCAAGCTATCAATAGCAATCCAAAAGCGTGGAACAACCTTGGTGTTTTCCTTTCCTAGTTGGTATGATTCTATAGTGATGTTTGAGTCCAAGTTTGTTTTCTCAACTTCCTTCTTCAGTGCCTCCATGGCTGTTGTGAATTCTTGAACCCACTTAGTGTCAGACCCTCCATAGATGAAGAGATAACAATCCTCTTCTTCGCTCTGATTTTGCATGTTACATATATATGTATCAAAAATATGATGTGATCTACATCTATATATAATAAAAATATGATTGAGAATATAATAATATTAACTTAAACTTTAAACCCTATGGAACAACTTTCTTTCAAAACTTTAGGAAGAATGCATTAGGCTTTATATACAACCATTTGATACTTAAATTAATTATTTTTTTTGTAATTATATAATATTTTATTGAAAAAACATATCTCAAACGAAGAGTTATGTCAAAATATAGTTTTCCTTCATATATATACATACATATATATATATATATATATATATATATATATATATATATATATATATATATATATATATAACTTTTTTATCGAAAAATAATTAATAAAAAAATTAGTATCCACCCAGTAGTGATCTCCAAAATAGTTCATAATATTTTAATGAAAAATATTATAAAAATACATTCTTATGAAAACTGTAATTTATTATTTATTTTATCTCATGTAACTTTATACTTTCATTTAGGCAAAAAAAAAACTTACGATAACAACATATCTTTTAGGACATAATAATTAATTAAGGTTTTTAATGTAAAAAAAAAAAAAAGCCTTTGTGGAAACAATTATCTCATACCCACTGATGTATATCTTCCATTCCATACACCATTTTTTATTTAATTATTATTTATTACTGATTAAAAAAATATAAACATTTCAGTGGTTGAATTGTCACTAGAAGGGAATGAATTATATTTGAAAATACAGAGTGTGTTTCAAAAAATGCATTAATAATATATCTATTTTAGATAAAATAAAATGTTATATTTACAAACAAGTTTAATGAGATACTATTAAATTAGCCAATTTTTTTGTAATAAGTGTGAATTATAGTTATCAATATATTATATATTTAAGGATGGTGAATATCAAATAGTACTTGCAATGATTTAAGAACATAGTACTTACCAAGTTCTCTATTTCTGGGTTGAATTTACTCATTTCTGGGTTGAATTTACTCATTTCAGACCAAAACCACTTCCATTGTTGACTAAGTCGATCTTGATCAGATTTTCTAAAGGGAAACCCATCAATGCCCCACTGAGATATAATTTGCTTTGCTTCCTTGTTTTCCACAATACCTTGAGGATTCATTAATGCGATAATATTTTTTCCCTCGTACTCGAAAATATCTTTAATTAACTTGAGGTTTGTTTCAAAATTGAAATATTTAACCACGTACCATCCAAACTTAGTATCCCTTAAATAATTTTCTAATTTTTTTCTGCGTTCCTCATTCCATTCATCAACGATAGGGATCCACAAAATCTTGAAGTCTTCACTTCGATAGTTTTCCACTTCTCTTGCTTTCTGCTTCAACTTCTCGTTTATTGAGTTTAAAAGTTGGATATCCTCTTTAATATTATTTTCAAGACCCGAAATGAATAATAACACATACTTCTTTTTAAAATCTTCGAATTTAACCTGTTGAGATAAAATACATTAATCTCACCAAGAATTTAATTAGAATATATGGACAGTATACAAGTTTTTTTATACTCTTATTTAAAAGTATGGCTCCGAGAGTAATTAAATTATTAATTTTTATATTGTTTTGAACCGGCAATGAGCATACAAATCTTTAAAGGCACAATGTTTTGAAATTAAACTTAAATTAAATTATAATCAATTAGTTGTAAGACTTATTACGTTTGTAGTGGAAGCATTGAAAAAAAACATAATTTGAACTCAACCATATTTTTCTCACCCTAATCTAATTCCTTTAATAGACGGGTTAAGTACTCATATGTTATGAAGAAATCTATATAACGAGAAATCTATGTTCCATTTCTTGCTGGAGAACTCATAAGTAACAACCTTAACCTTACAAATAAGATTACTTACTAATAAATTCAGAGCACGGATATAGGTTTGATTCTTTTAAGTCATTATCTAAGTCACTTAAAAAAGTTTTAGGTTAATTTCTCTTAATTTTTTATATTTTTTAATAGATCCAACCATAAGGTTGAATTAAGTAGCATCACAATTTTTTAAACTTTTTTGCAGGTTAAATTTATAATTTAAAAATATTTTTAAAGGCTTTTTAGAGTACTTTTTTTAAGAAAAAAGCTATATCATTTATTATTTGGAAAATCACATATTACCAGCATATCAAAGGTTAGATTAAAGAAAGTTTAATTAGATTTTAACTTCCAAAAACAAAATCTAATCCTATCTATTTGAATTGAATTAGCTTAGACAAGGTACTAACCTTATCCAACCAAGTAAATATTCCTACTTAGATGAGATTTTTTTAAAAAAAAGTCTTATTTTCTGAGCCAACAAATTTACACTAAAAAAACAATCTATCAACTAAGAGAGTTATATTAGTTTTTTCTTAGTAGCTAATATATTTGATTCAGAAACAAAATTAACAAAACACGGCTAAATCAACATTTTCATGAAATAGAGAATAGTTAAATTCAAGATACATTCAAAGAATATATTTTAATTTCTTTTTAATCTTCGCTTTTTGTTTCCTAAAACAAATTATATATTGATTAGTTCCACTATGCAATAGTGTTTAAGAACATAGAACCCTCCTAGGGGGAGCAAATAGGATTGCAATAGTGAGTACCTGTTCTTCAGAGAGGCCAATATTATACACCCTCTGTCCCAAATCCCTGTTATCTCCAGAAATGATGAGTGCTTTCAAAACCTTTACAATGCCTCTACCACGATTCACAATATTCTTACGCCTGTTGAAGTCCTCTATTCTTTCTGCAATCACCACAAATACTATATCATAAGAAATGAACTTCAATTCAGCATCTTCACTAGCTTTGAATTTGCATTAGAAAAAGAGAATGAGTTAACCTATCTCGTTGATACACTTTTTTAGAAGTTCGTTAAATTTTCCAAGAATGGGGTCAAGCTTATTCTGCAAATTTGTCCATAATTCATTTCTTTGATACCTTGCAATCAATAAATAGGACAAGTAAAAACACTTAATTAAATTTGTTCTATCTATTATTTGAATGATAAATATTAGAACAACGAAGTTTATAGTTTCACTCTACTTTTATAAAGGTACATGTTACCCCGATCTTCTATACAAAACCAAATAATTAATTTATAAAAAAAAATATAATATTCATTTATATTTTTAGTTAATAATAACTTAGAATTCAAATTTTATTCCAAAGACACTTTCAGTATTAAATGCATATACCCTTTTCTTGGTGAATAGATGCATATATATATATATTTTTGTAAAGAATATGTAATAAAAAAAACTTCATAGTAAGCGTATATAATAAATTTAGCTTGAGTAAGTATATAAACAAGTCATTGTTTCTTATAATGAAGAAAAAAAAAGTGCAATGTTAAAGGTA
>Ga0209700_107392_pt1 | contig 15611 bp, 11 predicted proteins | sample SiratroredBW_FD_187528 | JGI IMG/M metagenome (GOLD analysis project Ga0209700, IMG submission 187528) | Root nodule microbial communities of legume samples collected from California, USA - Siratro red BW (SPAdes) (version 2) | ecosystem: Host-associated > Plants > Roots > Nodule | place: USA...
TTTTTTTTTTTTTTCCCTTGTTATTGTTATTGGTCTTCCCTGTACCTAAAAATAAAAGCATTTTGATGGAGGCTCACGTCTTGTAACATGTCCTTCCGCATAACTGACTTACAATATTAAATGGCATAGTTTGAAGCAAGTTTCTCCCTCCCTGGTTTATATTGTTTTAGAATCAGTGTAACTAATCCATTGCTTATACTTATTGCTTCTCTTTATCTCTCATGTATTATACATGTTTCACTTGTTATTTTGACTGTGTTGATGATCTTTCTATTGCCTTGCTTAGTTAGTGGTGCCTACAACATTGGACTTTTCCATTGGAGACCCACAGAGTCTGCAAAAAAATTGGCAAAGCAATGGAAGGAAATGCTTCTAGCTGATGACAAGATATGGGATCAGAATGGGTTTAATGATATTCTTCACAAACAGTTAGGTCCATCTGTTGATGATGAAAGCAGGCTTGTTTTTGCTTTTGACGGAAAACTGAAGATGGGGATTTTGCCTGCGAGTATCTTCTGTAGTGGACATACATATTTTGTCCAGGTAGGGTTTACTCAACTAACAATTTTAAACTGTTTGAAGTATTTAGTTCTGATTTTTTATGTGCTATACCTTTGTTTTCTTTCTCACAATTAAATACCTTGAGGAATCTAGATAGGACTAGAGAAAATTTTGTTTACCTTTCCATTGTAATTTTTATTTCTATATTATGGATGCAGGCTATGTACAAGCAGCTAAGGTTGGAGCCATATGCAGTGCACACAACATTTCAATATGGAGGAACTGAAGGAAAGCGCCATCGACTGCGAGAAGCCATGCTCTTCCTTGATCCACCAGAATACTATAATCCTCCTGGTGATTAGTTGTTGTTCCTCATTTGATTTTGCATGTAGACGACATTCACGTAATATATTTTGAATTCACTTCTGTAAAATATATTCATTTCACTATTTGTCTATACTTGTTACTTAAACTTTGTGTTGAGCGGTTTCTACTCTATCTTCAAGCTAGCATCATACAATGATGTTGAATTTGAAAAGTTTTATGCTTTTGCATATGCAGGAATTGGTTACAGTTTCCCCTTCTGATTGATTAGTCAACTCTGTTTCATGAAATTACTGCAACATAATTTTAGATGAACTTTTGCAGGGGGGTTCTTGTCGTTTAAGCCATATATTCCAAAAAGCTTGATGCTAAGTGGGGAGCATAACGTTGGATCACATTTTACTCTTGTTAATTACCAAGTATGTACGTATCCACCTGAACTTGTTTTTTTCTACATTTTAAGCAAATTGTTTGCATGTTGTAATGTGTTGCACATATTTTTTTTCAGATTAAACAGATTAGGACTGCACTTGCAATTGCTTCCCTTTTAAACAGAACATTGGTAAGAACTAATTTTTGTGCTCCTACACGCTTCTTTATGAATCCCATTAACTGATAAACCACTAACATTTAGATGAAAGATGGATTACACTCAGTTTTTTGGTCTAATGCTTAATAAATATTTATGTTCAACAGTCCAACAGAATCTTGTTCATATTAAACTAAAGAACTAGCTTTTACGGTGTAATTTCGTCATTTGCTTAATATAGACCAAAAGTGTGGCATCATGCGATTTATGTAAATAACGTCACCTAGTGCGATAAGGTTGTTGTTGTTATTTAATATAAACAAAAAACATGTATATCAGATTTATGTTGTATGCTTCCACAAATTTATGATGTATTGCATATTGAAAGCATACATTCATGTCACATACAATCATTATTGTGATGAACACTAGTTTCTACTTGGTGTCCTACATGTCCCATAATATTTTTGCATAGGTATTCATATGTTTTAGGGTTCTAGATTTTTAAACTGTTTGAATTCCTGGGGAATTGATATCTAGCATAGCTAAAAAGGCAGGTTTGTATAATGTCTCATCACTATTCTTGGGAGTTACATTTTCTGATTATTGCTCTTAAATGTAACATGAAAAGTTATAGAGAAAGATGCTGCCATCATTTTACCAAAATCTAGTATTCAACTTAGATTATAATTGTATTTTGTCATACTTTAATTGAGTTGAAGATGCTTGATTCTCGTTGCCATTATTGGCAAAGTCGTGATTATAATTTATAACTATTATTACAGCATTTATTATCATATCTTTTCCATGATTCCTTGGTGCTTTTCCTTCCATTTGTTAATATTTTTGCTTTCCAATTATCCAGTGACTGGAAAATAACTGCTAGCATTATTTTGTTACTGGATTCTTCTTTCCCCATTCTAATAAATAACATTCCTTGAAATGCTGCTATCCAGAATATAACATTTGAAATACATTATTCTATGAGCTAACATGAATGGTTTATATAATAACTGGTTTTGCATTTCAGTTTTAGCTGAAAATGTTTTCTGATAAGACAGTTTGAATTGAAATATACACCTGGCTAAGTTGATTTAGGTACTGTGGGTATTCTTGAATTTTATAATTGGTGGTTTTATTTTTTTTGTTGCTATTTTGACTTGATAAATTCTATTTTTCTATCTTAAAGTAGATTCTTTGTGTTTAGGTCATGCCTCCACTATGGTGCAGGATTGATAGGCTATGGTATGGCCATCCTGGTATTTTGGAAGGGTCCATGACTAGACAACCTTTTCTCTGTCCTTTGGACCATGTATTTGAGGTATTTCCTATTTAAGTGATTTCTTATTATTTTATTGTTCATTTGTGGATCTGGAACTGGAAGATTAAAATTTTAATAATATCATCTAAAGTAAATTAGAGAGGTCTATGGCATAAGTAACTATACTTCATTCAGCTGTAAATGTGTACACAATGAGCAATATGTTTCTCATTATTGAGGCCTCAAACAGTTGGGAAATGGGGATAATCGGTACCAAAAGACTTCGTCAACAAACTCAAATAAAAAGAAAAAGTTTCATAGGTTTATGGACTGTTCTGTTGGTCTGCTGGTCAGTGAGAGATAATTGAAGATTGTCACAATTGCTGCTGTAGTAATTAAAAATATAAAAAAACATAAACAAAGGTGGAAGGGAAAGTTAATGATTAAAGTTAAAACTAGTATTCATTTAATGTCTCTGCAAAAGTTTTTTGTTATTTTCCATCTAATAATGTTCTGAAAGTAACCCTCAAGTCGCAGAAGTAACTTTAGAAGAATAGTGCAACCTAAAATTAATTGAAATTCAATTGACAGCGATATTATAATTAGTGTCAGTGTTTGCAGTATGATATTTAATGAAAGTCAATAGCCTCTGATGGGAGTAGAATGTGTGATCAAAATCTTTCTCTTTATAGACTTTTATTCACGTATCATTTCAAGAAGCACCACTGAAATTGACCGTGAATAGGTTCAAAGTACAGAAATTTATCCATATGAATTTTCGTTTGCACTATATATATCCCATTTCGTAATTTATGTGATTTCTTTTAATAAAACCAGATAAATAACTTCAGATTTGGTTTGCACTATATATCCCATTTAAGTTTTTTATTTTTTATTTGTAAATGCTTTTTGAATTTGTGTTTTCTCCAATTCTTGTTGCAATATTTAATATTTCATGTGTCCAGTGCTTCATCTTTTCTTCCTTCCCACCTATTTTTTACATAATTACAACATTTTATCAGTCACTTCCTAATGCTGCTATGTAACTGTAGGTCAATGTCATGCTGAAAAAGCTCCCTGAAGAAGAGTTTGGTCCTCAAATAGATTTTAGAGAGTACTCAATACTTGATAATCCCTCTCTGCCATCAGAGGTAATAAAGTCAAATACATCCATTTTGAGTCATGATTCTTGTTTCTTGATTTATGCCACTTTGTTTAAACTTATTTACCTTGGCTCTTGAGTGCAGATAAAAAAGTCATGGCTTGATGTTAAGCTCTGTAAAGAAGGAACCCAAGGTTGTGATGTCTCAAATGATACCACAAGTGTACGGGGAGTACTTAAACTTCCAAAGCACAGCAATGAAGAAACGGTATCTGATTATATATCATTATATCTATTATCATATCTATCCATTTAATACCCATTTCTGTTTAATTTTTTTTCTAAATCAACCCTATAAACTACATTCATATGATTATATAGAATGTCCAAAAATGATCATATTTCATATCTATTATCATGTCTGTCCATTTAACACCGTTGTTTCTACCTGTACTTGCAGTTTATGAAAGTATTCTTACCATTCAAGGATATAAAAGTGATCAAGTTCTCTTCAGTGCAAGATGCTTTCCAAGGTTTCACTGACAAGGCAAGGACATTTTTCTTTTACGACATGATGTTTACTTTTTTGAGTTAATGAATGTCAATCATTTGCTGATGCCATGCATTTATTTTCCAGGAAAGGGAAGATAAGTTCAGAAATCGTGTTAAGCGGTATGTGGGCATATGGTGCTGTGTGCCAGATCTCAGCCCTGGCCACATATATTATGATATGTACTGGGATGAGAAACCAGGATGGAAAGCAATTCCTCCTCAAACTTCGGAGGATGATCGTCCCCCTTGGTAAGATTAACATATATTTGTGTTTGTTATGACAATGCAATGGATGGCGGAAATAAGAGACATAAGTCCAAAGGAGATTTAGTTTCCAGCTACTTGTCAAAACCAAGATTGTATACAAGTGAGGAATCTGTACCCATACTGAGGATGTAAGATATTCTTAGAGACTAGACAATTGGTTCTTGTAACTTTTTGGTTTGTATCATGTTACAAATGGAGGCCGGCAATTTCTTAGAGGCTTCACATTTTGGTATGTGATGTTCTTGTTGTTATTGTATTGGCTGTAATTAAATACTGGAGACATTCAATTGTAACACACTTGTCTACCTTAATTTATTTTGATCAGAAATAAGTAATGTTTGTTTTTCTTCTGTCTAATGACCAGTGCTTAGTAAGTTTGCTTTTGTTAATTCATATTCTCCTGCCATTAATTTGTCTATGTATTTTTTTCTTTCAGCAACAACTCTAGATCTGAACATATCATCCAGTACATTTATTTGTTACACCAAAAGTTTCTGTGTAGTAGAGGTGTCAAGAAATGTATGGATGAATAAAATATAGACTTTTAAGAAAAAAAAAAATTGGTTTATACGTATGAAGAATAAGCCATAGCATTTACGGTCATGGTTGCATTTCAAGTTTGCTAAACCTTCCACGCTTGGGGTTGGCTTCTGTAGGTGCTAGAATTTTTTTTATGGGGTATGTCCCTTAATCAACCGAGTGGAAAATATAATTTCATTAAATACAAGAGAGTTTCAAATGTGGTTTTGATGTGACGTTTTTTTCACAACTTTTCCACTATCATGGTGCGAGAGAAATGTATATCTATGAAGTTAAGTAATGGAAGTGTTCATATCATCAAACCGACAAGGTATGTTTGAATAAATGGAATAGAGAAAACACACGTAGAGGTACATAAAGAAGACAGAAGAAACTTTTTACTTTATTACCATGCAATGCTATATCTTATATATATATATATATCTTGTACAGTACATAAAGGTATCTAATATATATATCTTGTAGAGTACATAAAGGTACCATAGGTATTTTGCTATTTGGATAGTGGAAGGTATATGAATAAGAACTAGTTGTTTGATGTGTATTGGGTCACGAATAAAATAGAGATCCAATTCGAAATGCTTCATTTTAGAATGTATTATTGGAACAAGTAACACTCTTCCAAGATTGTCCGAGTAGATCCGTGATGTGGAAGAAGATACACGTAGTTCATGAAGCTTATTTGAACCCATTTGAGATCAGCAAAAGCAGCTGCAATATCCCTGTATTCAGCTTTTATTAGGTATTCAATTATGAGTGTAAGTCTCACATTAGGAATGAGAAAGTTGAGCAACATATAAGAAAAAAACCCACAAACTCAATGTTTTAGAGTTTTGGGTTGAAAGTGGTATCATTTCCTTATATGGATTTGACTTAGTTCTCATTGTTAGACATCTCCCCAGTGTTTTTCTCTCGGATTCTCTCAACAAGTGGTATCAGAACCGATGGTTTGCGGCTTGGGTGACTCTGTATCGAAAGTCTTCCTGACGGAGGTTTCAAGCAAGCGTGTCCCGTATAAGTGTGTGAACGGCGGTACAGCTAAGGGGTCGTTTGCTTTCACTCGAGGGAGAGTGTATCAATGTGGAGGAGGGACTCTCACTTGAGAGAGAGATGGTTGGGTATTCGAGTATGAGTCTAAGTCTCACATTGGGTAGGAATAATTGGGTAAGAATAAGAAGGTTGAGCAACATATAAGAAAAAAAACCCACAAACCCAATGTCTTAAAGTTTTGGGTTGAAGGTGGTATCATTCTCTTACATGGGTCTGACTCAGTTCTCATTGTTAGAGATCTTTCCAGTATTTTTTCCTCAGATTCTCCCAACACAATATATTGAAAAGTATATATTGTAGAGATCCTACGATAGAACAATACAAGGAAGCATCTTACAAGGTAGGGGTGTCGTCTTGAGTAAGCCGAGTAGATGAAATCATATATGTGGGTTGTAGTTTAGAAGATAGCATGTTTGTGCGTTGCAACAGATCCTTTATATACCTTGTTTGTGATAGATGAAGATTGCCATCAGTTGTCCACGAATAAAATAGTGCAAGCATCCAAGAACTTTTAGAGCAAAATGTTGTTTAAGTTGTGAAATAAGAGATTATATATCAGTTTTAGAAGTGCTTGTGATCAACATATATAAGAACAAATAATGTGGTGCTGGAGTTATGAAATTTAGTGAACAATGATGTATCACTTTGAAGAAAAACCAAGAGAAATTAGCTTATGAAACCATGAACGTGGGCTTATTTAAGGCCATATATAGCCTTATTTAGTTTGCATACAAGAGTGCGATCAAATGCTTCAAAAACCTGGTGGTTGACTCATATAAACAATTTCTTCTAAATCTCCATATAAGAATGTGTTGTTAATATCAATATGATGAATGGGCCATAGATATATGTGAGAGCAAGAGTGAGACCAATGTGTATGGTGCTTGGTTTGACAACTGGACTAAAAGTTTCTATGTAATCTAAATCATATTGTTGATGAAATCTTTTGGCTACAATATTGTTGGAAAGAGCCACCCGCATTGTATTTGGTCCTGAAAACCCATTTGCATCTTATAGGTATAATATCATTAGGTAGAATGTCAAGAGTCCAAGTGTTATTTTGTATAAGAGCATTATATTCCTCTTGCATTACTTTAAACCAGTGAGGTATGTTTAAAGCTTGTTTGACTGTGGTGCGAAGAGTAGTAGAATCAATAAAAGCTTGAAAAATATGAGGCTTATGAATTCCAACTTTTGCTCTTGTGACCATGGGATGAATATTTTGTTGTGTTCAATGTAAAGATTGATCTGCAGTGGAGTTTAAAATAGAGGAAATAATGGATATTTGTAGATGTTGATCATCAGATAATAAGGGTGAAGCATTAGTTTGAGAATAAGGTGGGAATTAATCACAGTTAAAGGAATAAGACATATAGAGGATTGATCACTTTCATTAGTTAAAGTTTAAAAGGATTATCAGATAAAGCAAAAGGAAATACATATTCGTTAAAAATGAAATATTTAGTAACATAAGTTTTACCAGATAGAGACATACACAAATATCCTTTGTGTGCAGAGCTATATCCAACAAACAAGCACATGGATGAGCGGAAATCAAACTTGTGAGTATTATATGAACGTAGTAAGGGATAGTAGACACAACCAAAAGTCTTAAAGAAAACATAATTAGGTTGTTTATGAAACATCATTTGATAAGGATTGTTATAATTCAAAACCAGTGTAGGTAAGACATTCATGATATTCACAGCATCACCCCAGAAACTAATGGGAAGTTTAGCACTTGCTAGAAGAGCTAAACCCATATAATGTTTATGATTTCTTTCTATGGAGCCATTTTGTTCATCAGCATAAGGACAAGTAATGTTGGATTCCATTAGCAGTAAAAAAGGGTTTAAAAGACAAGAATTTTTTTTTTTTTCATTATCAGTTTGAATGGTTTTAATTTGAAAACCGGTATGTTTTTGAGTATAATTTGAAAGATTTGAAAACAGTTTAAGCATGAGACTTATGAGTAATGAAGTATAGCCATACACATTTTGAATAAGCATAAAGAAAAGAAATATAATAGTAAGAGTCATTAGAGGCAGCAATGAAGGACCCCATATATCAATAAAAATAAGTTCAAGAGGATGAGAATACACAGTAGTTAAATTAGTGAAAGACAACTAATGAGATTTACCAAGAACACAAGATTCACAAAATGTATGTGGTACTTGAAGTGGTACATTACATTGTTTCAGAATATGATATATTATTCTAGCATTCACATGTCCAAATCTATTGTGCCATAAGGTATATGAAGACTTTAAAAGCAATATTATCTGTGTAATCGTTGGAAGGCACAAAATTTTCAAACACATACAGTTCATCTTTAAGTTTTCCATGGAGCATAATTGCCTTTGTTTCCTGTTGTTTCACCAAACAATGATCAGAATAAAACTCAAAGAACACTTGATTATCACAGGCAAACTTAGAAACACCAAGTAAGTTCATGGAAATAGCAGGTACATTAAGTAATTGATTCCAAGAAAATTTGGTGTTGGTGTGTGGAGTGGTGTAAATACTAGTGTCAACGTGTAAATTATTACCAATTTTGGTTGTTACTCCCCGTGTATGGTGTTTTTGTAAGAAGACTAAAGTTGTTCGGCGTGAGGTGATGAGAGGCTCCACAATCCGAGTAACAACGGATCATGAAGAGTGGATGGAGTGCTAAGAATAGAAGGCTCCTCATCATCACTGACCGATGAGATATACTGAGAAGAGTTAGCATTTATAATAGCAGAAGTTTTTGTATAATACCGATGACCAATGGCAGAATGGCCAAACTTAGCACAAATTTGACACTAAATTCTTGATCCTGCGAAAGATAGAGAGACAGAAGAAGCAAGATGATTGTTGGTGAAATTTTTGGATACAAAAAAGTGAGTATTGTTGCTTCGAGGTTGACCACGTCCAAACTTGTGAGATGAGGGTGAAAAAGAATTCTGCATAAAAGGCTTTGACAAAGTGATGGAAACAATGGTTGCAGTGTAGCTTGAAGAAGGTGATCAGTTGTAAGACAAGGTCTTTCAAACCTTTCTTCTTGAGCCAGTAATAAAGACTCAAATGTCGTCAACTATGGGTCTAAGTGTGATGTAATGAAGGGATCGTATTCTTTTGGCAAACTGTCAAGAATAGTCTTAATATGTTCTTCAGCAGTAAGTGAAACTCCAACAGCAGCCAACATATCTATGATATTCTTGATTTCAAGAAGAAAGGTAAAGATTGTGTGATCACGTTTGAGTGTTTTGTGAAGAAGTTTGAGTTTCTTGACGTGTGTACATAGTAGACATGCAACTTGGACCAAATCTGAGAAGATGTATCTAACCCTACCATCCTAGTGAGGATGTTTGTGTGCATAAAAATTAAGAATAAGATAACAATTAGATGGTCTTGTTGATCAAGTATTGGAGGTTTCATGTTCAGTAGTGAGAAACTTTGAAGAAAACGTTCTTGTCTTGTCTTATCAAAAAAAATATTGAAACTTGTGTCTTTTGAGAGTATTGAGGACTTGTTGTCAAATTAAAAAAATTGTCACCATCTAGCTTAAAAGAAATTGGGGTGGTGAAACTGAGAGAGAAGAAATTGACAGTAGCAAATAATTGTGTCAAAAATAAAACAGAACCGGTTGTGACCACTGTAGATTGGTGATACCATGTGAATAAAAGGAAGAGAAAAGAAAAGATATGCAGAGATACAAAAAGAAAACAAAGAAAAAAACTTTGATTTATTAATGTGTTAAACTGTGTGATGCTATATCTCTAATATATATATAACTTGTACCATACATAAAGATAGTATAAGTATTTACGTAAGAGTATGCAATTAACAATATTAAGAATTTAAGTATAAAGTTACGAATTCTACCGTGAATGAAAATGAATGAGATAAGTAGGTATAAAGGAAAAGCCTCACACGGATATGAAGGTGATGATTTTTTACTATCAAACTCAGCAAACTGTGAAAATATTGGGGAGTTAGTTGAAGAATCAAAAAACGTTATAGAAAAATACTTGTATTAGATCTCCAAATGGTCTCTACGGGAGGTGCTCACAGAAAGAAATAGGTATAGACATTTATGTTTGTGATCATCTTTTTTCAAAAGATTCATGGTCTAAGAATGGAGGCATAAAATTAGTAGAAGAATGGTTTGAAGTTTCGAAATTCATAGTCTTCAAAAAGTTATCCAAATGGCTACATGGAATGATTTGTTACTTTAAATATATAATATACACACATTAGCCATAGGAATGCGTTAAGAAGTTTACAACATTTTTTCTTTTTATTAACTTGATTACGAAATGATTTATAATTAAATAATATTTACGAACACTATAATGTTTAAAATACACTAATAATTCTTTTCTCCTAATTCCCTACATCATTTTGTTTTTACTGTTGTGTTTTTACTCGCATTATTTATAAGTCTATAAAATGTACTTGGGTGCAAGGTCCAAACAAGTTAAAATGTTAATCTTGGAGAAATAAAACTTATACAAAATTACGCTTAATACTTGTTAAAATTCTTTTAGTGTGACTATTATCTGGACACAATTTAAAAATATATTATTTAGTGGGCAATAAAATTCATTTTTTTCAACATGATAATAAAATATTTCTCTAATCAATATGAAATGAATAGATACCAATATTTATCCGTATTCTTAATTAACGATGGAAATTTATTTGTCTAACAATTAATTTTTAGTTTACCTAAAATTGTATTTTACTTAAAAAATTATTAAGTGATATAAATACATAAAATTAACCATTAAAACGATGCTAATTGATGGCAAGTATTAATCGAAGTGATAGAATCATTTGATATTCCCCATCATACATAGAAAATTCCATATCAAACTTCCCATAAAAAATCTACATTAGACTCATCATTGATTTGAGGTTGATTAAGAAGTTCGACACATGGTTAAATGCTTGTCGTGAGGATTCAACTAATAATGTGTAATTCATATATGAACAAGAGAACAATTCGCTTCGGATGTGTAATGGAATGTAACAGACAACGCCAAATGCAATTGCAGTAGCAATATGCCTATGGTTATTTGAAACTTGCTCTTGATCTGGTGCAGCTGTGTGTTTTGCTGTTCAATTTCTACAATCTAAAGAGAACCAACCAACCTCTTATCCTAGCTAATGCCAAAAGTATTGAATTAACAAAAAACAATAAACAAAAGAAGAAACCAGGTATCATACTTTAATAGATCGATTGATCACATTATCCCAAGTATGGTTTATTATGAAGCAAAAAGCTCTACACAGATAGAGTCATGGTTTAGCATATATACAATCCTCACTTCCACTTCTTGAACATACCACCATGCTTCCCATGCTTTCCATGCTTGAACTTGCCATGTTTTCCATGCTTGAACTTGCCATGTTTTCCATGCTTGAACTTGCCATGTTTTCCATGGGCCATGCCAAGTGCATGGTGGCCATAAGAGCCATGAGAGCCATGAGAGAGATGGTGAGCACCGTAACCAGCAGCAGCAGCGGCAGCACCCCCAGCAAGCATTGCTCCCATACCGACATGCCCGTGCCCATGCTGCTGCCCATGCTGGGGCCCTGCTCACATAAATAGAGAAGTTAATTAAGAATTTCCAAGGACAGCAAATTGTCACAGCCAGCACAAAACTTTTCCAATAGCCAATGCATACATCAAATTACAATTGAAGAGAACTTCATAAAGCTTGACATACAGTAATGAACAGCCAAACCATACATTACATAAAAAGGTTGCTCAAGTAGTGTTTAGTTTAGAATCCAAACAACAAGACACTCACAATTTAATTAATCCACCGACGTAAATATTTCTCAACCCATGAATTTGCTACAATCAGTAACTTTGTACAGATTTGTCTCCTTTGTTGGAGAGAAGACATATTAAAGTAAGAAAAAAGAATGTAATCTACCCTTCATTTAAAGCAAGTTAAATTTAGGTGACTCGTCGATTAAAAATCGACAGCGAGTATATCCTTGCCTTTTCATTTTACAGATAATATAATATTCGTATTTGATGGTGGCATATGTAATTCTGTACGTCACACGTGATAGAGTATTCATATTTGAGGGTGGAATATGTAACTCTAAAAGAAACTACTTCTAGGTAGGCATCATAACAAGTTTTTAGAGATAACATTGTAATAAATAATTATCAGTAACTTAAAGATGTGATAAAGAAAAAAAGGAAATGTACCTGATGAACCAGGGTAACCAGCAGGAGGGTGGGCACCATGAGGGTAACCTGCTGGAGGATAGCCTTGTTGAGGGTACCCTGCTGGAGGATAGCCTTGTTGAGGGTACCCTGCTGGAGGATAGCCTTGTGGAGGGTATGCCCCAGGTGGGGGTGGGTAAGCCCCAGGTGGGTACCCAGGTCCACCTTGTGCCATCCCATGACCATGGTGTGAAAAAAGTCCTTTGTCAGATTCATCATGCTTGTCCTTCCCACCTCCCATCTTTCAGATTCCAAGACCCTGATGATGATGATGATGATGATGATTAGGCATCATGCTTACACAGTCAGGTCAAAACAAAGAAACACAAAATCGGAATCTCCAATCCAGACCATTCAGTACTAAAGTTTCAGAAACCTTGATGAATGTAAATGATGAAATTTATGTTGCACGAAAAAGAAAAATTAAAACCAATGGTCAACATGAGTGATTGAAGAGATCAAACATGAAAACACTGACAATTAGAGGACTGTTTATCACCTTAACATAATTCAAGGATTTCATGATGAAGAGCTACACGTAGAAATTAGGAAAGCTACACAATTGAAAATTGATAATTGTGAACAATTAGGGAACTCACCTCTTTCAATTTGCAGAATACGATGTTGTAATTAAGAAATCGCAATAGAAATGGATGATAATGTGAGAAATTGGGGATCTTGTCTTAGTAGAGGCTTTTGTATGGACAATTGAATGCTTAGAAGAAGAAGAAAAAAAAAAGAAAAAACGCGTAGCGTTCACTTACGCGTCATTGACGGGGAAATTGTCCTCAACACACAATGCCACGTGGAAGAGCCTAATTGCCCAAGGTAGTGTTCTTTTATCTTCTCGGTTACTTCACAGATATTTTTCTTCATTTTTCCTTCTTGAAACTTGGAGCCTGCCTTAGATCTTAAGAAAATAGCAATTAATTTTCATCTCAAAATATTATATGGTGTAGATATATCTATTTTTCTGATCAAGATAAAGATGTAAAAAAAATTATATATTTTTGTTGGCCAGAAAACTTCAATAGTTTGACTTGATCAAATGTAGCTAAGGACACAACAAAAATTAATAGAGAGATACTCATATTATATGCATATAGCTTTTATTTAAATATATATTTATTTCTTCTCAACCTCATTCTGTCATATCTAGATTAAATAAAGTTACAAACTTATTGAATTGAAAATTAAATAATTAAAAATTAGAAATACTAAAATTATGTGAAAAATAATTAAGAACCAAAATTAGTGACAATTAAAAATTAAGGGATAAAAATGTGGAAAATAAAACTCGAGACTAAAAATACGAAATTCATAAAATATATGGACCACAATTATAATTAAGTCTTTGTTGAAAATTACGTTGAAATAGGTCGTGACTAGTGAAACCGGAATTATATATGTAAATATGTTCGAATAACTATGTTTAAAGCATCATATTTAATAAGTGATGCTCAAAAAATTTACATAACTCAGAAACAAATGTCAAAGATATTGAGCACAAGGTCCGAAAAGTCTGTATTCAAAAGAATTAAAAACGTATATATTTAAAAATTGAAAGAATATTTGATAAAACCTGTGAATAACTTTCAAATTAAAAAAAAAATGAAATAAAAAACCAAGTTATATCTTTCTGAGAACATTATAGACAACTGTGACGTCAGAAGAAAACATAAGTTCGAAGTAATCCAGATTGATCATAAGACTAATCAATTGAAGAAAACAAAGCAGTTGAAATGATTTTATCGTAATAAACATCAAGAGAAAATGGTGGTTCCATTTAGAAAGTAGATATTCATGTATTCTTTTTTATAATAGACCTAAATTATAAAAGCTAAAATGAGTTTTGAGCACTTGAAAAATGAGTTTTAGATCTGCCTTCCAACTTCTATATATAACATCTTCTACTTTCTATACAACCCTTTCTTCTTTTATGTAACTCATTTTGTTTACTTAAGAATTTGTTGTCATACGTTTAGTCTGAGTGGTGTAGATGTTAGGAATGTTTAAAAAGAATATAAATTTTGTTTTGATAGCTGGTATACCTATCACACTACTATATACACCCCTTTGAGCAACTATATGTCAATTATTTTATTTCTAGAGCTTTGATAGTTGCAACCGACACATTGGATATGTGCATTTGTACGCGTGCGTAACATCATTTACATTGACTCCTAAACTCACATGAAACTCCTCTCATTCAGGTCCCTCTCACATGATCCCGAATTATTGAATGCTTTCTCCTTGGGTTTCATCAATGTTAGACAACCTATGAACTAAATTCCCACCAACATTTTCTTGTCCACATTGATAGCATCTGATTCCTAATTATTTAGGATTTTGGTTATTTGACTTTTCAATTGTTGATTTGATTTGTTTCATAACTGATCAAGTCCATTTACCTTATGGTTGGGATGGGAGGCTGTATATCCTTTCAGTCCTTCCAGATTGATTCCATCCACAAATTCACAAGTTTTTTCAACGTTACTATGGTATATGACGAAGAAGCTCGTGGAACACATGAAATCATTCCCACAGTAGAGTGAGGAACACTGATATTGAATAAGTGTTTGTACGAAGATTCACAAACGTCAAATTCTAAAAAATCCTCAATACAACTTGTGTATATGTTATAACCAAGAAAGCTAATGCTGAAGAAAAAGCTTTGGAAGTATCTCAACTCAAATGCTATATCAGTGCTCATGTTCTGAACAGCGAAAAGTCAACATTCCAAAGGATATAAAAGTTCTTTTATGCTTTCCTTTGCCTTCATTTTGGATGGAGGAGAAGGAGATCGAGGGGCTGAGAGTCAAATGGGACAAAGTTAACACATGTATTCTAAGTTTCAATTTCTTTTGGAATACTTTAACTATCCAACCAATCAATTTCTTCTTCTTCATTTTATACAAATAAATTGAAATTGTACTTTGAAATTCATAAAAATGTTTTATCCAGTCTTCATTCTTTCTAGTGCAGTGGTGGATAACACGTAGGATAAATATTTTTTTCTCTTCTTCTGGGGGTAGTATGGATTGTGATAAAATTAAAATAATTATTGTATTTTTTATATTCTTTGTTTTAAATATCTTTTATTTTTATGTAGATAATTTTCTTAGTTAAAAATAATATTACATTTTTCGTAATTAATTTTTTAATAAAAATATTGTAAACAAAGAATAAGAAGTCAATATATATATATATATATATATATATATATATATATATATATATATATGAGAAAAAA
>Ga0209700_107393_pt1 | contig 15610 bp, 10 predicted proteins | sample SiratroredBW_FD_187528 | JGI IMG/M metagenome (GOLD analysis project Ga0209700, IMG submission 187528) | Root nodule microbial communities of legume samples collected from California, USA - Siratro red BW (SPAdes) (version 2) | ecosystem: Host-associated > Plants > Roots > Nodule | place: USA...
AAAAAAAAAAAAAAAAAAAAAAAAAAAAAGGTAAAAAAAAATCCACCCCGTAAGATAAGAATAAAAAGCATCTCTCTTTAACCTCTCTCTCCTTTCATTCTCCATAGCTTTGTCTTTTTTCTCTTTTGATTTTCATCCTTTATATTCCATCTGTTTCAGAATCTGATCAAGTCTTGCAGTAATTGAGGATCTTAGGACCATTTTAAACCGATCAGAGTCTCAAACAGAGTAAGTTCATATTTATTCTAAAGATTTATTGTTTTCTATTTTTCGTTAAGTTTTTCTTATCAATATTGATAGGAACAATTGAGAAAAGTGTTTCTCTTAACTTGATTAAGGTTATACCAAAAGTTGGTGTTATTTGGAAAACTTGTTTTAGATGCCTAAAGTTGGACTGATATTATTGCCTAATAGGAGGAATTGATAGGGGATCGTTGTCTGAGATAAGGGAAACTAGTAACTTATTTTAGTTATTTACTTTCAAATAGAACCCTAGAATAAAAGACTCAGATATATGATTATCAATGCTCAAGTCTTTCTTGCAGGTCTTCCTTGAGCACTGATTGAGTTTGGTTATTTATTTTGATCTGGTATGTTTGATTGAACTGTTTTAAGTAATGATGTTGGATAGAAACATGTGAGAACATTTTGATTGTTGTTTGATGGAATTGATGTGTTATGTGTGATGACTGATTTATAGACTTGTATGTAATCATTATGGTTGAAATGAAACCAGTGTACTAGGGGTTGAAAGAAAACCAATGTACCATGGTTACATACATCTACAAGCTTCAGTATGATTGAATTGGTGCAGTATATGTGATGATTGAGTTATAGGCTCGTATGTAATCATTTTGGTTGAAATGAAACCAATGTACTGAGGGTTGAAAGGAAACCAAAGTACCATGGTTACACATGCACCTATAAGTTTCAGAATGGTTGAATATGATTGTTGTTATGACTGAATGATGAATTCATTTGCAATCATTTTGATTAAAATGAAATCAGAGTACTGGGGATTGAAAGGAAATCAAGGTACGGTGATTTCAGATGGATCATTATGAGGTCAATGAATTTTGAATAAAGTATGAAAGTTTTTGATTGAATGTGAAACTTAGTTGTATTCGACTTGAGAATTGATATTTGAATTTGTAAATCTAATCACTTCAATTCTTTTCACTCTTATAAGCTAAAAACATTATTTCGCTAGCTTACCCTTGCTTGTCTTATTGTGTTGTGAACTGCGATGATTGTACTATGTACATGAGTAGGTGCAGATGCAGGTTTTGAAGCACCTTAAAGTTGATATGACCTTAAGTTGATTTGCCTTTCGTGTTGTATATACTTTTAAATATGTTTTGATGTAGTTAAAGACTTTATGACCTTGAAATGGTCTTCCTTTTTGTCATGTGGATAGTTGTACATAAGTTTGATGTATCTGAATACTCTATGTAGTACTTTGAACCTTAAATGCATGTTAATACTTTGTTTATTTATAAGAGTTTGATTGTAAATGCTATAGAATTTTTGGGTTGTTTCATTTATGGTATCAGAGCAGTCCGTCCTTAGGAGGATTGAGAGTAATGGGTTTGTTAGGCTTCTTTTGTGCATGTTGGCTTGAGATTATTGTTGTGAATGTCTATAAAATTATTAAGAAAGAAAAAGATCTTGATAGAGTGGTGAGGGAGCACACTCATGACTAAATCAAGATATATTTCTATCTTAATTCTTAATGTTTGAGTGTAAAGAGATAAGTTTTGGATGATGATGTATGTGTTATTTAGTTTGTTTTGGATGTTTTGAAAATTGTTTGTGATTATACTAAATGACATGGTTACTAGTTTATGATTGGTTGTAATGTCCTTCTTTATGTGTCCAGAAAATGGCACATAGACCAATTAACCCTCCTCAATTAGCGGATATATCCAGCTTAGCTTGGGCAATAGAGATGATGGCAACAACCTTATAGCAGCAAGATGCTACTATGGCACACGAACATTATGCTGCCCTTCATCAATTAGATAATGCTTGATTAGCGGCAGAAACTACTCTTCTTCATCATCAGCACCATACCTGGGGTTTGGAGGATTTCTTGAAACATAATCCACCAAAGTTCACTAGAGGAGGAAATCCAGATAAAGCAGATCAGTGGATGAGAGACATTGAAAGAATTTTTGAAGCCACCGAATGTCCCGAGGAGAGAAAATTATCTTGTGATGTGTATATGTTTACTGAAGACGCTGAATTTTGGTGGAAAGACATAAGGCAAATGATGGAAGGAAGAGGAGAAAATGTTACCTGGGAAAGTTTCAAAGTAAGATTTTTGGAAGAATACTTCCCAGATAGTGTTAAAAATGCAAAAGAAATCGAGTTCATGCAGCTAGAACAGGAAAACCTTTCAGTTACTAATTATGCTACTAGATTCAAACATCTGGCTAAGTTCAGTACTCAAATTATGACTGAAGATTGGAGGTTCAAAAAGTTTGAATTTGGACTGAGACAAGAGCTTAAGGAAGTGGTAGTCCCATTGTCCATTAGAGAATTCCCAGCTCTAGTGGAGAAAGCAAAAGTGGTGGAAAATCTGGAAAATAATGGCAAAGTTGTTAAACCACAAATGGTAGGAGGACCCTCCAAAAGCAGACCAAGATATGAAGATAAGAAGAAACCTTACTCCAGGACTCAATCCTTCAGTGGTGGAAGATCCAATTCTCAATTTCCACCTAATGTCAAATGTTTTAGGTGTGGTGGACCGCATATGATTAGATTTTGCCCTCATCCAACACCGAACATAATATGTGGTAAATGTCACCAATATGGTCATGTCACAAAAGACTATCATACTAGACTTGAGGCTCCAAATCTTAATGGAGGACAACAGGTGCAGCAAGGCAACAACAATAAACCCAGAGCAGCGAGAAGAGTTTTTGCCATCAGTGGAGCTGAGGCTTCATAGTCTAATAGCCTAGTTAAAGGTATTTGCTCTATTTTGGGTACACAGTTGTCTGTTTTATTTGATTCTGGAGCAACTCATTCCTTTATTTTTGTTGATTGTGTTGAGAAATATAGATTGCCAAATCGTGAGTTAGATGTTGAGTTAGTGGTATCCACACCAACCGAATGTATTATAATAACTTCATTTGTATGTACTGAGTGTCCAGTAATTATAAATGGACGAAAGTATAAGATCAACATGATATGCATACATATGAAGGATTTGGAAGTTATATTAGGAATTGATTGGTTATCTACTAGCCATATTCTCATAGACTGCTGTGAGAAGAAGTTGATTTTTCCTGAATCAGAAAGTATCCAGGTTGTCTCAGCTCAACAAATTGAAAGAGAGGCACATGAGGGAGCAAAATGTTTCATGTTCTTTGCTTATTTTGTGAATGATGATAAGACTCGGAAAAATATGGTTGTTGTTCAGGAGTTTATGGATGTATTCCCTGATGAGATTCTAGGACTTCCACCTAAAAGATAAATAGAGTTTGCAATAGACCTCATACCTGGAGCAGGACTTGTGTCAATTACTCCCTACCGAATGACACCAGCCGAATTAGATGAATTGAAGAAACAACTGGAAGATTTATTAGAGAAACAGTTTATTCAACCTAGTGTTTCTCCATGGGAAGCTCCAGTACTGTTAGTAAAGAAGAAAGATGGTTCATCTCATCTATGCATAGACTATAGACAGTTGAACAAACTTACCATCAAGAATAAATATCCTCTTGCAAGAATAGATGAACTGTTGGACCAGCTACATGGGGCAGTTATCTTTTCAAAGATAGACTTACGCTCAGGTTATCATCATATCTTAGTTAAAGCTGAAGATGTTCAAAAGATTGCTTTCAGATCAAGATATGGCCATTATGAATTCTTGGTTATGCCTTTTGGAGTGACCAATGCTCCTGCTATCTTCATGGATTATATGAATTGAATCTTCAGGCCTTTTCTTGATAAGTTTGTGGTGGTATTCATAGATGATATCCTGATATATTCTCATTCAATAGAAAAACATGCAGAGCATCTCAGAACTGTTCTGAACATTTTGAGAGAAAAGCAGTTGTATGCTAAACTTTCAAAATGTGGGTTCTGGATGTTTAAAATACAATTTTTTGGACATGTTATCTCTGCTCAAGGAATCTCACTATATCTTTCTAAAGTAGAGGTTGTACTTCAATGGAAACTTCCTAAAACTATTAGAAAACTTAGAAGCTTTGTAGAACTAGCAGGATATTACAGGAGGTTTATAGAAGGCTTTTCTAAGGTAGTTGCTCCTTTGACTCAACTGACTAGAAAGGATAACCCTTTTACATGGACAGAGCAATGTGAGAAGAGTTTTGAAGAGTTGAAGAGAAGGTTAACTAATGCCCCTATTTTGACAATCCCTGATATAAATAAGCCTTTCGATGTTTTTTGTGATGCTTTCTATCAAGGATTGGGTGCTGTGTTGATGCATAATAAGAAGGTTGTTGCTTATGCTTTGCGACAGCTGAATGTGCATGAAAGGAATTACCCAACTCACGACTTGGAACTGGCAGCAGTTGTTTGTGCCATAAAAATCTAGAGGCATTATCTCTATGGAACTAGTTTTAAAGTATTCAATGATCATAAAAGCTTGAGATATTTATTTGATCAAAAAGAGCTTAATATACGGCAGAGGAGATGGATGGAGTTCTTAAAGGACTATGATTTCCAACTTATGTATCATCCTGGGAAAGTAAATGTTGTTGCTGATGCTTTGAGTCGTAAGAGAATACAAACGTCATCACTCATGATAAAAAAGCAAGAATTAATTGAAGATTTCAGGAATTTGAATTTGAAGGTTTCTATATCTTCAAATTTCATTAGTTGTAATGCACTTGTTATAACTAATGAGTTTTTGAAGAGAGTAAGAGAGAAGCAATTGGAGGACCTGAAATTGAAGAACATCTTGAGTCTTTTGGACACAAATAAAGCTAAAGATTTCTCTTTGGAAGAAGATTATATTTTGAGGTTTCAGAAGAGAATATGTATACCAAAAGACCATGCGTTAATACAAATAATTTTATCTGAAGGTCACAAAAGCAAAACTCAGTTTACATCCAGGTATGACCAAAATGTGTCAAGATCTCAAGAAGTCTTATTGGTGGCCTGGTATGAAAAATGATGTAGCCAAGTTTGTTGCTGCTTGTCTTACTTGTCAAAAATCCAAGGTCAAACATCAGTGGAGGCATGTTAACTCAATTGGACATCCCAGTGTGGAAGTGGGATAGTATCTCTATGGATTTTGTAGGTCATTGTAGATAGAATGACAAAGATTGCACACTTTTTACCGATCTATTTGAGAATATCTATGCAGAAGTTGGCTAAGATTTATATAAGCGAGATAGTTAGATTGCATGATGTCCCTTCCAGTATAGTATCAGACAGAGATCCCAGATTCACCTCTCGATTTTGGCAAACACTTCAAGAAGCTTTAGGGACCAAACTCAGGCACAGTTCAGCATACCATCCTCAGACTGACGGACAATCAGAGAGAACTATCCAGTCCTCAAAGGATTTGCTCAGGACTTGTATGCTAGATTATTTGAGCAATTGGGATGAGATTTTGCCTCTAGTGGAGTTCACCTACAATAACAACTACCACGCAAGCATTGGAATGGTTCCTTTTGAAGCATTGTATGGAAGAAAGGGTAGGACACCTTTATGCTGGTTTCAAGATGGTGAGACTATGTTGATTGGACCAGAATTGATACAACAAACCAATGGAAAGGTTAAGAAGATTCAAAAAATATTAAAAACTTCTTTGAGCAGGCAGAAATCTTATCCAGATCAAAGAAGAAGACCTTTAGAATTTTCTACAAGTGACCATGTCTTTCTTAGAGTTACACCATTCACTGGTGTAGGAAGAGTAATCAGATCAAAGAAATTGACTCTGAAGTTTATAGAGCCTTACCAGATCCTTAGAAGGATAGGTCCTGTTGCGTGTGAACTTGCTTTGCCTCCTCTCTTAGCCAATATTCACAACATTTTTCATGTCTCTTAGCTAAGGAAATATGTACCTGATCCAAGTCACATTCTAGAATCAGATTCACTGCAAGTGAAGGAGAATATTTCCTTTGAAGTGACGCCAATCAAGATCTTGGATTCTCAGATGAAACAACTACGTGGAAAAGATATACTTATGGTCAAAGTCTTGTGGGATCCCACTTCTGGTGATTCCATTTGGGAAGTAGAAGAAGTATCCTAACAGCGTATCCTAATCTCTTTCTTGGTAAGCTAAATTTTCGAGGACGAAAATTTTTGTAGTTGGGGATAACGTAACCCTCCACATGAGGGGATAAGTACAAAAAGAAAAAAGAAAAAGAAAAAGAAAAAGAAAAGGGAAAGGGAATACAAAAACCCACCCCCCTCAAATAAGAACAAAAAGCATCTCTCTTTCACCTCTCTCTCCTTCCATTCGCCATAGCTCTCTCTCCCTTCTCTCTTGATTTTCACCCTTCATATTCCATCTATTTCAGAATTTGATCAAGTCCCGTAGTAGTTGAGGATCTTAGGACCATTTCAAATCGATCAGAATCTCAAACATAGTAAGTTCATATTTGCTCTAAAGATCTCTTGTTCTCTATTTTTCGTAAGTTTTTGTCATCAATATTGATGGGAACAATTGAGAAAAGTGTTCCTCTTAACTTGATTAAGGTTATACTAAAAGTTGGTGTTATTTGGAAAACTTGTTTTAGATGCCTAAAGTTGGACTGATATTATTGCCTAATAGGAGGAATTGATAGGGGATCGTTGTCTGAGATAAGGGAAACTAGTAACTTATTTTAGTTATTTACTTTCAAATAGAACCCTAGAATAAAAGACTCAGATATATGATTATCAGTGCTCAAGTCTTTCTTGCAGGTCTGACTGGTCCTTGAGCACTGATTGAGTTTGGTTATTTATTCTGATTTGGTATGTTTGATTGAACTGTTTTAAGTAACGATGTTGGATAGAAACATGTGAGAACTTTTTGATTGTTGTTTGATGGAATTGATGTGTTATGTATGATGACTGATTTATATAATTGTATGTAATCATTATGGTTGAAATGAAACCAGTGTACTAGGGGTTGAAAGGAAACCAATGTACTATGGTTACATACATCTACATGCTTCAGTATGATTGAATTGGTGCAGTATATGTGATGGTTGAGTTATAGGCTCGTATGTAATCATTTTGGTTGAAATGAAACCAATGTACTGAGGGTTGAAAGGAAACCAAAGTACCATGGTTACACATGTACCTATAAGTTTCAGAATGGTTGAATATGATTGTTGTTATGACTGAATGATGAATTCATTTGTAATCATTTTGATTGAAATGAAATCAGAGTACTGAGAATTGAAAGGAAATCAAGGTATAGTGATTTCAGATGGATCATTATGAGGTTAATGAATTTGGAATAAAGTATGAAAGTTTGTGATTGAATGTTAAACTTAGTTGTTTTCGACTTGAGAATTGATATTTGAATTTGTAAATCTAATCACTACAATTCTTTTCACTCTTATAAGCTAAAAACATTATTTCGCTAGCTTACCCTTGCTTGTCTTATTGTGTTGTGAACTGCGATGATTGTATTATGTACATGAGAAGGTGCAGATGCAGGTTTTGGAGCACCTCAAAGATGATATGACCTTAAGTTGATTTGCCTTTTGTCTTGTATATACTTGTAAATATGTTTTTAATGTAATTAAAGACTTTATAACCTTGAAATGGTCTTCCTTTTTGTCATGTGGATAGTTGTACATAAGTTTGATGTATCTAAATACTCTATGTAGTACTTTGAACCTTAAATGCATGTTAATACTTTTTTCATTTATAAGAGTTTGATTGTAAATGCTATTGTAGTTTTGGATTGTTGCAAAAATTGTCACACTTCTTCGGTAATACAAGATATTGAAAATGAAAGAAGCTAGAATTTTAAGATAATTGTTTTTTAGATAATTTGACATATTTTATGATAAAATATATTGTTTGAATAAAAAAATTAAAAGAAATTAAAATTCTAAAATTTCATTAAAATTGCATAAACATGTATAATTTAATTTCACACAAGAAACGTGAATTTGAGATCTCAAATTCGCCTTTTATTCTTCGTAAGACTAAAACATTTTCAAAATAATTATTTTCCTTAATATGTGGGCCTAAACAATTATAGTCAACATTAATTGGAAATAATTACAATTATATAAATAATTATTGTAAATATTAGTTGAAAAGATCTTAAGTTCTATTGATAATAGTTTCACTACAAAAATTTTTGAAATTACCGATGAAAAAAGAAGAAGAAGAAGTCTTCTTCAGGTTATACCAGTCACAATCTCTCCATGAGATCAATATCACTCAAGAAATAAAGAAAACAATGAAAGTTCACAAGGGTTTACTTCACAATGGTGAAAAACAATGGTTTGACACAATCCAATACTCTATATGCTCTCAATAGCAAATTGACAATAGACACTTAATATATTTTCTTCAATGTATTGTATGATGTATTTCTCTTTTTGCTTCTTGTTCTTCAACTTCAAATTGATCTTCAATATGTAATTTTTTAGAAATTAGCCGTTGGGATACTTGAACAAAGCAATCTTGACTTTTTGATGTATGGAGCTCAATCTGGAAATATGTCTCTAATACTTTATATTCATTAAACTTGATTAATTCTGTATCATAAATTAATTTAAAATAACATATATAAATTATATTTGAGATACTCATCAATAATTTGAATAATTTTCTATTATGAACAATCTGAACATTAAAACACAATATGATATAAAATTAATTAATCACATTTAAATATTTCATAATAATTTGAATAATTTCCATTATGAATAAATATGAACGTTAATGCTATAAAATCAATTTAAATCAAATAAATAACATAAAAATAAATAGTAAGAAAACTTATCTCTCCCTTGACCATGTGTCATGTGTCTGCTGCTTTAATAATATAATGTTAACTGTGCGTATATAAATCATCAAATATAAATGTATACTTGAATTTTGTTATCATCAAAACTTTATCAAATGATTTAATCGTCTAAAGAGACTTTAGACCGTTTAATGTTCAACAATTGTAATATTAATAATAATGATAATAATAATAATAATAATAATAATAATAATAATAATAATAATAAAAATAATTATAATAATAATAGTAAAAGTAATAACAACTATAATACGACAGAAAAACTTTTCTGATAGAACTTGAGTTAGAGTCTCTCTTACCACAAATTTTAAATCATCCCATATTGTATTCCATAACTCAGTAAACTCGTAAATTTTATTTACTTAATACAATATTCACTCTCTATAATTTTAATTTTTAAAAGTTAAATAGCTTATGTTATTATACATCATAGATTATGTGGAGTCTCGTACAAATTGAAAAGGACAATAACATCAAAACTAATCTTCAGTTACTGTTCTTTTTATAATAGAAGGAAATTTCGTGATGAAATCATAAAGTTTTCAATTTTTTTTTTCTTTTACATATATTTACTCTACCAAATGGAAGAAATGATTATGTTTTTATTTTACATTTTTTTCTAGGCTATTTTTATTGAGCAAGTGTAGTGTTTTAATTTGATTGCTTTATTAAATAGACCTATAATTATTTTGAGTTTCTTTTAATTTATTTCAATAAAACTTAAAATAAAAATTATCAAAATAAACTTCTAAATATATTTAATTAAGCTTATTATTTAATAGCACATTATAGAAAAATGATCGTAATAGTTTTTTTTTTTCAAAATTACAATAGATTTGAAAGATGTTATTATGTCATATGGAGCTTTCATAAGTTTAAGATCGATTTCGGAATATGCTTTCGAAATCATTAAATATTTTTACACCAAAGGTTCACTTTATGAATAATTTATATTGTCTCAACTTTACTTATTTTAAATAGACCAATATTTCATTGAATTCGACTTTATATTAAATCAACTAACCTTTTAAATCAATTAAAAAATAAAATAAATAATAATTTTAAATACAAAATTAAAATTAAAATATGTATTTTTAAAACTAAAATCATATTAATAACATTAATTTTAATTTTAGATGTAATTAATTTAAGTCATAATATATGCATATGTTTTACTAAAATATTTTTTATTACTTTTATTACATATTTTCATTTTTTAAATATTATTTTTATTATTATTTTATGAAATTGGTCAACCTAACCTAAATAGTTCAATGTAGACTTTTACAAATATCCTATTAGTGCAATGCTCTCATAGGATGAAGAAGCATATAAGTTTGAGATTATAGTTGTTACGAGAGAAATAGGGTTATGTGATGAGCGTTAATTATTAGTTGATTTTATGCAAATTTGGTGCTGATTTTATTATTAATTTGGTTTAAATTTGGATTTTTATATTTGTTATTATTCATTACGCTATTTAATGCATTTTATTTTGCAAAGAACCATTTTGTTAAGAATTAGGTTTAATCTCAAGAGAGAGAAAATAGAAGCGCTGAATCAGAGAAAAGGAGCCGACAAAGGGCATAAGTGACTTTTTGCTTAACCAAAGGATACAGCCTGGGCTAAAACTTGCAGGAAGGTGAATTACGAAATAACGACAACAATTTGACCTAATGCAAGGAGTGAAAGTTATAAAAAGTTAAAGCTAGGTCAAATAAAGCATCATCATTGACCAATTTTGAGTGTTTTTATATATGAGAAATATTGAGTACTTGTGGGTTTAAGTGTTATTTAAAATAGTAATTACTCCCAATTTTATAGTTTTTGGATTTAAATTTATGTTTTGAGTCCTAAGTTAAAGGAAATCATTTAATCTCAATTATTGTGAAATTTCATGTATAAAAGAATGAAGAAAATGATAGATTAGAAGATTCATGAAGAAAATAAATAAAAAGTTTAAAATAGAAAAAAGCCCAAGAGAAAAGTCACTTAACCTAGACCCAAAACAAGTTTAGAAAGAGATTTTTAGGGTTTTGGGAGGAAACAAGACCTAGAGGACGGAGGCAGACAGCTAGAATCAAGATTCTCTTCTTCTCTTGCAATCTTCCTTTCATTGGTTCGTAATGGCTACCATGAGTAGCTAAATTCTTCATCTTTGGGATTGAATGTAATCTTTTGAACTCATTCGTATTTAGGTGATTTTTATATATAATATTCAGTTTCTACTCAATTGGTATTTTCATCTTATGCTTAATGCTAGATTTTATCTGATCAATAGAGTCTTGATTTTGATTCTTGAATTTAACTGGGAAGTACTTTTAAGTTTCTGACCTAGATGAAAATACTCAATATATTGGAACACTAGGGATAGACTTTCATGTATTGATTGCTTATAACATTTGTTCTTAATGTTGGGTAATTTGTTAAATAGCTAAGGGATCAGTTTTTAGGAAATTTCCTTATGAATTTCATATAAGAGGAATCGGTGTGAATGATTTTTATATGTGCATCAATTGTGAGTATTTACGAATATTGTATGTTTTTATCAAATCCAAAATATGAATGAGGGAGATAGATAAAGTTCAATACCAGAGACTTTCTAGATCTTGAAAACTTCTTTTTATAATCACTATTTATTTTTTTAATTATCTTTATTACTTATTAATTTAAATTACTCTCAAATAATCTTGAAATCCTTAATTACTTAGTGAGTTGTGAATTTGAGATTTGATAGCAAAACTGTTATCTGTGGGATCGACATCTTTACTTTATAAATGTATATTACTTTTGACTCGGTACACTTGCCGAAAAAGGTCAACAATCATTCATCACTTATCACTCATGAGAGATTTTTTGGAGCGCTATTTTTTATCAAGATCCCTTCATTTTCTATTCTCTTGCCTTTCATGGCTAGCATGTGTAGCTAAACTCTCTTATTCTTGGAATTTTAGGTAATTTCTCAACTTTGAATGCACCCTTAACGTTGTTTGATATCATTAATTTTAATTACCTTTGTTTTATGTTTTATTCATGTTTTGATCTATCTTAGATTTCTTATTGTGACTGGGAAGCACTTTTGGAAATTGGAACCAAACATTTAACGCATTACATGTATAAGTTCAGGGATGGGTTATAGTGCAGTGACTATATAGCAACTATGCTTAATGCTAACTATCTATTATAGTAACTGAGAACATAGCTAGGTATTTTAAATTAAGAATTTTAATGCTAGAGGAATCAGGTTGAATGACTTTTATTTGCACATATTGGTAATTGGTAATTGGAAAAGATGATATTAATTTATGATTAAGAGTGTATGAGAAAGAGAATATTACAATTCAATCCGAAGATCTTCATTAATATTGATTTCACAAACTTTTGTTACTATGTTTATTAATTTACTCACATTCAAATCAACCTTTATTATGTATTAATACATTGATACACAATTGATTTCAATCATAAATTTCGTTCCCTGTGGAGACGATACCCTACTTAATTTCTATAAAATACAGAAATTAAGTAGAGTATCGTCTCCGCAAAGAACGAAATTTATGATTGAAACTCAATTGTGTATCAATGTATTATGAACAGAACACGTAATAAAGGTTGATTTGAATGTGAGTAAATTAATAATGTTACTATGTTTATTAATTTACTCACATTCAAATCAACCTCTATTATGTGTTAATACATTGATACACAATTGATTTCAATCATAAATTACGTTCCTGTGGAGACGATACTCTACTTAATTCCTATAAAATATAGAAATTAAGTAGAGTATCGTCTCCACAAAGAACGAAATTTATGATTGAAACTCAATTGTGTATCAATGTATTATGAACAGAACACGTAATAAAGGTTGATTTGAATGTGAGTAAATTAATAACGTAGTAACAAAGCAACTAATGAGAAAGTTTGTGAAATCAATATTAATGAAGATCTTGGAATTGAATTGTAACATTCTCCTTCTCATATACTCTGAATCATAAATTAATATCATCTTTTCCAATTATATTTATGTAATCCATGAATATGTCTAGGACACTTATCACTCTAAATAATATCATCACATATTCATGGTAGTCACATCTGGACCTAGAGGTTGTCTTCTGCACGTATTTAGTTTTCACTTAAATTTGTTGAGACATGAATCTCATATCTATATTGGAAATCATTGTTGCTTCATTCAACTTGATCCATCAAACTATCATTTCTCAATAATTTTGTTTTACTAACTATAAGAAATTTTGGATTTACCGACGATTTTGGTCGTCGATAAATCAAAATTATTGACGAAATTTTGAGCGTCAAACTCAAAATAATATATGTAAAACTATATGAACTAACTCTACTCATAAACCACAATGAAAACTTAGTTTAAGAAACCCTGTCCTTTAACTTGCATAATGTAGCCATTTTATCAAATCTTAACAAGAGTGCCAAATTCAAATCATTTCAAAACAATCATCTATTAACAAAAACTTAAATAACATCACTCAATTTCAATATTCAAATTATTTTCAAACCAAACATAATCTCTACAAAAAAAAAAAGATCTTATGACCAAGTTACCTTCACATCTAGATCATCTATCTTAAGATTTTATCAAAAACATAAATAGATTCTCTTACCTGAATTCCTTGATCAAAAGAAAGTTCTATCTCAAGCATTAGAATTACTCAAAATATAAAGATCTAAAACAAAGTATCCAAACATAAAAAAAATAGTATAAGCTTAACCAAGTAGCAATGCTCACTTTTCTCAACTAATCAAACCATGATTGATGATAAATTCAAAAGGAAAGGAAGAAAATAAAGAATCGTTAGAGTAAATAGTAACTTACTCTATTTGAAAATATGATTTGTTGAAAATAATCTTAGCTTTCTAACTACTGTGAGATGTGATCATATCTTAAAAGAGACAATGTTTGGAAGAATGAATTAGAGAGAAGAAAAAAAGGAATTAGAAAGAGATGAATCTTTTTTAAAATTAAATATTTTTACACCAAAGATTCACTTTATGAATAATTTATATTGTCCCAATTTGACTCATTTTAAATAGACCAATATTTCTTGGAATTTGACTTTATGTTAAATCAACTAACCTTTTAAATCACTTAAAAAATAAAATAAATAATAATTTTAAATACAAAATTAAAAGTAAAGTATGTATTTTTAAAACTTAAGTCATATTAATAACATTAATTTTAATTTTAGATGTAATTAATTTAAGTCATAATATATGCATATGTTTTACTAAAATATTGTTTAGTACTTTTATTACATATTTTCATTTTTTAAATATTATTTTTATTATTATTTTATGAAATAGTTCAACCTAACCTAAATAGTTCAATGTACACTTTTACATATATCCTATTAGATCAAGCCCATATGATGTGCTTAGTTTGAGTTGTCACGTTTTATTCCTCAATGTCTCATAGGATGAAGAAGCACATAAGTTTGAGATTATGGTTGTTACGAGACAAATAGGGTTATGTGATAAACGTTACTTATTAGTTGATTTTATGCGGATTTGGTGCTGATTTTATTATTAATTCAGTTTAAATTTGAATTTTTATGTTTGTTATTATTCATTATGCTATTTAATGCGTTTTATTTTGCAAAGAACGGTTTTGTTAAGAATTAGGTTTAATTTGAAGAGAGAGAAAACAAAAGCATTGAATCAGAGGAAAGGAGCAGACAAAGGGCATAAGTGACTTTTTGCTTAACCAAAGGATACAGCCTGGGCTAAAACTTGCAGGAAGGTGAATTACGAAATAACGACAATAATTTGACCTAATGCAAGGAGCGAAAGTTATAAAAGGTTAAAGCTAGGTCAAATAAAGCATCATCATCAACTAATTTTGAGTGTTTTTATACATGAGAAATATTGACTACTTGTGGGTTTAAGTGTTATTTAAAATAGTAATTACTCCCAATTTTACAGTTTTTGGATTTAAATTTATGTTTTGAGTCCCGAGTTAAAGGAAATCATTTAATCTCAATTATTGTGAAATTTCAGGTATAAAAGAATGAAGAAAATGATAGATTGGAAAGATTCATGAAGAAAAGAAATAAAAAGTTTAAAATAGAAAAAATCCCAAGAGAAAAGTCACTTAACCTAGGCCCAAAACAAGTTTAAAAGGAGATTTTTAGGGTTTTGGGAGGAATCAAGACCTAAAGGACGGAGGGAGACGACTAGAATCAAGATTCTCTTCTTCTCTTGTAATCTTCCTTTCATTGGTTTGTAATGGCTACCATGAGTAGCTAAATTCTTCATCTTTGGGATTGAATGTAATCTTTTGAACTCAATTTTTTATATATAATATTCAGTTTCTACTCAATTGGTATTTTCATCTTGTGCTTAATGCTAGATTTGATCTTGTTAGCACCAGTGGACTACTGTGATGATTTGATGAAGCCAACCAAGTGAAGATGTTCAAGACCTTATGAGCATATGTGGAATGCATGAAGACTTCATGAAGATTGAAGACTTGGTCTAGAACTTAGGAGTGTGTGTTGTGGGGTAAGGTTGAGGTCTAATTAGTGAAGCATGCAATCTTAATCAATGATAAGCTCCAAATATATTTTCTGAATTAACAAAAGTTTTGAAAAATCATTAAAATCAAAACTTGCG
>Ga0209700_107396_pt1 | contig 15602 bp, 5 predicted proteins | sample SiratroredBW_FD_187528 | JGI IMG/M metagenome (GOLD analysis project Ga0209700, IMG submission 187528) | Root nodule microbial communities of legume samples collected from California, USA - Siratro red BW (SPAdes) (version 2) | ecosystem: Host-associated > Plants > Roots > Nodule | place: USA...
TGCTTTGTCTTTTCAGCTCTTTTCTTCGCCAATCTTCCAATCTTTCTTTGTCTTCATATTTTTCTTCCTGAAAGCCACAACAACTGCAGTTAATTGGATTCTTTCTACTCATGAATTAGTTTTTACATGCGATTCCAAAAACTCTAAATTTGGGGTTAAATATTTTCTTAAAAATACTTAAACTCTCACAAATTCCGGTATTCTCATGTCTAAGAATACCGAAATTTGGCACTTATCACACATATGAGAAAGATATCCCACCAAGTCATATTCTCACTTTTAATGCAATAATGTTTTGTTTAGTAGATATTAGTTATTATTTGTGAGATTTAAGAAGATTGATTTGAGACAATTTGTGAGAACTGTATGTATTTTGTTTAAGTGATTTGTGATAATTTGTAGGAAAATTTTTGAAAGAAAAAGAAGTGTGAGATGAAGAGAGAATGGTGGATTTGTAGACATTATTTGGTAAATTACTAATTTAACCTATTTTTAATCTTTATTAATTCATTAAATCAATTGTAAATACTAATAAACTTTATACTGATAATATTTTCATTAAACTAAATCACCTTATTTTTCATTGCCGTTCTCTTCAAATTATTATAAATTAATTATCTAAATTTTACAATCCAAACAAATAAAGTATAAGTAACAAAAAAATATCTACCAACATAAACTCTTTTACATCGTCAACCCAGGTCATACTTAGACTTAATGATGCATATTTGTTTAATGATGCATATTTGTATAATGGTATTGATTATCATCACAGACTATTATAATAAAATTATATTTGTGTTCTTATAACTCAATTCTATATAAAATTGTTATAAATGAAAGAAAGTGAATTAAAAAAAAAAAATTCATATATCGTCCTAAGTGCAATGCATATCAAGTATCATTATTTTACTTTATTGGTTCAATTATGTAAAATTCTTTAAATTTTACATTAATTTTTACCATTTAATCCTTACTAAGTAGTGTTTAATAGAATTATATGTATCATTATTTCTCACAATTAGAATATAAATTATTCATATTATTCATTATCTTTTTTTTTTTTCATTAAATCATTAAATCACTTAGTTAAAAACATAATGAAAATTACATAGAAAATCCAAAATTATTTCGATTCCTTTAGATTATATAATTTTCTCATTCTTTAAGAGCATTCGTCCTTATTAAAAGTGGACCTAATTTAATCTTACAAAATCGACTTATAAGGTGAGGTTTGCACTCACTTATATGTAAGGGTGGTTCGATAGCAGTCTGATAACGGGTGATCCAATAGATCCAACAACCTTGTTAGGATAGACTCTGATATCATATTAAAAGTAGACTTTAAGCCTAACTCAACCTTATAAAGTCGGTCTTGTAAGGTAAGGTGCGGTTACTTACTTATAAATTATTGAAAGACTTCGTTTCTAATCAATGTAGGATCTTCAACCGTCTTTGAATGTCTTTAAGACATTTTGCTTCAAAAGAAACATAATATCAAAATCAAATATCATTTTCTTACTAATTTTCCATTCTATAAATGAAATTCTTTAAACATTATTGATTGATTGATATTGTTGAGATATTTCATAAAAATTCTTGCTCACATTATAATTACATTATTGATTGATATTGTTGAGATATTTCATAAAAATTCTTGCTCACATTATAATGGACAAAATAATAGGATAAACAATCATAATTATTATTACTTTTTCTTTCGTTTTTGTTGGTCACTCTTTCTTATATTTCTCTTTTTTTCTTTTCTTGCATGTTTTTTCTTGAATTTCCTTTTCCCTCATCTTCTTTTCTTTTATTTATTTCTCTTAAATCCTTATCTTTTATTTATTTTTCTCTCAACTCCTTTTCTTCCTTTTTCTCTCAAACTTTTTCTTTTTAATTTTTTTTTCTTTCTCAAACTTTTTCTCTTTAATTTTTTTTTTGTCTCGACTCCCTTTTAATTTAATTTTTTTACTAATTTTCTTTCTTACCACCTCTTTGTTTTTTTTTTCTCTCCATCTCTCTCATCACATTTACAACATATTTGTTCTTTCTTTTCTTCCTTCTTCCCTTCTTAAAACTTTCTTTCAATTTCTTTCTCATTTATAAAATAAAATCATCAATAAATAATTTATGATATGTATATTGAGAAGTAATTTAGCACAAGCACCTTTCAAAATTCTAACAAAATTTAAAAAAAAAATGAAAGTAAAAAGAAAACTCACTTTATTTCAATTAGTGTCTAAAATCCTGCTAGCTGCCTAAAACTTATAACCTAAAAGCATGTCTGATTCTGAAGAATCTTAGGATACAGGGAACAATCACTTCTAAGAACACATGGTATCTTAACTATGTTATTACTATCCTGGAATATATACAACTGTTTTGATGTTTTGGCGGTGTTTTAACAGACAAAAAGAGTATGATGTGACACAGGTATGCTTTGATGAGCAGGTATAATGAATGGTCAAGGCATTCTCACAAAGAAAACAAGAGGAGTCTGACTAACTATGTGCACGAAACATAATACATCTTATTACTGTCATCCCAAACAACTTGTGAATGATTTGGGCAAAGATTGGAAGAAATGAAGGACAGCAATTCATATAGATTAAAGAATTAGCAATTCTATATAGCAGTATTTAGTAGAATTTTTGTTAGCCGGCTATGAATTTTAAACTGTTACATGGTTATCTAATTGAAAGTTAAAAACGATCTTTAGGATTGTTGCAGATTTTCTTGTACAAAGCACCCCATACGATATGTGCATGTTTTATGTAAGAGTTGAAACACCTTTTTTTTTCTTCCATTTAATTTAATTCTTTTTACGATAAAAAAATAATTGATATGATTATTTTAAATGAATAGATATATGTACATGTACTTTGCTTGGTACCAAAAATCAATTCTTACTATTGAAATTTAAAAAAAAATCATTTTCTTATATCTAAATAATGTCAAAAACATCATACTTTTATCACCAAGAAATATAAATTAATTATTACAGTAAATTTCATTATAATTTGATCATATCATTAAGACTAGTAAAACATTCTTCCCTTTTCTTGCATCAAGGGTTTGGTGACCATTATTACCTACTAAATTTAACCAAAAAGATATTAGAGATTAAAATAAAATAAAATATATTCACAAAAACTAAGCTAAAAAATTTGTAGCTAGTGTGGTGTCACTTAATAGGTTGGAAGATGCCTTTGAAAAAGACAGGTGCAATTAGAATATTAAGAACTATAAACTAGCTTATTTAAAATATCACCAATTGACTTTTCTTTCTTCTTTTTCTTTTCAGTTTCTAAGTAGGTATGACCTAAAAAAGCTAGCATATTCAACCAGCTGATGAAGTTGAGTTTGATTAGTTGCCTAGTTTAACCAATGTTAGTTTTACAACCATGTGCTTTGAGTTAAACAATTGTATGTTCAACCTTATTTTCTCTCAGTAAACAAACCTAATCAATCCTCTACAAATGTGTTTCCCTACCACATTAATGATTAATCAAGTTACTATGTCAAATAACTATATAATAAAAACAGCACCGCATTTCTTCCTTGAAGTGTGTGAGAATATATAATGTTAGGCCATTCACTTTCTGTTATGTTATGACTTTGGGAGATTCAATCGTTAACCGTCCTATTTAGTAGCTAGCATGGCTTTGAACATCGAAAAAATCACGTTGCTTAATCAACTGTCTTTATGATAAACAAATTTCATTTTTTATTTCAATGGTGGAAGCTTCGTGAATTCTATGGTGTCACCTGAAACATTAATTAGTAAATATAAGACGCGTATATATGCAACAACAGATTGTCTTCATCCATGTTCATTAGTTGAAATGGAATAGAAAAAAAAAAAGGAATTTTTCTCACTCCTGTTGATATATTAACAAGTTTCTCAAGCAGACTGATTGCAAAAACCAAATACTTTTTATTTTTTTTAACAGCAAAAGAATATTAAGCAAATATTTTTAACTTAATAAAATAAATTTTTATTATTGATTTTGACTATACGCTAATTATATATGTTGTTAGTTTTTTTATATTCTCAAAATTTATCTCAGCTGGGCCAATTGTTTATCTGGCAAAATAAGGTGCAAGGGGTGATATTATTCTACTTATTATGTTATGAATACTTAACCAGGATATATATATATATATATATATATATATATATATATATATATATATATATATATATATATATATATATTTCTCTTTTTAATTTTACTATCAATTCAGTTATGTTAATCGTGAGCCTATCTGCATGGTATATCTGATGAATTTGGAATGGAAAACTAATTGAAAAATTATAGTGAATAATTAAGGAGTTTTCTTTATCATAGGCGAATAATTAAGATGTAAATATATTGGTAGTTTTAAAAAGCATTTCTTAATTATTTTTTACATTTTAAAATTATTAAGTTTATTCTCAATTATTGTTAGTTTAACGCTAAAAATAAATAAATTAATTAATACAATTATCTTAGTTATAAAAAATTAAATACGTTACTTAATTGAAAAATGCACTTAAATTTAATATAATTATTTTAATTAATACATATTTGGTAACTAATTTTATAATAGGTAATAAAAAAGATTAAAAATACACCAACAAGATAGCTGATTAAAAAGTAACAGAATAATTATAGAGACTAAAGTAAGATAGAACAATATTTTCAAGGAAAAATGTATAAGAATATATAAAGAAAAGAGTAGTGATTATTTTTTATATTATATATAATTTTAATATATTTTAATTATTAATTCTAAAACTTAAAATATATTTTACTGTTTTTATCTTTAGATGTAAAATCTCTATTTATTATTTATAATGATTCAATATTATAATATCAAAATTAAGATAAAGAAAATAATTATAAGTTTTAAGTAATTATTTTCAATAAAAATAAAAAAATAAAAAAAATATTGGATGAAAAAGTAAAAAATAACTAGCTAGTCTAATGTGAACTTAACTTTATAATTTTTCTCATTTCTCAAGGGAAAATTTGTTTATAGCTAGCTTGTTCCCCTTTATTTAATTTCTGAAGTTTTAATCAGCCTGACATATATAACCCTGCTAATTAAATTCAAACATATATACCGCGGAATATCAAGTTACACATATTATATTGCTTATCATCTTGCACAATTTGATAAATATGTGCTATTACAACAAAAAAGGATATTTATCTCACATGTATGAAAGCTAGATAAACATCCTCACACTTAGACACTTTTATAGGAAAATTAGTGATTTTCCTAAAATACAAATATATATATATATATATATATATATATATATATATATATATATATATATATATATATTTTATAACACTTGCTTGACATATCTTACACACCAAATCTTAGAATAACTATTGAGCTTTAATTAGTAAACCTTGGAGATGCCAAGGCTTTGAGGGGGTTCTTCATCTCACAAGATAGCTTGAGAACCTCAGCTAGGTCAACTGGGTTAGCCATGTCTTGAAACCAATGAAAACGATGAACCAAGTTAGCCACCCAAAGGCTCACAGTCACAAGGCCTAGGTTTTTACCCGGGCAAACCCTACGTCCAGCTCCAAATGGTGCGAGTCTAAGGTCAGCACCTCTGACATCCACTTCAACCCCTCCTTCACTCTTCACAAACCTCTCTGGCTTGAACACAAGTGGCTCGTGCCACACGTTAGGGTCATGAGTTATGGCCCACATGTTCACCATTGTTGTGGTGTTGGCTGGAACCACCATTCCATTGCTGAGATGGACATCTGACGTGGACAAACGGGCCCAAGAAAGAAGGGGCCCAATTGGATGCAATCGCAAGGTTTCTTTCACGATGGCTTCTAAGTATGGCAATTTTATCACATCAGCATCTGTAACTACCATTTTGTTTCCCACAACCCTGTGAAGTTCATTGCGAAGCCTAGTTTGCACTTGCTGATTCAAAACAAGTTCGGCCATTACCCATTCAGTAAGAAGTGCTGTTGTGTCCGTGCCTCGAAATATCATCTCCTGCGTGCAATCAAACTCGTTACGTAAAGAAATATTTAAAACCATTTCTACTTAAACAGAACTACCATGAGCACCTTTAAGATGCTACGGTTGAAGGGAAGTTCAGTGAAAAAGTTTCCAGCACACAGAATTTATCTAATATATGTTTCCTTTTGTTTCTATGTTATCTCTTTTCTTTTTGAAAAAAAATGATAGTTCAACCACTCACTTTAAAAATATAATAATATGCATTAGTATTTTAAATTTATAATAAAATATATAATTAAAAAATTAATAATTGAAGTTGTTTTTTTTTTTAATATTAACATTTTTTACTGGACCCCAAAAATAAAAGATGTATCTATCATTTTCAGGCACGTTTAAGACACTGGTTTTGCATTTATCTTAATTATACACAAAAAGTTAAAAAAAAAATCCTTAAAAAACAAGATTATTAAATACTAACTAATAAAACTTAGTTAATAAGAGATGATACCGTGACATTAGTGTCACTTTGGAGTGCTTAAGTATTTATCTGTTTGTCTCTGTTTCTTGTTTCTTTTTTATTTATTTTGGGAATTAGAAAATGACAAGATGAATAAAAAAAGTTATCGATCTTCTAAAAAATAACATTCTGTCCAGTTAAATTTGCAGTGTTTTGTTTTTGGTTATCATTTTTTAATTAGAGTCATGCAAAAGAAGGACAGCTCCCCAGATTTGATACTACTACTGTAGTTGCAGTAGCTGTTTCAAACATAAGCACGTGTTAAAACATGCAAGGGCAATAAACTTTGGTACTTTTAAGGATGAAAGAAACACAAACCCATAAAACAGCAATGATGTCATCGTCTTCGAGTTTGTCATCCCCTTCTAGAGAGAGCAGCACATCCACAAAGTCCGAGTCATCAGAAAGTTCCTTGAATGGAGCCATCATTCGGTGCTCCTCCAGAATCCTCTTCACAAATTTCTTAACTCTCGGCGCAAGAACGGAGCACCGTTCTCGAACACGTAAAGGGTCATAAAAGAAGCTGATCCAAGGAACATAATCGGACCAGTTGAAAGCTCCCAAAATGTCAAAACCTTCCCTCACCATGTCGCGCACCTCTTCAATCTCACAACGATTATCACACTCATCTTTGTCGTTATACCTTCTTCCAAAGACAGTTCCCATAACGTTATTCAGCGCTGCATCTTGGAGGTGTTTTCTTAGGCACACGAACCCGTTTTTGGACTGTTCGCGGGCTATAGCATGCAACATGGCAGCACAGTCTAGCAAGCGACCGGGCTCGTGGGCAAGAATGCGCCGCGGGGAGAAGAGGTGTGTTGAGGCAACCCTCCGCAGCAAGCGCCAATACGCACCGTTTGGGGCAAACCCAATGGCGCGGTTGAACATGAGGCTCTTAGCGGATTGTTTAACGGGACGGTCAGCGAAATGGGGTGAGTTCAAGATTTCACGCGCCACATGAGGGTGTGAAGTTACAACTACTGGGCTTGACCCCAAACTGAAGGCCATGAGTTTTGTGGCGGATAGGGTTGAAGCCATGGAAGTGAGGGTGCGGTGAGGTAGGGCATGGTTTAAGCTAAACAAGAGGCCGAAGAAAGGGACTCCTTTGGGCCCGGGTATAGGGACCCGACCCATTTGATTCTTTCCGTTTCTCCATGCTAGACCTCCTCCCCCTCTTGCGAAGCCCCACGCCAGAAGCCCAATGGAAAGAATTGCAGTGAGGATTATCACCAAGAGCGGGTTGTGAAGTGAGTTTTGTGTTCCTGCTATGGCTGAAAGCGTAAACAGCCACCAGCTTGTGTCTAATGATGTGGAAGGTAGCCCCATTACAGCGGAGAGGGAAATGGAAACAGAGTTTGAAGCAATAAGAGAGAGTGAAGATGGGATGGTTGTGAAGTGCAGGGGAGAGGCTTGGTATAAATAGGTGTGCGTGCGTGCATGGATTGGACGAGCAGCTTAGGGTAAGTTTGAAGATATTATATATCTTTAAAGTGTCAAAAAGTGTGTTTTCATGCGTGTAAGTGGGGTTAGAGATACGTGGCTTAATTCGCAGGTTATAAGGTTTTCCTACTTACTGTTACACCTAATAGCTTTCTAATCTATACTCTTCTAGAATGGTCGTAGCTTAGCCCCTCACGATAGCTGCTTGTATGATATGGCACTGGGAAATTATCTATGCATTACAAATATTATTTCACTTTTTTTATCTGTTTCTTTCTATATTTCATCACCCACACAATGGTGGAGCAATTATAAACAACCGCCACTGCGCCCTTGAATGTCGGATCATGGAGCACAGGATTTTATTTGAAGGCGTGCATGCATGCACGTGTGTTAGGGCGGGAAGCAAGGTTGCACATACGTGTGCACGTTGCTCAATGTCTCGTCTCACGTGACTACGAGCTATTCAAGAATATGAGCATCGTATTCGTAAATAATCAAACGCAAGATCAATTCCTCTCAATTCTTAACGACCCTGAGAGACTAACGTAGTCAAGTTAGAATAAGATGAGTCAAACAAGCGGAGAGGAAAAACAATAAATTATTCTTGAGCTTTTCTTTTGATATGATGTATACTTAACAAAAAATTATTTATAAGGGTATACACACTCCACCGACTTACCTAAGACATTTCAGTCTTTAGGTTTCCACCGACTTGTACAGTAAAAAATCACACTGACCAATCGAGTTTATATGATAGGATTAATGTTCAAATATGAATCTACTTCGTTTATGGGTAAAGATTACGAAAATAAAGTATAACGAAATGCCAATGTCAACAGCAAAAATAGAAGCGAAACTTCTGCAAATATAAAATTAGATAAAAGTTGAAATATTAAAGTTAAACGGAAATTTTTAAGCAATATTGTTAATTCATTGAGGTGAGTATTTAGTAAAATTATCAAAAAATTAATTTATGAATATAAAATAATGAACATAAAAAAATATTTTTTATTATTTTAAAGGAAAAATATACTTTTAAGTAAATGTATGAAACTTTCGAACATCTAACAAATAACACGGGCTAATAGTTTTTTTTTAACAGCTAACAATAAATAAAATAAAATAAATAGATCATTTCACGGGTAGTCCAATCCTTATACAATTTAAATAAATATATTAAAAACATACCTGATCTAAGATTTTTACTCGAATACAACACACAAACAGAATCTAAAACTTCATAAACCAGGTGAGAAGTACAACAAATTGCCAACAGAAACAACAAATATGCAAATGCCCCTAACCTGAATATTACACTTCAGAGTCCCACCAGAAAGTAGGCAACAATCTATAAAACTAACAGCACAAGGAGCTCTGATAGCTTACACAAAATGGACAACCTCCAAATACTTGATGCCTGGGTCTCCATCTTTATATCTTCTTGTATGTCTCCTCCTCCCACCCCAACTTAATGTACCTGCAAAACACACACACTCTAACTCGATATCGCAAGCCCTTTAGCTAGGATCAGGGATCCTTACTCCAAAGATTCTAAACATTTTACTGGGGCTAAACACCAGCCTGAGTATGAGAACATTGATCTTAACATCTTACGCTTAAGCCATAACTAACCCTTTAACTGAACTAGACAAAAGACTTTCACCTCATCTACTACCCCTCCTCTGAATACCACTTTATTTTTATGATTCCAAATCTCTATTGCAATGGTCATCCACATTCATTTCCACACTCTATTCATACTGTTCGTAAATCCCATCAAATAGAAACTAAGAAAATTGAAAAGAATAGACTCATGTCTAGTTGTATGTTAAAAATTATTTTTTAACATAATTTTAAAAAAGAATACACAGGCTAATAGTTAAACTGAAACCACCCGAAATAATCATATTACTTTTTACGTACACTAGGTTATATGTTAAAAATTATTTTTTTCGCCGACATTTATATCAAATTGATCTAATATATTATGCGATAACATCTTTTAATATTTAAAAGGTACTATGAATCAACATCGATATATGATAAATTTATCTAAAAATTATTTTTTATATCAATTATTTCCGAACGAAGACTTTTTTAAAACAAAATTGCATTTTTAACTAAATTTTCTCATGCATAAGTTATATTAAAATCTTTACAAAAAATATTTGTTTTTTTTTAATGGCAAAAAATATATAAAATTAAAAATGACACTTTAGGAGTATCCCAACCCTTATACAAATGTTATAGAAGCAAGCAGAAATAACCTTGTACACCTACTCAACTACAACAATATAACATATAAGCTCCAAGACCCCAAACACAAACACAGTACCAAAACAATGTATTTGGTTGAGTACTTCCTTGCACACTAAGTTACCAACTGCATCATATTTCAAAAGCCATTCATTGTATATTTCACATCGTTACTACATAATCCTAGTACCTAAAGCAAATAAACTTATATATGTCCTTTTGTGGTCTTCTCAAAAGCCCATGAATTTACCAAATGTACTTGTGTTAGCAATAATAAGAACCTGTACATTGAACAAACAAAGCCAAAATACTACTACCACAACCAAACAACCCTTCCAAAAACCGTAACAGTAACCCACAAACCTTATGTTCACTATCTAATCTCAGCTAAACATACAGTTGGGTTCATACATCACTCCGGGAAAGAATATCGTATTCTCTGTCTACCGAACTTAGACCAAGACCATGCCTGTCATTGTGCCCTTGCAAAAATCTCAACTTCATCTAATCGACCATTATAAAAAACAATACTATTTCTATGTTTTCCAAATTTTCAATGCCAACGCCAACCACATTCCTTTCCACACACGGATAGCTTTGTTACTCACACCCAAAATATAAAAATTGCAAAAGTGGTTGACAATGTCATTGTTTCTAACCGAAGTGAGTCCTACCTTATAACACTTTATCCATATACACTACGAGATCTCACATGTAATTAAGATGTGTTGCATAGTTTCGACCTCCAAGCTACATAAAGGGCATAAATTACAAGAAACTATAACTCCCATTTTCTCAAGATTAACCCGTGATGGAAGTCTACTTAACAGTGCTCTCCAAGCGCGAAAACTTTTGCTGACCCAGGCACTTTGAGATCCCAAATATCCCTACACCACTCAAGAGGACTAGCACGTGGCTCCTGAACTCTATAACCAGACTGAACTATGTATGAAGTAGTTTCCTCCCCCATCTAACTCCAATATCTATCTTAAATTTATTCCATTGTACTGAGTCAATCACTACCATTAGCTGATTTTCCAATTCCTTCTCCCACATAAACAATTCTCTTCTCCACGATATCTACCACATAAAATCCTCATAATTTCCATTACAATTCCAAGTCCCCATTTTGTTAATCGTCTTTCCTCTACCCAAAGAAATCACATATAGTCTAGGGAATTTGTCCATAAGCTTTCCTTCTCCTACCCACCAGTCCTCCCAGAATCTAATCTTATCCCCGTTTTCATGTTTCCAACTTATCCTCCTATCAAACCAATTGGTTGTAAAATGTACCTCACAAATTGAACCTAAGTCTTTCTACCAATACAAACTTTTCCTATCTCCTGTAGAATTAGCCATATCTCTCCAATCACCATATATAGATTCAATGACATTTTTTCACTCACCAACTTCCTCTTAACCCAGTCTCCATTTCCACTTAGCTAGTAGTACAGAAAATATTTGTAATGAAAATAACTTATTGGAAATTGAAAAGGGCATGACCCCTCCAAAGTTTTCCAGCAAAAAGATAATAACTTTAGGTTGGAAATGTTTGCTTTAGGTGTGGATGAATGTTATGGAGTAATTGGAGAACTTGATTACTTGTCCCTCACCCTTCCGGGTCATGGTCTATTTGTAAGGAGTAAACCTTCCGGGTCGTGGTCTATTTGTAAGGAGTAAAAGCCTATAATGCACTTGTTCTCTCTAGTTTTCATGTGTTAGTAATTAATTATGTGATGTGCTTTGGGATATGCAGTGCATTTTCCCTATTTTAAAAATCACTAAAGAAAATAAGAAAAATATAAGAAGATTCAATTGTGTTTTAATAAATTTTTTAAAATTTTCACCACCATGATGATGTAGTCAATCGCTCATATAAGAAAGGTAATTTCTTACAGCTGTTTAGTTGAACTAATTTAGGTGAATTTATTGTACAAGAGGATGAGTTTGGGAGGATGAAAGTTGTTTGGTTGACCTAATTTGAGAGGATAGAGGAAGAGAGATTTGTAGGATAGTATTTTGGATGATATGAAGAGATTTGAATAGATATAACTTGAAATTACGAAATAGACCTCATAAATGAGGTGAAAATTACAAAATATCCTTATAAGTGGGTCATAACTTTAGAAATTATAAAATACTTCTTTAAGTGGGTTTAAAGTTTTCATTGTCTACAAGGGTCAATTAGTAATTTCAGAAATATATCAATTAAAAAAATTAAAATAAATCTATAACATCTATCAAATCATTCTCAAACTTTGGTAACCAATTTAAATCCCTTCAAATCTTACCATCTATCTATTGATCCAAACAATTCTACCACCCCACACAATACACTCAAATTCATTTTCTCAAATCCACTTTCTCAACTAAACAAAACCTTAATGATTTTCTTAATAAGAATTACATCTGATAACATGTATAGGATGTAATTTTCTATTTAACAGATTCACCTTCTTAAAATGAATTTGTAAAACGACTCTTTCTCTTTATATTAATACAAAGGATAATAACATGTAAAGTAATGGTGATAAAGAAAAAATATATATATATAATATTTTGATATGGTTCATCTTTTTTGTTTAATTCTAGTTTTGAATCAATAAATTAAATTCTATTAAACAAACTACTACTTAATACTTAACACTGCAAAGTATCGCTGATAGTTAAGTAAAACTATATAAAAAGTTTCACCAAAGGTTCATAGATATGAAATGTACTTATAGAATATTCATCAAAGGTTTTATTCATGTGGACGTGAAAAGTTTTATCAAGATCATACATTGGACTTCAAGTGATCTTATAGAAAAATGGGAGCATCTTTGAATTAGCTGGTAGATGGATGAAATTTTTGTGGTAAGCTGAAGAAGACTTTGAACATGAGTTCATAGAGGTTTATCTTTTAATATAATATTGCTAAGGTTCATAATCACATCTAAATTATTACTCACTACAGAATTGGATGATTTTGTTACAATTTTATCATTAAAAAATACCTTAATAAACTTCTAATGTAGCATTTTCTGAATTATATATCAAAACAAATCCCTTATCAAATGATCAAAGGGTATGAATAATCTGAAACATTTAAAAAATGTAGTTGTGAAATGATCAAAGAGTTGTGAAGTAATTATTTAAAAAAAATGTAGTTGTCAAATGATATTTTTCTAAATTTTTAACTTGGATCAAATTCTAATAACAGAAGTAAATATTATTATGCAATATTAATCAGGAAACTTCTTACAGGTACTCTTGCTTTCAAGTTTTGACATTTGGATAGAAAATTCAGACTGATATGGGAATAGCAGAAAGAGGAGAGAGCTTCTTCAACGTTATTCCATACTGCTCAGTCATGTCAAGGGTCTGAGGAGTGACACCCTGAGGAAGCTCCCACTCAAAACAGTGCACCAAAGAAGCCAACATCAAAGTAATCATCCGATTGGCAAGTGGCAAACCAGGGCAAATTCTCCTACCCCCACCAAAAGGCAAGTACTCGAAATCCCTGCCTTTGAAATCTATGTTGGATCTCAGAAACCTTTCGGGCTGAAACAGCAACGGTTCATCCCAAAACTGGGGGTTCCTCCCAATGGACCATGCGTTGATGAGGACTTGGTTCCCTTTGTGAACGGTGTACCCACTTACTTCAACATCGTGTCCTGCAACGTAAGGCAAGAGAAGGGGTACCGGTGGATGCAGGCGAAGGGTTTCTTTGACTATTGCTTGGATGTATGGAAGTCTAGGGATATCTGATTCTGTTATTTCAACGTTGGAGGGCCCAATCACTTGGATCAGTTCCTCTCTTGCTTTCTGCATTACTTCTGGGTTGCGTAGAAGCTCTGCCATTGCCCACTCTGTTGTTGATCCTGAAGTGTCGCTCCCGGCAATGAACAAATCCTGCTTGCAATAACCACCATTCTCACATTCAATTATATTCAAGGCAAATGTTAATTGTAAAGTGTTTTTGGGTTTTAATTTATCCATAGTTTAGAATATTGTAGACAATGTTTCTTCTATATTTCTTTTCTATTGGATATACTTAAACAGTACTTTGGGTAGTTAAAATTAATAAAAATGACGAAAAAATTGCAAATTATTATAAAAACATTAATCTAATAAAAACACTTTTAATTTATAACCAATACCTTATTCCTTTTCACCGAACGGCAACCACCTTGACTAGGGAAAAAGAAAACTTCAGTTAAAGATTTAAACTAAACATTAATTTTTCTTTTTTGAAAAAAACTGAAAACTTGCACTTCTCATTTATGTTGTTTGACTTTAGTCCTTACCCAACACTACACGTTTTTCCAGGCTCAGTTCTGCACACACATCACACAAGACAACGTCATATAGACAAATCTCAAAGAAATCTTATCCACCGTTTAATAAATGAGCTCTCCAAACAGTAAAATACATTATTTCACTAAAATAAATTATTAGTTTATTATTATATAATATTTTATTAAAAATCGATGTCAAATAAAAATAAAATTATTATTTTATTATTATATAATATTTGACTAAGGAAAGTTGGTATCGTGGAAGTAATTCTTAAACGATAATATTAAAATATACTTTTCCTTTATAAATTTATATATATACATATAAACATTGTTATCGATATTTCTTTTTCCAATATAATTATTTTATTATTTATAAAATAATATTTACAATAAGCAATAATTATTTTCAAGTATTCTATAATTTAATTTATAACTATAATCATTAATAAATAGGATTTTGTTTTTTTTTTTAATTTCTTTAGTATATGCCTTTTTTAATTGATGTTTATAATCTATTACTATTAATAAAATTCAATTTTTTTAACCTTTTTTTAGTATATGCATTATATTACCAACTATAACTTTTTCAGTGTAATTTGTTCTATTAATTTTCTTATTTATAAAAAAAGTTATCTACAATAGATAAAAATAATCTTCTGGTATTCTGTAGTTAAAACATTCAATTGTAACTATTTTATAACACTGTAATTATAACATAATAAAAATTTATTTTGTAATTTTTGTTTCTATAATACCTTTTTATTTTAATAAGTTATAATATCCATTTTTTATTTTTTATTATCATAAAAAAAGTGAATACATAAATTATGTTTACTAATTTCAATAAATACACAAACGTGTTTGAATAACGATTAAAGGATACTCTATAATTTAATTACAAATTTTATCAAACAACTATTATTATTTTGTAAAATTCACAATTTATTATTACTTTTGGCTTATTTATCATAAAATTAAAAAAAAGATTAATATGTTAAAGTTCTGATTTCTGTTATGAAAAAATAAAAACAAGAACCAAAATAAAATTTGTAATAAATGAATGTTGTTAGTCTTTTTTTCACATGTTTTTTTTTTTCTTTTTTTTTTATTGTTTT
>Ga0209700_107397_pt1 | contig 15599 bp, 20 predicted proteins | sample SiratroredBW_FD_187528 | JGI IMG/M metagenome (GOLD analysis project Ga0209700, IMG submission 187528) | Root nodule microbial communities of legume samples collected from California, USA - Siratro red BW (SPAdes) (version 2) | ecosystem: Host-associated > Plants > Roots > Nodule | place: USA...
CCGTCGTGACCCCGGTTGCGACAGATGGCGACTCCACTGGGGAATGTTTGAGAGTCAAGCCAATCTTAATTAAATAAGTAAATGTGAGTGTGGTCTTTTGAATGTTTATTTTCCCTTTCTTTTGTATGTATGCTTCTCTTCTTCTGTATATACATTGCTTCTTATCATTGCTGGAATATTGAACCCTAGGGTAGACGACATGCTATATTTGCTTGGGAACTTTTTTGGCTGTTTTGCTAGTGGGGGTTGGGTGCATAATTCTCCCTTCACACACACACATATATTTGTGCATATCATGAGTGGGGCCCTACACCCGGGTCTGAGGAATCTTAGAATTAGAAGGGGTTGTGTAGCAATGTCAATGAGGATGTACTTCCCATTCTGGCTATTGTGAGAACCCCAGCTAGAGTCTGTTCTTTTCACTTGTATGCTTACACAAGTTGTCTACCAACTGTTGTGGGTAATGCAGTGAAGGGAGCCATAGCTCTAGTGGCCTTATACCTTTAGGAGTTAGAAGCTTACCTTTGTGAGTGTGCATCTAATGCCTTAAACCCCTACCATATTGAACCTTGTTTAGGGCACAAAGGGAGATATGTTGCGCGTCTCTATCCTCCACCCCATTTTTTTTTTAAAAAAGCGATAATAAATATATTTTTATCCATTGCATTAATTTTCTCTCATACAAAGCATTCATTATTTTCATCATGACATATGAAGATTAACTCAGGCTTTTCTTCATTGCATTGCATGCATGCATTTCTTTTTCTCACATAGTCTCAATTGTTCTCTTTTAAGGTCAGAAACTATAAAGTTGTGTTTTTTTTGTCAAAAAAGAATGGAAATTAACGTAAGTTCTGGAGTTGAAACGAAATCTGAAGAGGATTTGAAAACAAAACTGCCGATAAAAGCCAGAGATAACAATCTGGTCGGAATCAGGGCATTGGGACAAAAGCTCAGGGCGGTTCAGAGAAACTCTTTCAAGAAGAAATATGGGAATCTATTAGGTTTGCTCGACATAGAGGTGTAGACTTCCTTGATCACGGCCTTTGTGCAGTATTATGACCCGTCTGTCAGAGCGTTCACATTCCAAGACTTCCAATTGGTGCCGACAATCGAAGAGTTTGAGCAGATTTTGGATTTACCCTTGGAGGGGAAGTCTCCATACAAATACGTTGACCATCATGCTTCTGTGTCCACTCTATCTGGGATAATGAAAATCCACCCAAGAGAACTAGAGAGTGCCCTAGTGAACAAGAAAGGTGTACGAGGATTTACCCCAAAGTTTTTGGAAAGCTATTTGCATCAGTTAGCTGACCAAGAAAATTGGGAGACTTTCATGGATGTTCTGGCTCTTACACTATATGGCATCATGTTGTTCCCTAATGTTGAAGATTTGGTCGACTATGTTGCGTTGCAAGTAAAACTCGAGCGGAAAATCCAGTTCCAGCAATCTTAGCTGACGTCTATATAACTTTTCAGTTGTGCTATGACATGGGGAAAAGAAAGTTGATGTGTTGTCTACCTGTGTTTTATGTCTGGCTCCTATCTCACATAGGGGAAAAAGGCATCAGTGCTCCATGCCCTGTTGAAGAGGTAATGCAACGCAAGCTTGAAGCTAAGAGAACGACAAATTGGGGTGAGTTTCTCTCAAAACTGACTCAAGGAAAAATAAAGTGGCATCCATCTTGGCAGCAGAAGGCGATGATCATATATTATTGTGGAAACTACCCAAACGTGCCACTCATAGGTACTAAGGGTTGCTACAATTCGATTCTGGCCCAAAGACAGTTTGGGTACCCTATAAGAGACGACAGCCGCTTCGCTTACTACTTTGTTGGCTTACTATGGAAAAGGAGATGCTACTGAAACTCTCCGCATATTAGGAGCGCATGGAAAAGGGTGATCCGTATGGAAAGGGATTCGAGAGCATGGGGGATAGATAGAGACATTCCTTATCATCAATGGGTCGCAGAGAGAGTTAATCAAGTCAAGCTACCTTTCCGAAGAGTCCCCACTCAGTCAAGAAATGAAGAACAGAACCAAGATATAGAGTCAGGGGAATTGAAGAAGCTGAAAGAGGAAGTTGCAAGATTGAAAGAGAAGAATGTCAAGATGGCTGACGACTTACTGGGCTTACGGCATAGCTATACAGATCTCAACAGAGAATATGAAGAGAAGACAAAAGCATGTGAGGGTTTGATCCATAAACAAAGAGCCGAAAGGGATTATACACACAGGATCAAACAAGATCTGTCTGCAGCAAACAAAGAGCTGACAATAAGGGTTCAAGAGCGGAACACGGCCCTGTTAGCTGAACATCAGTGGAAAAATTTATATGAGGACATTAAAAGAGACAAGCAAGAAGTCATGAAAAGGTTTCAAGATCTTCAAATTCAGGTCAACGTCATGGAGCAACAAGTAGAGGAAACAATAGTTATATGTGAAGAAAGGGTGAATAAGGAGCGCATGTTGCTATTAGAATTGGAGGAAAGGCACCAAATTGCAATGACTCGTGCAAGAGATTACATGGTTGAGCAGGAAAAGGACGTGGCACACTGACGGAGAAATTTTTCCCAATTGGCTGCTCTATTAATTTGAATTCATTAAATAAATCAGTTTCTTGAGACTCCGGATCTGTGTTAATTTCCATTTATTTACGTATCAAGTACATAACTTTATAATTTCCAACTAGTTGTATTTTTTTTTCATATTTCATCTGTCATCTAATTCATCTTAAATAAAAACAAAAAAAGCAATAACGGCTAGATTCCCACAACATCCATATAGGACTCGCGTCAATTGTCAGAAGATGGAAAACTGGGAGCAAGCAATGAAAGCAATGCAGGACGAGATCAGTGAGTTGAAGGATAAGGTGAATCAGATTCATGGCCTAAAAGATCAGTTGGGTAAGATTCTCGAATACCTAACGATCGTAAGCAGCAAACCTGAAGCTACTACCAGAGATGAAGGGATTCAGTCTTCACATCCTCCTATTCTCCAACCGGGGACCTTACAAACCCGAGATCTTCATCATGGAAATCGAACGAATCAAGAGTTCCCTCTGTACGGCATGCCTATAAACTATAAACCACTCTACGAGGAAGGTGTGGAGCATGAAACTATACCACACGATGCTAGAGGTCAGCCAGAGGTCATTCAAGTACCACCTGGTGGTCGTGGTGAAGATGTAGCAATTAACAGAATACCGACTATTACCCAACCTAGGGCTTTGAATGTGACTTTGGGAGGTGAGCCCAAAACAGAAGTGGTAGCTCCAACTACTGCAGTCCTTGAAGCTGATAGGGTGAAAGACAAGCTGGAAGTCCTTAAGAAAAGATTGAGGGCAATAGAAGGTGGAAGTAGTCATGAGTTCGGAGATGCTGCCGGTCTATGCTTAGTACCGGATGTGGTAATTCCCCCCAAATTTAAAGTGCTAGACTTTGAGAAGTACAAGGGGACCACTTGTCCAAAAAGCCATTTGACCATGTATTGTAGGAAAATGGCAGTTCATGCGCACAATGAAAAACTTCTGATTCATTGTTTTCAAGATAGTTTGGGAGGTGTGGCATTAAACTGGTATATGCACCTTGAACCAACTCGGATTTCGTCATGAAAGGATTTGGTAGATGCTTTCTTAAAGCAGTACAAATATAACATGGACATGGCTCAGGATAGAATGCAACTACAGAATATGGCGAAAAAGCGTTCGGAAACATTCAAGGAATATGCGCAGAGGTGGAGAGAGTTGGCCGCTCAAGTTGAACCTCCGCTATATGAGAAGGAAATGGTCACCATGTTCATCGAGACGTCACAGGCTCCTTTTTATGAACATGTGCTCGGAAGTGTTTCTTCAAATTTCTCCGATATTGTCACTATTGGAGAAAGAATCGAGTATGGACTCAAGACCGGAAAGATAGCACAAGGTTCGCCTGTAACCACCGGTGCTAAGGAACATGGGTTTAATCCTAGTAAGAAGAAGGAGGGGGAGGTTCAGGCAACTTCTACTGCACCTTACTGGGGAGGATTTCAACAACAATACCGTCCTAATCACAGACCTTCATCTACATTTGTTGCAAACGCCGCACCAAGCTACTCACAAAATGCTCACAGGCCGTCAGCTACATATCGACCGCCATTTACCTCCAATAACGCATTTCAGCCTAGAGTGGGAGGTCAAAACTTTAATCAAGCACAAAATCAAGGCTCTGGTCAGAAGAGCAATGCTGCAGAAAGAGTTGTAAACTTTACTCCTATTCCGATGACCTACACTGAATTGTTGCCTGATTTACTTAAAAATGCGCTGGTGGCCTTATGTCTAGCAAAGGTTGTACAACCGCCATTCCCTAGATATTATGATGCTAATGCCAAATGTGAATACCATAGTGGGGAAATTGGTCAATCAACTGAGAATTGTCGAGCTTTAAAGTATAAAGTGCAATCTTTGGTCGACTCGAGGTGGCTTACCTTTCAAGAACAAAAGCCAAGTGTTGAAAAGAACCCTCTGTCCGGACATGCAAACTCCGCAGTTAATGTTGTCAGTGAAGGTCAAGGTTCAAGTTTGGTTAAAAGTGTCACTGAGATGAAAAAACCTATGGATGAGGTTTTTAGAGCAATCTGCCAAGTTGGTTTATTCCAATATAAATACAAATCCGGAGATAAATGTGGTTTCCATGCTAGCATCGAACATTCTATTGATGAGTGTGCTGAATTCAAGACCTTTGTGCAAGACTTGATAGATAGACATATTCTACTAGTCAGTCATCAGAAAAAGGAAGAAGGGGTGTTTGCTGGTGAAGAATGGATTCCACAAAAGCCTAAACCGTTGGTCATACAATTTACCAGGCCCACCAATTCCATACCTGCGGAACGTCAACCCTTGATAATTCAGACACCTGCTACTTTCCCATACAAGAACGATAAAGTTGTTCCTTAGAAGTATGACGTTAGTATCATTCAAGGAGAACAAAAGGAGGAACCAGTTGAACAAGGCAAGGTAACAATTGATAATATCTCCGGAATAGGGGGTATAACTAGGAGTGGGCATCTCTTCACTCATCCAGACTTAAGGGGTGAAAGAAGCTATGAGAAGAGTAAAGATGAAATTGATATGGAAAGGGCCAAATCATACTTAAAGGAAAAGTTGTGCAGGCTAATTCAGAGCCTGAGGAGAAGGAGAAAGAGAGAAAAGAAATTACTGATGACGACGCTGCTAAATTTCTGAAGTTTATTCAGCAGAGCGAGTACAAGGTGGTGGATCAGTTGAAGCGGATGCCTGCAAGGGTGTCTTTGTTAGAATTGTTGATGCATTCGACTTCTCGTCGGAAGTTGTTAATGAAAATCGTAAGCGGAGCTCATGTGGAACAAGATCTCTCCTTAGATAAATTTGAAGGAATTGTTAGTCACATCACGGCTAACAATTACTTAACTTTTACTGAGGACGAAATACCTTCTGATGGTAGAGGTTATAACAAAGCTCTCCATATTTCGGTCAAGTGCATGGATCATTTCATATCATGTGTGCTAGTTGATAATAGTTCATCTTTGAACGTAATGCCGAAAACTACATTAAACAAATTACCTAGTAACGGGGTTCATCTACACCCTAGTACCATGGTAGTGAGAGCTTTCGATGATAGCAAAAGAGAGGTTATAGGGGAGATAGAACTGCAAGTACAAATCGGACCTTGCACTTTCCAAATTGTATTCCAAGTAATGGACATATCACCAGCATACAGCTGCTTGCTGGGAAGGCCTTGGATACACACAACTGGGGTGGTGCCATCTACTTTGTATCAGAAGCTGAAATTCATAGTTGATGATAAGTTGATTATAGTTTCCGGAGAAGAGGATTTGATAGTATGTGGATCTACATCCACTCCTTATATTGAAGCTACGGAATAAGCTTTGGAAACATCTTTTCAGGCTCTGGAGATTGTTAGCACAACCTATGTGGAGCCTTTCAAAGTGAACCCATATCTGTCTAACACATCTCTGATGACGGCCAAAACCATGATGAAAGAGGGGTATAAATATGGTAGTGGCTTGGGCAAAAATAGTACAGGATCTGTGAAGCCACTGAAATTGGTGGAAAACAAAGGGAGGTATGGTTTGGGATACAAACCTACTCATGCTGATCGGAAGAGGATCATTGAAGAAAGAGTTGAAAGAAATCAAGCCAAAGTAGAGGTCGGGAGCCGAGAAGTAAAGAAATTCCCATTTGCGACTTGAATCAAAGTTTTTACAGCGCCGGTTGGATCAATTTTGATCAAGTGGCAGTTATTGAGCAGAGGTATGGAGATCAGAGCTTCAATCATGTGCACCCTTGTCTTCCTGATGAAGAAATTGGCAATTGGGAATCTGTAGACGTACCTATGGTGTTTAGTAGCGACAAAATGTAATATTTTTCAGTCAGCCCTATTGCTTTGCCCAGAGCTTTAGGGTATTTGTTGTTTTCATGGGCTGGTTTTTAGGATTTGTTGTTTCTGTTTGCATTCTGAATTTGAATTGTTTCCCTTTGAGAGCGCAGTATTGCGCCCTTGCATAATAAAATCGTATTTTCATTTTCTTCTTCACTTTTTCTTTCTTTCCAATTTATTTTCATAAACTTGAATAATGCAGATATGTTGATGAATCTTTTGAAAATAACAATATCTCATACCCTAATTTTACACTCCCCGTCAATAATATGGAAGATGATTATGAAGAAGACGGAACCCCCTCCTGAATTGTTGAGATTAGTCGAACAAGAAGCCAGAGAGTTAAAACCACATCAAGAAGAGGTAGAGGTAATCAATCTAGGGGACGAAAATAAGAAAAAAGAGGTCAAGATACGCACAGGGATGTCAAAAGAAATACAGGGGCAATTGGGTGCTTTGTTAGGAGAATTCAGGGATATTTTTGCCTGGTCTTACCCAGATATGCCTGGATTAGACCCTGACATAGTGCAACATAAATTACCACTCAAGCCAGAATGTCCTCCCATAAAGCAGAAGCTGAGAAGAATGAAACCAGAGGTATCGTTGAAAATAAAGGACGGGGTAGAAAAACAGTTCAATGCCGGATTTTTGGCAGTAGCAACATACCCTCAATGGGTGGCTAATGTGGTTCCAGTACCGAAGAAGGATGGCCAGGTTTGAATGTGCGTAGATTATCGAGATTTGAATCGTGCTAGTCCGAAAGATGATTTCCCATTACCGCACATTGATATCTTGGTGGACAATACAACTAAGTTTTCATTGTTTTCATTTATGGATGGATTCTCTGGGTACAATCAGATCAAAATGGCACCTGAAGACATAGAAAAGACAACCTTCATCACACCATGGGGAACATTTTGTTATAAGGTAATGTCTTTTGGACTTAAGAATGCTGGGGCAACCTATCAGAGGGCTATAGTGACCTTATTCCATGACATGATACACAAGGAGATTGAAGTATATGTCGATGATATGATCGCCAAATCCCGATCTAAAGAAGAACATCTTGTCAACCTGAGGAAATTGTTTGAAAGACTGAGGAAATTCAAACTCAGGCTGAACCCAGCTAAATGTACTTTCGGAGTCCGATCTGGAAAGCTTCTAGGATTCATTGTTAGCCAAAGAGGGATAGAAGTGGATTCAGATAAAGTACGCGCTATACTGGAAATGCACATCCTCGCACGGAAAAGGAAGTTCGAGGTTTTCTGGGAAGAATAAATTACATTGCTAGATTTATTTCCCAACTCACCGCCACTTGTGAGCCCATTTTCAAATTGTTGCGAAAGAATCAAGTGGTAGAATGGAATGAAGATTGTCAGATAACATTCAATAAAATTAAACAGTATTTAAGAGAACCTCCAATACTGCGTCTGCCAGTCCCTGGAAGGCCTCTTATTCTCTATCTGATAGTATTAGACGGATCAATGGGTTGTATACTCAGACAACATGATGAAACAGGCAGAAAGGAGCATGTCATTTATTATTTGAGCAAGAAATTTACCGATTGTGAGCAGAGATACTCCTCTTTGGAACAAACGTGTTGTGCTTTGGCTTGGGCTACTCACCGACTTAGACAATACATGTTAAGCCATACGACATGGTTGATATCCAAGATGGATCCGATCAAATACATCTTTGAAAAACCTGCTCTCACGAGAAGAATAGCTCGATGGCAAATGTTGCTATCAGAGTATGACATACTTTATGTCACTCAGAAAGCTATCAAAGGTAGTGCCTTAGCTAACTTTCTAGCTCACCAACCAGTGGAAGACTATCAGCCAATGTTGCCTGACCTTCCGGATGAAGACATCTCAGCTCTGTTTCATGCGGATGAGTATAACCATGAGGTGAATACATGGACTTTATTTTTTGATGGCGCTTCTAATGTAATGGGCCATGCCATAGGAGCGGTGCTCATCTCCCCAGAGAACCAGTATATACCTTTGACAACAAGACTGTGTTTCGAGTGTACGAACACTATTGCAGAATATGAAGCTTGTGCTATGGGAATTCGAGCGGCCATTGAGTATAGAGTCAAGATCTTAGAAGTTTATGGCGATTCGGGTCTGGTTGTCCACCAGATAAAAGGCGAATGAGAGACTAGAGATCAGAAGTTGATTCCATATCAAGCATATATCGGGGGATTGATGGAATATTTTGATGCTATAACATTTCATCACATTCCGCGAGAAGATAATCAATTGGCTTACGCTCTTGCTACTTTGTCGTCTATGTTTGAACTAAACCAAGAGGAAGAGTTGCCCACAATCAAAATGAAGAGTCACGAACATCTGGCTTACTGCAACTTTATCGAAGAAGAGATAGATGGCAAGCCTTGGTATTCTGACATTAAACGATACCTCCAAAGTCGAGGATATCCGGAATCAGCCACTGAAAATGATAAGAGAATGTTGAGAAGGTTAGCCTCTGGTTTTGTGCTAAACGGAGAGGTTCTGTATAAACGAAATCACGATATGGTACTCCTTCGATGTGTGGAGGCAAAAGAAGTCGAATTGATATTGCAAGAAGTGCATGAAGGAGCTTTCGGAACGCACATGAATGGACATTCTATGGCTAGGAAGATACTGAGAGCTGGTTATTTTTGGATGACAATGGAAACTGATTGCTGTAAGCATATGAGAAAGTGTCAGAAATGTCAAATATATGCTGATAACATTAATGTATCACCAACTGCATTAAATGTTCTATCCACACCCTGGCCTTTTTCCATATGGGGTATAGACGTCATTGGAGCTATCGAACCAAAAGCATCAAATGGACACCGATTCATATTGGTGGCCATTGATTATTTTACCAAGTGGGTGGAAGCCGCATCTTATGCCAATGTAACTAGGAAGGTGGTGGTAAAATTCATAAAAAAGGAGTTGATTTGTAGATATGGAATCCCTGAAAGAATTATCACTATAATGCCACCAATTTGAATAATCAGATGATGTCAGAGCTGTGTGAAGAGTTTGAGATTAAACATCATAATTCTTCGCCCTATCGCCCAAAGATGAATGGAGCGGTTGAAGCGGCTAACAAAAATATAAAGAAAATAATTCAAAAAATGGTGGTAACCTATAAAGATTGGCATGAGATGTTACCGTTTGCCTTGCATGGATATCGCACTTCTGTGAGGACTTCAACAGGAGCAACACCTTTCTCGCCTGTGTATGGGATGGAAGCAGTATTGCCATTTGAAGTAAAAATACCTTCTCTCAGAGTATTGATGGAGACCAAATTAGAAAAAGCTGAGTGGGTACAAGTAAGATATGATCAACTCAATCTCATTGATGAGAAGAGGTTAGCTGCTATATGTCATGGGCAGTTATACCAAAGTAGAATGAAGAAGGCATTCGATAAAAAAGTTCGTCTGCGAGAGTTGCGTGAAGGAGATTTGGTGGTTAAAAAGATCATATCTGTTCAGAAGGATCATCGCGGTAAATGGATGCCGAATTATGAAGGCCCCTATGTCGTGAAGAAGGTTTTCTCTGGAGGGGCACTAATTCTCACAAGAATGGACGAGGAAGAGTTACCGTTACCGGTCAACTCTGATGCAGTTAAAAAGTTTTATGTATAATATGATTCCATAGTCTGGGGAATGTAATATTTTTGGGTATTGAAATTTATACATTGAAATTGTATCTGCATTATCTTGTGATGAAATGAAATTCTCTTTTGAATTCTTTCTTATGCGTTTTGATTGTTAAGTATATACCATGGGTTGTCTACAAGATTTTCTCGTGGTCTGTAGGATGTCGTGGGATGAAAATAATAAAAATTGCACAATAAATCATGTTTATGGAATCATTGAATTTATTGATAAAAATAATAATAAAAAGATTTGACGCAATTTTAAAGCTTGGCATAAAAAATTGATTTCTTTCATAATAGCATATTGACGTGCATGTGTTGGATACCCCTTTTGAGCCTTCCATCCAAAAGAGAAAGCGATTTACCTCAGTAACATGTTTGTTGCCCACTAAAACTAAGAGTAAACATCATACCAGGGCAATCAATCAGATTTTTCACGCGGTTACGGATTTCAAGTTCTTTTCGTTAAAGACATTTTTTAAAAAAAAAGGATCAAATGAAAAAAATAATAAATAAAAGTCCGTTAGATTGAAAACCCGCAAAGGGCAATCTAAACCAAAGATAGGACGATTGAAAAGAAAAATGACAAGTATTTGGAATCGCTGAAATCTGTTGCGGAAGTTAATCTCTCTAAAAATCAAGCAATCATAATTCAAAATGATAAATGGCCATGTTTGTTTATCCTAAAACATCAATAAAATTCCATTGCACCCTCTTTGAGCCTGAAAAATAAAAATTTCTTTCAAAAATACCCTAAACAAGGATCATTAGCATGTTGAAATTCAGTTCAGGATAAGAGATCTATAAAAAATATTAAAAAAAGGGGCACATCAAAAGCTCCTGAATCAGAAATCAAGAAAAAAAGTTCAAAAAGAAAATAGGTGTCATCAGTTCAAATAAGGATGACTCACAAATAAAAAAAAGTGATCTCAACAAGAACATGAACTGCTCCGTGCAATACTTAGTTGATGGTCTTTGTTATAAAAAATGATGATAACCAGTAAACAATTTTTGAGCCTGTATATCCTTTTTCTTCAAAACCTTTTAAACCCTGACCAAGTTACAAGCCATGTAAAGTCCATATTGATTGAAGAATGATTATCGATGATTTTTCCAGAGAATAACCTTGCAACAGAGGAATGCGGCGGCCAATACAAGTCAAGTTGTAAGAAAAATGCTTTTTGCGGAAGGATAATACAAATTTGCCAGCTAAATAAGAATGAAATAGTTTCATTAAAGCATAAATACTGGGGCAATCCTTTCTTATATGTATCTTTCCCATGTTCTTTCTTCACCCTAGCTGAAATATTCATTGAAACCGGGGACACTTCCATGTGATTCAATCAGTATCAATTCATTACCCCGGTTTCCCACTAAATCTATTTTTACCCATCTAACCCAACAAAATTGGCTATCCCTTTGAACCTTAATTTCCCATTTTTCGAAAAAAACTGGGGCAACTTTGTTGCATTTATGGTCAACTCTCAAAGAGTACGAAAATTTTAAAATAAAGTTACCTCCCGTTCTTGGAGCAATTTCATTGCCTATTTGAAGTTTAACATGTCATCACCATATGTTTGTTTATCCACCCGTTCCGACACATATGCATCTAGAATTGATTGCATTAATATTTTTGTGTCAAGCGTTAAGATTTGTTAATGTTTTCCCAAAATGAAAGTTCAAAGTTCAATCAATGAATTCAATGATTCTATAAAAATATTTGGTTTAAAGAGGAGCAAAATAGCAAATCAAAATCCTCAGGCATTAAAAGTAAAAAATCTCATGTGAGTCAAAATTTCATGCATCAGCATAAAGTTATGCATTCATTCCTCAGTGGAAAAGTCAAACCTGCCAAACATTAAAAAATACATCATGCATTCATAGATGCATTCAAAGCAAAGGCAAATCATAAATTCTCATGCATTCAAACATGCATTCATTCAAGAACAAATCAGGAATTGAATTAAAAAAAAAGTGGTTCCATGATCCTCTGATACAAGATCTAGTGAGAAATTATCCTTTGATTCAAAGTTTTGATATGTTGACCCCCTGCAGAAGCAAGGTCACATTTGTTTTGGCACTCGATCCCTTGCAGAAGCAAGGTCTTGGCCATTCTTTATTTTTCGACTCCCTGCAGAAGCAAAGTTACAATTATTTAAATTTGTTGATATGTTGACCTCCTGCAGAAGCAAGGTCACATTTGTTTTTGGCTCTTGATCCCCTGCAGAAGCAAGGTCTTGGCCATTCTTTATTTTTCGACTCCCTGTAGAAGCAAAGTTACAATTATTTAAATTTGTTGATATGTTGACCCCCTGCAGAAGCAAGGTCACATTTGTTTTTGGTGCTTGATCCCCTGCAGAAGCAAGGTCTTGGCCATTCTTTATTTTTCGACTCCATGCTGAGGCAAAGTCGTAACTCTTCTTTGATATGTTGATCCCCTACAGAAGCAAGGTCACATTTGTTTTTGGCACTTGATCCCCTGCAGAAGCAAGGTCTTGGTCATTCTTTACTCTTCGACTCCCTGCAGAAGCAATCACAACCATCATTTACTTTTCGACTCCCTACAGAAGCAAAGTCATAACTTTTCTTTGACATGTTGATCCTCTGCAAAAGCAAGATCTCCGCTTTTCATTCCTGCACGTGATGATACCCGAACAAAATCAGTGTCTCTATCTTTACTTAATTTTTACTTTGATAATATGAATTTTTCTCAAATTTTCATATTATCATTAAAGCATAATAATAAAAAAATAAAGAGAAATAAAAATGAATAATAACATAATATATTTATTAGTTTAAGCTTTCTTGAAAAATAATAATAATAAAATAAAATAATTGAATTTTTCCATTAAAAAAAAGCGGACTAAAAAAAGAAAAGGTGGTGTTTTTTTAAAAAAATAAAATAAAATAAAATAAATAATTAATAATAAAAGAAAACAAAAATAACAAAAAAATAATAAAATAAATAAAATACATAAATTAAAACAACAAATTTTTAAAATATATATATATATATATATATATATATATATATATATATATATATATATATATATATAAATATAGCAATAAAAATAATTGCTTTCAAACTTGATTTGCAAGTTTAGGAATAAAAAATAAAAAAAAATAATAAATAAAACAATAAAAGAATGAATCAACCCTCTAACTTCTCACTCCCTAACTCCACGTAATGTTTTCTTAAAATAAAAATAAAAATAAAAAATTGTGAAACTGCTCAAAACAACCCACGTTCTCCACTTCATAAAAATAAAATTAATAATTAATAGATTATGACCGTTGGAGAGTGGCTTCAGTCTCATTCCCGGATAGATTCATTTTTAGTATTAATTATTAAAAAAATAAAAAATAATAACAAGGAGAAGGAGTCAAAGATGGGTAACTTTCCTAAACCACCTGGATTTCAAAAATAATAAATAATAATAATGCAAAAAAAAGGGGGAGATAAAAAGAAAAAAGGAGGGATCATTTTGGGGGACGGATACTGAAAAGAGAAAAAGGAGAGACGGAGAAGAAGAGAAAAAAGGACCACACGAAAGAGGGGGAGAAGAAAACACAGAGGAAAAAGACTAATTTCTTCCAGTACTAGTTATGTTTCTTTTCTTCTGATTTTCAAATTTCATCACACATTCATGACATAGAATAGAATAAAAAAAACTAGGAATGATTCTCGTGGCACTAGTATGCATCCCCATGAACACATCAAAGTCCACTCTGCATTTCCACTGCATCCAGTAAGCCATCACCACGCATACCCATCCTCATGCACAACTCACGTGCCACTATCAAAAGGTTTTGCTCCTGTTGATCTTCACCACACACTCTACCATACATTCCACCATGCGTATATCTCAAGGTGCCTCCACCATCTTCCACCATCGCCCTCGGTCTTCCCCCCTTAAACTCACATCCACCTCATCACATCAACCATGAACCTTCACCTTGCCTCCATTACCTCCACCTCTTCATACGCCTTCAATATCCTCCGTATTGCACCTCTCTCCGCCACAAGCACGAACCAAACAGTCTTCCTCTACCGTTCACTCCGAACTACCCTACGAAGCCATCATCATCATCATCCACCATGAAAGTCTCCTCCCATGTAACCATGGTCCTTGACTCCTTTGGACCTAACTCCATGCACTGCTGCCAAAACCTTAACCCTTACAAAGTAAGTGCAATCACCATCCACGGCATGCAATGGCTCTGAAGGCCAATCTGGTTCGTGTTGCCAAGACGAAGATGCAACATATAACGAATCAATTAAATCTGAAGAAACTGATTCAACAAACCCTACCAATGTCGGTAGCATGGTTAACAAAGAGCAGCAAGATCAGAACGTTCGGAGGCAACAACAAACATATTCAGAGAAAAATGTTCAATCCAATTCTTTGCCCCTAAGCTTTTCAACTGATTTGTATTTGGCTTTCATCCAGACTGGGAAAGCTATGCTCTTGGTTTCTCCAGAGAAGAATCAAACACTGACTCTAACTTGGGCAGTGTTGTTCACGGTGACGTACCAACTAGCTGTCCAGAAATTTTATCTGATGGTCTGGAACATTGCATTTGTGCTTCTTTGGTATCACCGCCTTCCTCCCCTCTCCTATTATGCCTTCGATCTCCACCGTAGGTCATGCAATCACCATCATGCACAACCCACCAAGCCAATGCCATCGCACGAACATGATCACTACAACCACCACCACACCACTTGCAAATCCATCATGCATGGCGAGTTCTAAAACTCCCCATCGCCACCTTTCATTCCAATCTCACACCCTGGTGGAGCCTCGACCAAAACCTCCATCAACACCCATGTCATTCAACTGAACCCCATGCATCTCCCACTATTCATCACATCCTAACCTCCCAAAGAAACCACCACGCGAGTACCCTCAAAATCCAGTACCTTCCACTTTGAACCATCACGCTGCCATGCACCTCCAGCACCTTCCACCTTGCGTCCTTCAAGCAACCCGAGCCCATGAGGGTGTCTGATGAGGAGAGAGAAAGAAAATGAATTCTTTAAGCAGCAGAAGTATCCTGAGGCTGTGAAGCATTACATAGAATCTATACGAAGAAATCCGAAAGACCCCAGGGTCTATAGTAATGGAGTAGCATATTAAAAAATTAAGGGGAGACAGAGAAATAAAACACTAACACTCAAATTTCTGAACTTTTCTGCACTATATTGAACTTCCTTTTTTCTTGCTTTTTTACATCACAGATAACAACGTACTTATAGCAATTAACATATATTTTTCTAAAAACTCAAAACTGAAAATAATAAAACTTCATTATAACCATAAAACAACTCTTGACCCATGACTCTTGACTTTTCATCTCCATAACTTTCTCTCTCTCACAACCCATGACTCTTGACCTTTCAAACAACCCACTAAACACTAAAATAACATTTAATGTTTATTCAACAAAATCCCCCCATAAACTTAAATGCTTCTACCATCCATCATCCCGATCATCTTCTTGTATTTGTCGAACAGTTCT
>Ga0209700_107398_pt1 | contig 15596 bp, 10 predicted proteins | sample SiratroredBW_FD_187528 | JGI IMG/M metagenome (GOLD analysis project Ga0209700, IMG submission 187528) | Root nodule microbial communities of legume samples collected from California, USA - Siratro red BW (SPAdes) (version 2) | ecosystem: Host-associated > Plants > Roots > Nodule | place: USA...
TATTTAATATTTTTGATTTAAAAAAAAAAAAAAAGATCGAAATCGGACTTATTATATTTTATAGACGAATCTTTAGGTTTGATTTTCTATTTTCAAAAGTCTAATTTGATCTATTAATTTGTTTAAAGATTTATTATAAGTTTGAGTTTGAGAGAGATTTGACCTGGATATGTAGAATAATGGATTAATAAGTAAATAAAAAATATTAACTAATTATAAACTATAAAATTTAAAATAATGGTTTCTGAAGATAAAATATATAAGTTGGATTTTCCTAAAAGTTGAATATAATTTGTTTTTTTTTTCTTTCTGATATCAGCATATTTAAGAGCAAAACTAACTATCATGCTGATTTATTGAAACGTTTATTTTATAATAAAGCTTTTAATTAAATAATCAATTTATCCCACAATAAGTTTATTAATATAAAATTATAGTTAGGTTATTATATTTGTTAGACAGAAACATATTTAATATTTAAAAGTAAAAAAATATATAATTTTAATATCAAAATAACATTTACAAAAACATTATTATATGTTTATATAAATTAGTTTGTTAAGTTTAAAACATGTTTTTAATTGAATAAAGTTTTACAAAAATAACTTGGTTTATTTATTTTAAAAAAACTCCTAAACTTAATACAAATTAAGTAATAGATTAATTCATAGTAGACAGTCTAATCTATTTTGATATATCTGATAAATGGAGACCAAAAAGCAAGAGTAGCAAAGGGATCATGAAACCCTAAACCAAAAAAGCTAAGATATGAGCCTAATTTTGGTCATATCTGAGCAAATTTTCGCCGTAAATTTGCGAATTGCAGCAGGCAGACTTGCATAGAATGTTCCTCACTGTGGAATATGATAAATGAGATATATAAAATGATTGAATATGATGTTTTTCTAATTACATGAAGATGACGAAATTGAATTAAATATTCCATCTCTTCTACTTTGGAAAAAGGCATTTCTAGCCAATTTCCTCTTCCACTTTTCTCCAATTAAATAACAACCACTCATTATATCTAGGGCTCTATAATTACATTGATAGATGCTAAAGGAATAGTCTTTCTTCAATTAGTTCATATAGTATTTGTTCATTGGGTATTTTTAATAAGAGTTTTTAAGTACTTCTTTTATATCTTTTAATATATTTAAGATTTTTAAATGATACATCAATTAGTTTCTTCAATTTAAAAATTCTTATAAAAAAGCTGCAAATTCTTAAATATAATTTAAAAAATTCTTAAGTAATATTTATTTGACGTATAATTAAAGAAAAATATAAAAATACGAGTTCATGAAATTTATTAAATTTTTTATTATCAAAGTAAAACTGAATATGAATTTATTAAAAATAATATAACCACACAAATGAAATTACATCAACTACCAAAAGTGTTTTAAATATATTTTTTTTAAAATATTGGAGATGCTAGTTAACAAAGCATATTCACTTGTATTTGACCAATACGGAAACAAATGGACCAATAGCAGTGAGCCATTACATGTGATGGATGACTATGAATTATTGGAGTGTAAATTAACTTAGAAGTTTCCAACTAGGAACCTAGAAAATAAGGTTTATAAGATATAATTAATTTGTATATGTATTAAAAATTATTTAAATTACCCTTAAACGTATTGAAATTAGTTATACAATTATTTATTGAATTACTTTTAATCTAAATAGTTAATTATATAAAAAATAATAATACTGGACTATTCATCTTCTCCAACTTTCATAATAAAAAATATTTATTATTTATGAACTAAAACGACTAAAAGTATTTTGGTCAAAAATTACTTTACGACTAGACTGCTTAAACAAAGTCTTTCTAAACAATATTAACATATTATGGATATAAAAAGTATATGAGAATCAACTAAAAAAGGTATCAGTAATATGTGAAAAGTAACTCAAAGTTCATTTTATCTCAAAAAGATTAATTAGATGCAAAATAAAATAAAAACTCAAATATTTTCTATTTACCGACACAAAAACATGTGAGAAACAAAGCTTCAACAACTAATTCTCTGGTGTTTTTCTGACATGTTGGAAAGTGGCAAACCAATTTCCAGAAACAAGTCAATTTGTTATGATGATGAAATACACAGCCACTTATCAAAACATGAACCTGCAAACTACAATATGTCAAGGTGAATAAGCAATCATTTAATAGCGTCTTCAATGTATCTATACAACGCACTAAGCACGTTTCAATCTATCAACACTCACGGATGTTTCTAAATGAAACTTTTCTCACAGATAATAAAATGGAACATTTTAATTTATTTAGACGTGGAAATGCCTGTGTATCTGATATTGACTTCAAGGCACTTTGTTCTCAATGCTAGCTGTAGTTTGCATGTGACATGAGTCCAAAGGAAATGCTTTTCTTTACTATTATCATCTGTAGTTAATGTCAAGCGTATTAAAAAGGGTACACAAAGAAATGATTTTCCTTAATATGATTTGTATGTTAAGCGTGAAGTGTAGTGTAGAGTAGATGGAAGTATTGAATAAGTTACACTATTCTTGATGGATTAGGGTCATCTCAATTAGCATAAACTTGGGTGCTAGCTTCCAAGAACAAGAGTCCCACGGGCCAATGTTCTATTGTTTCCTTTGTGAGTTTGTAGACTTTTCTACATTATGTTTGAACCGTTCAACTAAGGTCCAAACCATTCATATTTTATCTGAAAACACGTCTTGCTTGATTGGTGGGAAGGGAGAGAAAGATAACTCCTAATGTTGTAAATGAATCAAGCATGGATGGATAGTATGTCTCTGTCAATTGATGTGTATATAAACTGACACGGCACCAACCACTTGGCTGCAACCTCTCAGTTCTTACTAACCTGACAATGGATACTGCTTGCAGATCCTCTCTCCATTTCTTCATACTTGTTTCTTTTGCTTTATTTCTTCAACTATGTCACTCATCATCCCAACTCAAGGCAAAACCTATCTCTCTTCATTCACCATTCTCTATCAATAACATTAGTTTGTTTGCTACTCCAAACCTTCTTTTCTGTGCTTTTTGTCTTGGTTTTGAAATTCATGTGCTTCTTGTTATTAGAGGCTTTGGTATCTTATTCAGGAGAAGAGTATGTGTCTTATAACATTGTTCTGAATGCAGAGCTACATTGTCTACACTGGCAATATCATGAAGGATGAGGATTCTGCGTTGGCTCTTTATTCAAGCATCCTACAAGAAGTTTCAGACAGGTAACAACATCATATCAGAATAAAAACAGTTTTAGACACCTCAAATTTTGAATGAGACGGTTGGCCAGTTCCAAAATGGTAGCCACCAATCAACTGAGAGTTTGACAGTAATCCCCTTAAGCGTTGACCTCCTGATAGATGCAGATACTGAATGCCACAAAAATAAATTTGCCAAATAATTTATCACACAAAAAATATTTTTGTTAAAGATTTTTTCTCTCTCTCTAAAGTCAAATTTACTGCACACCAAAATTTTGAATAAAGAGGAAAAAGAAAACTGAGTGTCATGTTCATATTTTGACTCAAATTATTATCTAAGCGACTTGGTCAATTTATTTAACATGATTCCAAGAACTGGAGGAAGCTGTTTTGTTTTTGGTTTCTTATTGGGTTATCAGCACCTGGCTGTTGTATACTATATCATGAAACGGAACCCAATATGATCATTATAATGATTATATTGCTGTTTTTGTCATACCATGAGCACTCTGTCTCACTTATTGAAGACATATTCAATCAATACTATTACCAGAACTGGTAAGCTAAAATGTAACTGCATCATACCATCATCAGTTGGCAAGCCTATTTTTTCCTTGTAAAGCTTTGTTTGGTAGAAAAATAAAAGAATGAGCCTAAAGAGGAAGCCACCTATTATTTTTCCTCCTTGTTTTCTGCAATAACAAAAGGAAAGTTGAAAAGTAGCTATTTGTATAGTTTCATTATTGAAGAGACTGAGTGAACTAAACATGCATCATTCATTAGCTTCTTTTTCTTGTCTTCTGTTTTGATTTATACTCACAATTTCAGCAATGCCGAGCCCAAGTCACTGCAGCATCACTACAAACGAAGTTTCAGCGGCTTTGTTGCTAAGCTAACGGAGGAGGAAGCCAATAGATTAGCTAGTATACACACAAACTATTTTATCTTCTATTTTCTTCAAATCATATCTGTCTTTTCTTCCAGGATTAAAAAATTTGCCAACCAAGAATATTCTCATTGCAGGACATGAAAGAGTGGTAGCTGTCTTTCCTAATGAAAAGAAGCAACTCCATACAACAAGGTCATGGGATTTTATTGGCTTTCCACTACAAGCAGAAAGAGCAACAACTGAGAGTGATGTCATCATTGGAGTGCTTGACTCTGGAATCTGGCCAGAATCTGAGAGCTTCAATGACAAAGGATTCGGCCCACCACCTAGTAAATGGAAGGGCACCTGCCAAAGTTCTAAAAATTTCACATGCAACAAGTATGTAGTTAATACTGTAGTCTATCATCTAGCATTCAAAATATTCAGAGGCACACAAAATGTACACCATCATTAACACATGTTGCTATATTCTTGTAGTAAAATCATTGGGGCTAAGAGTTACAAAGCTGATGGATTCTTTACCGATGAAGATCCAAAGTCTCCATTAGATGTAGATGGTCATGGCACTCATACAGCATCAACAGCAGCAGGGAATCCAGTTAGTGCAGCAAGCATGTCAGGCCTTGCTCAGGGAACGGCAAGAGGTGGCGCGATAAAAGCGCGCATTGCTGTGTATAAAGTGTGTTGGTTAGATGACGGTTGTTCTGATGCAGACATACTTGCTGCATTTGATGATGCAATTGCAGATGGGGTTGACATAATATCAGTTTCTCTTGGGGGTTTCAGTGATGAAAACTACTTTAGAGATGGAATTGGCATTGGAGCATTTCATGCTATGAGAAAAGGAGTATTGACAGTAACTTCAGCAGGGAACAATGGTCCGAAATATGCCTCCCTTTCCAATTTTTCGCCTTGGTCAATTACTGTGGCTGCGAGTACCATAGACAGGAAGTTTGTTACCAAGGTAGAATTAGGTAACAACATTACCTATGAGGTAAATTACTCACTCTATCCTATGTTACAGATCATGCCTCATAGGTTGATACTGACTTTAAAATTTGATGAACCACTTTATATGAACTTTTAGTACAAAAGTCTTTACACTAATTTCTTCGTTCCATGTTTAGGGTACCTCGATAAATACATTTGACCTCAAGGGAGAGTTGTATCCTATAATCTATGGTGGAGATGCACCAAACAAAGGCTTCGATTCATCGTCATCAAGGTAACAATTCATGATATCCTTTAAGATGTATAACATTATTGCCAAAGAAACAATTATCCAAACTACATTCTAAAATTGAATACTCTGTTGTTAATGAAAATGTTTCCAAAGTGCAGATTTTGCTTCAGCGGTTCGTTGGACAAAAAATTAGTTGAGGGTAAAATTGTTCTGTGTGAGAGCAGAAGCAAAGCGATAGGTCCTTTCAATGCCGGTTCTGTTGGGGCATTGATACAAGGTCAAAGTAGTAGAGATCTTCCTCCTTCTCTTCCATTACCTGGATCTTACCTTGGTTTGAAGGATGGTGCCTCTATACTTGACTACATAAACTCCACAAGGTACCAACTGAAGATTCCATTTACATTAACAAGAGTGTAGGGAGTCACACTAGTCTAATATGGATTTTTTTTCAGGACTCCAACTGCAACCGTATTTAAGACTGATGTGACAAAAGATACAATAGCTCCTGTTGTGGCCTCTTTCTCTTCAAGGGGTCCAAACATTGTTACACCTGAAGTTCTCAAGGTACATTAATTAGACTTGAATTTATCTTTACCTAGCAGTCTGGAAAAACTATTATCTGGTCCTAAATTTTATTTTTCTTTTGTACATTTTGTAGCCGGATTTAGTGGCTCCTGGAGTTGCCATTATAGCTAGTTGGTCTCCAGTTTCCCCTCCTTCTGATATTGAAGGTGACAATAGAACATTAAGTTTCAATATCATCTCCGGAACTTCAATGGCATGTCCACATGTTTCTGGGGCAGCGGCATATGTGAAGGCATTCCACCCAACATGGTCTCCTGCTGCTATTCGTTCAGCTCTGATGACAACAGGTAATACTAGAAAATGAGTGATGTGATGAGACATCAACTAGTATTGGATTTGGAACCATACTTTCAGCTAACTCTCTTCTCTGTGCATTTCGCAGCTAAACAACTCAGTCCCAAGATTAACCTACACGCAGAATTTGCATATGGCGCAGGCCAAATTGATCCTTCCAAGGCTGTGTGTCCTGGTTTAGTATATGATGCTGATGAAATAGACTATGTAAGGTTTTTATGTGGACAAGGGTATAGTTCAAGGAATTTACAACTCATCACAGGAGATAACAGTACCTGCTCTGAAACAAGTTCAGCAAGGGATCTGAACTATGCTTCATTTGCACTTTTTTCCCCACCCTCCAACTCCAATAAAGTGAGTGGGAATTTTAACAGGACTGTTACAAATGTTGGGTCAGCAACTTCCACATATAAAGCTCAGGTGATTGCTCCTGAAGGACTAAAAATTGAAGTGAACCCCAGTGTTTTGTCTTTCACTTCTCTTAACCAAAAACGCTCATTTGTGCTCACAATTGACGGAACAATAAACGAACCTGTAGTATCAGCCTCTTTGACTTGGGATAATGGTGAAGTCCAAGTGAGGAGTCCGATTGTTGTGTTTAACACAGCATAAGGGCCAAGGTTAATAGTGCATTAAATAACTAGAAGCAAAAGCACAGGGAATTTGCAGGTTTTTCATGTATCATTTGATTCATGAAAGTGTTCTGGTGCCAATTATTGAAATTATTGAAATGTAATATTGAAAGTGCTGTGGTGACAATTGAATAATACCTGTACATTAGCACTCAGTCTAATTTAGCATGAGACAAAATCGAAGATATCTTACAGGAATGAAAACTGAGCCTCATATGTATAAGAAAATATCACTAATTTCAACTAAATTTTAAAGTATTAGGTTTATTCTTTCTTATATGTTATTCAACTTTCTCATTTCTATATAATCTAAGACTTACACTCACACTTCACTACTTAAAAATATCTCTTCTAAACAATACATATTTAAAAATATCCCTTCTAAACAATAAAATATAATACGGGAAAAAAAAAAATTACAATAACAACATTTCTCAACTGGTGGGGATTGCCGGAGGTTGAGTCTGAAGTTTGTGTTAAATATTTAGAGAAACTAAACTCCCACTATTAATTGTCCACTCACTTTTTAAAAGGTTTCATTTTTTTGTCAAAAAGTTTCTGTTTTCATTTTCATGAACCACAGTTCTGCGCTCTATTGGGCCATAAATGGGCCCAGAACGGATAGATAAGTTGGCCTATCCATCTTCAATTTAAGTTAGCGGTCTAATTTTGTATGCGTCACAATTTTTTTTTTCAGTTTTTAAAATATAATAGTACAGTACCTAAACACATCCCAGTATATTACAGTCTTAATGATTCTTATTTTTTTGTCATAAATTCTGGTGTAAATCGTGAGACAAGTGATATAGAACTCAAGTTAGAACATGTTTGGGAATGATTATTCTTATTTATTTCAGTTGTTATTTAAATATATAAATAAAGTCTTTTTCGACTTCTAGCTGTACATCTTTGGAGAATAAATAAAAATTGTAAAAGAAGTCTGAAAAAATACTTTATTTTTATGAATTTACCAAAATTGTAATTTACACTAATTATTCTTTAACACCCCCTCCCCTCATTTTTACTTTTTTCAGCTTCATGGAAAAAAAATTTCTTCCAAACCAAATTAATAATCTTAAAATCACTTTTCAACAAGCTTATCCAAATAAAACTAATTTTGTGTACTATTGATATAATTATTTTAAAATAATGTAATTTTCATGGTTATCCTAAACACACCCTAATCTTTTATTCTCATTTCTTTACTATTAAATTTTATTTAGTTTTTGAAAGATATTTTAGTTAACTTGTTTTTCTTATGACAAGGTCACTTTTTCTTATGAATTAATATTTTGAAAATAAAAAATACTTTTTAAAATAATCATATATTATATAGCGACCAGAGTTAGATAAAAGTTCACGGAATACCCGCATAATCTGCGGTCTGCGTGGTGCGAGTTTAAATCTTTTTGATAAATTTTTAATGTGAATACTAGATTTACAAAACTCACAGGTTAAATGAGTTTTATTCACAGACTCCGTAATCCACATTTTTAAGCCTAATTCAACTCAAAAACCAATTATATTGATTTTATTTGTTATGTATTGTTTAATAAATTGAGTACATTGTTCTGATATAAATATATATATATTTAAAAAGTGTCAATGTATCATTGTGACTACATGCTCACTCATTTAAATTGCATGTTTTGTGAGACGAGGATTTGAAAATTTTAAAGTTCAATTAAAATACAGACTACAAACATATTTTTAATAGTACAAGTTTATATGCATGTGCGAACTTAAACAAAAATATCTATCCAGATACCCAACTCTTAACTTTTTTTAATTAATTTTACTTTATACATAGATAGTATCTTGATTATATATATATATATATATATATATATATATATATATATATATATATATATATATATATTTTTACATAGTTAAATTTGAATTTATGGAAAAGATGCTTTACTTTGTACATAGATAGTATCTTGATTATTAGTTTAACCCATCTAAAAGGTTACTAAGACGTGTTGTGTAGATATGCACCTAACCAAACTCCAAAACGATGTATGATTTTGAGATTAAAAAGAAAAACAAGTGGGAGATGGTGAATCTTTTCTCTGTTATAGACTCTCAATCACCTCGCAATAAGTCTTATTATATCTGAACTAAGAACAGTTCATTTCAACATAAAAACCTAACCTACCCATTGTTTTGGTAGTATGTTAATAATGGTTTTTGTCAGTATTCTTGCGATCTTAACCAGTCATTTGAAGTGTTCTCTAGCATTTTCGAGGAATGAAGAAGAGAGCATCCACTACCAAGAACAGATTCTTTACCCACTTGGTTAATACGAACCTTTTTTTTTTTTTCACTCTAAAACTAAAGTATGGTAGAATTTTTTAGTTGAGAGAAGAATTTGATTCTATATAAACAAATTAAACAACTATATATTGTTTATATAATATTGTTGAAGTGAAATATTTATTTATTATCTACAATTTATTGGTGGAATTTATTTTAATTATAATTTTTCTATTTACAAACCTTAAACCCCAGACTTTACTTAAAAGGAATCCTATATAATATTACATGATCAACAACTTAATCACTTTTTGGTATTAATTACATGTCATCAATGATGTTAATATAAACTATATTATAATTACGAACATCTTTCAAGAATATATAGATATATATTTCTCCACACGTTTTTCTAATTAGTCCACCCCGTTCCTTGGACAACCAAGGCATAATCAAAAGCATTAAAGGTCAAAAGATACTAATGGAAAAGAATTTCACGTTGTTGGATTTGGGTGACCAGACCAATGCCCAAAAAAAAACAGTCTGCACAAATTATCGCTGGAATATAATCTAAATTCAACTAGGAGTATTTAAAGATTATAAATCATTAAATAAAGTTTAAATAATTAAAATTACTTACGAGCGGCGATTTATTATTCGTCAGTTCCTTTTTGTTTTTGAATATGGAAAAGAGTAATTATTGTAGTGACGGATATTTTGTTTGTGTTAAAATAGATATAAATTTTTTTGAAAATGTTAAATATATAAAATATACTAAAATTTAAAAATTTATTTTAAAATAAAAATTTGGTGGAGTCAAAGGCCGTCACTCTTTTTTATTTTCTTTTACCTAAATATATATAAGAAAAAAAACTATTTAAAAATCAATTTTTAGCTATTGTTGCTAAAGATAATTGGTATTTAACATTAACAAGCAAAGTTTTAATGATCTATGTCTGTCATTAGATTCTAAATTGGTATCTAATTAAGTTAGAGACTAATTTAGAATCTAATGGTATAGGTTAATAAAACTTTGGTAGCTAAAGTTAGATACAAATTATTTTGAGTTAATTGGTCACTAAATTCAATCATTATTTCTATTTTATAATTATTTTGCAACCAAAATCTAATTTAGTTATTATTTTGATCACAATTAACAATTATTTTATTTGATCGCTAAAAATTAATCTCTAAATAGTATTTTTCTTATTAACAATACTTTTATAATTGGATAAATATCATATTAAGAGGTGATTCTAACTTAATTTCTTATTTACTCTAATTTGACCATATAATTGCTTTGAGATTTTTAATACATATGAAATGAATTATTGTATTAGTAGACTCAATTCACCTTATAATCCCATGAATTGATGTGGATCTGCATCATTTTAGAAGCTTCTACGATGAGTCTTTTTCTTTTTTGTTATTGAGTTCACATACAATTTTCAACCATGCAAACGAGTCATAATATTAATTTCATACTTTCTAGCTCGCTCTTGGCTTCATGTTTTCCTTTCATGAAAACTTCCTCTGTCATTCAAACAAAGATTGGAATTTTGCCTGTATGGACATATTAACCAATTCAACATTTACATTTGATATTATTTCTGGATACGTTAGCGTTAGCTTTGAATTCGCGAATTTAGATTTTCAAACATTTACAAATTTAGCTCATTTTATTATATAACATAGTTTTCTAAGTTCAACTCATTTAATTCATATATAGTCTTAATGATTGAGTTTAACTGTTTAAATGCTAATTTAATAGTAAATGGTTTGATGGTATATTAAAAATAATCAACGTGTAGCATTTTTAAAGGCTTTTTATAGTTTCTCCAATTTTATAATTGAGTAGATGATTAGTTTCTTTGAATACGAGATGCCAAATGTAATTTTTTACATATTTACTCTTAATATTGTTTAACTATTCTTTTATTATTTAAAGGGTCATGGTAGGTGTTTTTTTATTAAATAATAGAGATGTGTGTATTATATTAGTATAAAATCATAGTATCTGTACTCTATAATATTTAAATAGTAGCTAGTAAATTAATGACATTATTTTGCAGCCATAAAAGTTAGTGGAGTAAAATCAGTCCGTTTAATTTGGTGGAAGGTGTAAAAAAAGAAGTGTGGGATGAATTGAGGCAAGAAAATTCTAAATAAATGTAAAATTCTTACATAATTTTCATTTCACACTCTTGATTGAATGGCCTAAACAACGACCAAAAGGACCACAAAATGGCGTTGTTTACGGGGCATTTATAATCTTACGCAGGTTATATATAAAAAAGATGCAATAAATACTAAATAGTTTTGATTGTTTAAATTAAAAGAAAAATAAAAAGATATAGTTAAAATGTTAAACATGTTTATGATTGAATAAGACAAATTTATAAATAAGAAAAAATTAGCAAATAAATATTAATAACATTTCTAAAAATTGATCTATACATCAAGACATATCAAGACATAGTATATTTATAAATAATTTTTAACTTATGTTATAATTTTTAAAAATTTTATCTATACATAATACAATAAAAAGAATTCGAGCTTATTCTATCAGAGATAGCATCTTTTGCATTTAAATATCCAGTCCCTAAAAAAGGCTACACATGAAATAGTTAAAAATTAATGATGTGTAATTAAATGGATAGGTTCAATAGTTATTCATTTTTTGTGTCTTTATTATCATTTTTTACCTCTCATCTCCTCCCTGTTACAAGAATTATGAGAAGTTTGTCCTTGAACGAAAAATACGAAAAAGAACCGATAAACTCAATAAAAAATATTTTAAAATAATGGAAAGTTAATGTTGAAGTTAATTAAAAAGTGACAAAGCTTTTGGGTCCCACTGAACATAGCATTGTTTCCCATTTTGACCTGGGAAGACAAGACTGGTTTTTCCTTCACCAAAAGAGATTCCAATTTCAATTAGTTTCAAATCGAAGGAATGCACGCATGTGCAAATATATCACCTGTTTGGGTAATTTCCAAGCAAAATTAAAGCAACACTGGAATATTCCACGTTAATTTCTATTCTTACTTTTTTTACTTTCTGCTGCTATAATAAACACGTGATACTTGTGATGAAACAGATTTTTTAAAAAGAAGTTTAAATTTAAGTTTTTTTAATGAACAAGACTATACCAGATCGATCTAAATGAAATATTGAATATAACATCTAAGTAGAGCGAATTAGCTAAAATAATTTGTGTCTCATTCAGACAAAGATGAGATATAGGTATTTGAAGTTACATCTTCCACGAAGTAACCTTACCTATTTCCGGCAACTTACTTAGGTATTTGCACTTCTAAGAATATTTTGGAAATTCATGTGTAAGTAATGATTATGTCAATTTCTTTGTTAGTTGGAATTGAACACATCATCTTAATTACTGTCACTCAACCAATAGAATTAGACTCTCTTAATAATAAAGTATTATGTGAATTTAACCCCTAACAGCTATTAACTTTTGATTAAGCTTAAAAATCAATAACATACATTCATATACATGTTATTAGTTAAAACATTAAAAGTATTTTTAGCCCCACGATTTAGCTTAAAAATCTGCAACTTGCAATTATATTTTATTTTCGCCCTTAAAATTTAGTAGAGTCTTGGTATATTTAATAAACCGATACATATTTTAGTATAAAATGATAAATATATTTAAGCATGATAAATCAATAACGGAACTATAATTGATAGTATAAAATTAATTAAATACATGTAATCTACAACAACGAAAGGATGTGTACTGTATAGCCAGAAATTTATCTTATTTGTAGATCATATAAAATCTTCAATTAAATTCTCTTAATATTTTTTGATAAATAAAATGTTAGGTATCCCAATATCGTAAGTAGATTGTGCTTCTTTTTTTTTTCTTTTTTTTTTTGTGGTGGTGGACTGCAGTTTATTTTCATGATTTATTCTTTTCTTATGATTGTGTTTTTTCCTTTGCAGGCAAAGTTTCACAGGAAGAGCATTAACCCAAACAATACTAAAAAGAGTTAAATACTAAAAGAGTTAAGCTTAAAACAATTATACTACTTAAGAAATTGATAAATATTAAAAGAGTTAAGCTTAAGACAATGATATTATTTAAGAAATGGATAATATTTTCAACCCAAAATCTTAAAATAATAAATTTATGAATTTTTTTTCTTTCTTATTTTCATTTAATGTGATACCTAGACTTATAATAATATATATAATTTTATTTGGTATTATTAAAGTTATCTTTATCTTATAATAAAATTTATTTTTCTTGTTAAGAAAGTCAAAATGTTATATTATTTATAAAAATATAATGAGATTCCCAATTGATTAAAAATGAAGTTTCGCATTGATTGTATTTGTTACTTATTAAACTAATTAGTATAAAAAGTGAAAATTCTTTCTTATATTTAATGTAAAAGTTTCACAGTACATGTAAAAGTTTTATGATAATTGTAAAAATATTACAATGTTAGTTTTAATATAAAAGATATGTGAAGAAAGATTGAAGAAGAAAACACGAAAAAAATTAAAAAAAAAATCGAAAAGAGAATATCAGAAAAATTAAATAAGAATAAAAAACAGATTTATTAAATGATATTAACTTTAACCTAAAATCTTAAAAAGATTAAATGTGTGAAACTTGGATTCATTAAATACCTAATAAGATATGCTATAATCTAATTGTTTTATATGCACATTTTTTTATCCATGTGACATCTGGTATACCTGCTCCATGGAATTGGATAAAATAATATATATATATATATAATATAGACTGTAAAACTTATCGGTTAAGCAATTCAACTTGAATTCGACCAAAATCTTTACAGCAGTTAATTTACGTGTTTGATGGATTTTATATGTACCATGAATCTTCAAACTACATTTCCAATACATTTGAAGTTACAAGTGATTCAATATAGAGCACTCAATTTCAAAAAAGCAAAAGTAACTTCAATTCACTGTCAATTTCCTAGCGGACTCAAGACGGTATAACGAAGTCTTGACCATATATGATCATCAAACGCGTGGATTTTGACTATACGAATTCCACAATTCTAAAAATTCTTTGTAGTCTTATTCACTCCAATAGTCCAAAGGAATCAGAATGTACATCCCCCATTTTATAAAGAACGTACCTTCATTCAAGTGTTCTTTCAATTTGCTCCAACTTTTCACTCCTTCGTGTCTATTAATTGTGGCTTCTGCTCTCTTTTCTGCTCTTTATAGCGTGTGGTCACTGCAGTTCAGAAAAAAAAATGCTCACCCAATATTGGTTTATGCTCTTCTTTGCTTGCCTCCTAATAATTGCTCCCAAGTTATCTGTCAACCCTAATACCGCGGAAGCTACTAGGGTTCTAACCATCAATAGAAACACCAACCACTTTAAAGGTGATTCTATCTCTATATATGTGCACGTGTTTGTTTGTGCTCTTACTCTTTCTTCTTTTCTTATTTCCATTCGTTTTTTATGTTTCACTTCAGAATATATAAAAAACATACATACACATATATATAAACCTAAAATGCATGTTGATTATTAATACGTGTAGGGTACACAAAACGTCAAGTTTATTCCACTCTGGGGTTGGTGTGCAAATGCTGTGATGGTAAAGGTGGCGAATGTACAAGCACATGGGATGATGCTTGCTCCAATCTCCAGTGCCATCCATGGAAATATTAGGAATTGAGCTATACACGTATCAAGCTCATAAATAAATAATCAACGTGACTGTTACTAAAATAAAATAATCAAAATCAATATGCCTTATGCATGCACTATGATCATCATATAGCAGAGGCAAAAGCTCCTGCAGTTCAAGTGTTTGATTATGTTAATTATATAAAAATTTAATCAATAATTGTTTATCATTGATATTGTCTTTGTATAGAGTGATTGTTAGAATGACTTTCTTTAACAACTTATAAATTTTAAAGTCTTAGTTATGATCGAAATATCATAGTTATGATATTTTCAGCATTCACTCATCCTGTATAATCATTTTTTATTTTATTTTTTTTATTTTAAATAATTGCTTCTATTAGATTGTTTGTTAATTAACTTAAATATAATATTTTATTGCTAAAATGACGTTAGTAAATGGTTTCTTATAACAAGTTGATTCTCCAAATATAACTTTCCCATATCATAAATGAAAGAGATATTAATTATATTTTTTAATGTCGCACTTGTAATACCCTAGAAAATAGTTATGGAATAAAAACTAAACCAAAATTTAATTTTAGAGATAAATAAGATAATACCTATTTTTTTAACAGAAGAATTGTTTAAGTAAATAAAAGATAATTATTTACTTTTTATTTTTATAGCAAACACCAACTCTCTCTTCCTAAAAAGATATTCTGTTGTATTCTAATAAAAACTATCAACTCTCTCTCTAAGATATTCTATCTCTCTAAGAAGATATTATATTTTATTCTAATAAAAATCACCAATTATCTCTAAGAAGATATTTTATCTCTCTAAAAAGATATTCTGTTTTATTCTAATAAAACTACCAAATCTCT
>Ga0209700_107401_pt1 | contig 15584 bp, 12 predicted proteins | sample SiratroredBW_FD_187528 | JGI IMG/M metagenome (GOLD analysis project Ga0209700, IMG submission 187528) | Root nodule microbial communities of legume samples collected from California, USA - Siratro red BW (SPAdes) (version 2) | ecosystem: Host-associated > Plants > Roots > Nodule | place: USA...
AAAAAAGAAGAAGAAAAAAAAAAAAAAAAAAAAAAAAAAAAAACAAAAGAGGGTAAAGGGGAAAGTGAGAAATGGCTACAATGCATAAAGCACATGCTGCTTATCACAGAAATGGGTTTTGGTTGCCTTTCTTTTCTTTTTCTTCCGAACAAAGAGAAAGAAAGATAGGCACACCTAGCCGTAACGCCTTCATCATCATCATCATCATCATCTTCTTCTTCTTCTTCTTTTAACTCGCTTTTCATTCTACCAGGTTCTCTCTCTCTCTCTCTCTGATGGTTCTTCTATTTTACCAGATTCCTTTTTTCTAATTTTTTTTTTCTCTTCCTTTGTTCCTTATCCAAACTCTCCAATTCTTTTTTCCCTTTCCCCCCGTTTGGTGGGTTTTCGGTTTCACCTTTTCCCATCCAACTTTCGCTACAATTTCGATTACCCCCTTCTTCTTCTTCTCGTAGATCACTTTAAAGTATTCAAGAAAAAAAAAATCGGGGAATCTCAGTTGATACTGTTTAGGTTTGGTTTAGTTCTATTTGTCGAGATAATCGTTTGATGCATGGCTTTGATCTTTAACTGGTAGATGCAATAGATTTAAGCATGAGGGTTTTTTATTATTTACAATAATAATAATAATAATTAAGAATACTATTGCTGAAAACAAAGTCCGAAGGATTATAGCATATGAAATAATTAGCTGTTTTTGTCCGTTGCTTGTTTTTCCAGTAGCATTGTTATTTGTTTTCAATTTTGAAGGTATACTACGGTTACCCATTTGCATTAAGTTTACTTTGTGTTCAACCTAGTTTCAAACAGAAACTGTACTTTGTTAAATTTTATATCATGTGTTATAAAGTAGGTTGTTGGCTTGATAATGACTCAGCATGGTCTGAATCAATTCTATATTAGGTTTGATTAGAAGTGCTGGTCATTGTATGAGATTTGAAATCTGGGGAACATGAACTATGCGTGCTATTTTTCTAATAGCGGTGATGTACTTAGAGTAGGTGGATGTTATAAACTTCCTAGTTTCTGGCTTCAAAAGGCCTGAGGACCTCAAAATATATGTTATGTACGAATTATTGTTTATAAAAGACATAATGTTTGTATTTATGTGTAGCTGCTATAACGCTTTTGCATAGTGAAATTTTTTGGATCCATGATTGTGGCTTTGTTCTCTATTGTGATTGCTATGATGTCATGGTTTTGTCATGTGTTGTGCTTCCTCTTGTCATCCAATGCATAATAATGATATATGTCATATACTTCAATCACCATGATACTATCTGGTATATGATATAGTGGACGATTAGCTTCCCTTCATTTTCTGTATTCCACCATTGATAACACTGCAGCATAATTTCTTGGTTGTATTTAATATTTATGACATATATGAGTTTGGAAGGGGCAACTCCTTTATTTTTCTAAAATAGAGGAGATGGCGACACGAATATGTATACACACAAGTTGAACATTATTACGAATTATTTAAATTGACAATCAAGATTATATTCAAAATTATTTATAAAAAAGTTAGTCAAATAGAACAATCTGAACACATTATTTCCCAATAAAAAAGTGGATCAATCCATCCTTCTCAAATTCAAAAGGTGAAAAGAGGATCTAATTCATTTAAGACATTTCACTCCTTTGTTGATCACCATCATTGGAAAAGAAAAACCTTCTAAGTTAGACTCATATAGTGAAGGAGAAATACAAAATGTAAATGTGAAATAAACAGTTTGTTTGTTTAAAGGAGAAATAGAAACTTACACAGTAAGTTTCTCACTTTCCAACTTCTTAAAAGAGATCATTGTGTCTGCCCTCATTAATGTTGTATTGGAATGGTGTTGGAGCATGCTCAAAGAATGTTGAGCATGTGTTAGACTTGTAGACACGGTATTAAAGAGCCGTGTCTAAGCTTCACAACAATAAGATTAAAAGGTTGATTTTCTGGTGAATTGTGCTTTTATTTTAGTTTTACTTCAATACTTGGTATCTGCGCACATGGCTGCATCCTTATATTGTCAGTTTTGATTTTGGTTCTTACAATTGAAACCCAGTTATAGATGCCTCATATCTTCTTGCTTTGTCTTTGATTGAGTTTTACCATATTTCTAGTTACAACGGTTTGTTATGAATTTTCATATTTTGAAATCCAAGGCTTATGTCTTTGTCCTAATGGACACATTTTATGATTACATTAATACAGCCAACTTAAATTTTCTCATATTGTTCTATTCAACATTGGGCAGGACATGGCAGCAGATGATGGTATGTCAGCTTTGAAGTCTAAACTGAGTCAGTCACATGAAACTTGGAAGCAGGAGATTGAAAGAAGTCAATCTCAAGTGGATGTATTGGAGGCTAGGATAATGGAGGTAAAGGCTTGCATACATGGCTCAGAGGAAGATGCAAGAAAGGAGTTAGAGCTCCTGTGGCGAAGAGTCAAGACTACATCTACCCTGTTGTCCTACTTAAGATCAAAAGCTAGAATCATGGCGGTTCCTCATCTAGCCCATACATCTTGTGGCATAAAAAAGTTAGATGGAGTAGGGCTTGTTGACAAAGATGGCATTCCATTATCAGGTTGGTCTAGGAATGTTGATCTTTCTTCATTTGATGATCCAGATGAAGAATCTTGGATAGGAATTAACCGTCAGCTTGGTTCCTTAGACGAACAAGATGCAGTTTATATAGGTGAGATACTCAAGTCTGTTCAGATGGTCACGGATGTGATGGAAGCCCTTGTCAAAAGGGTTTTAGTGGCAGAATCAGAAACTACAATGGAGAAGGAAAAAGTGAGTTTAGGTCAGGAAGAAATTATGCGGAAGTCTGCTCAGTTAGAGAGTATGTCCATGAAATTAGAGGAGATGGAGCGGTTTGCTTTGGGTACAAATGGTATTTTGAATGACATGCGGCAAAGAGTTGCAGATTTGGTTGAAGAAACAACTAGACAGAGACAACGTGCTTCTGAAAATGAAGAAGAACTTTCTCGAGTGAAACGGGAATTTGAGTCTCTGAAGTCATACGTTAGTAGTTTGATAACAGTAAGAGAAACCTTACTTTCTTCAGAGAAGCAATTCCAAACTATTGAAAAGCTATTTGAACGGTAAATATTTATATATGCAATTACTTATGTTTAAGTTTCTTGATAATTATCTATATTTGACCTTCTTCAAATTGTTTGACTTAGATGGCCCACTTCCTGCTATATTTTTATGCTTAAATATACTTAGTATATTTATACTGGATGGCATGTCGGGAGTGATTACCTGTGCCAAATTATTGTCCTTATTTCCTACTTGGGGGTGGAGGCATGCTCCTCATGCATAGGGACACTGTTTATAATGGACTTGGATATCAGCACAGCTCATGATGTTATTCTTATATTATAAATTTATTTAAGTGTCATTTAAGAGAGCTAACTTGATTCTCAGATTTAGTTTTCTTCATTATGATTTGGTTATCCAATGACCATAGTGCTTCATTTTGAACAAAATCTCACCCTTTGATTATTTATAACCTTGCCGCCTCCCCCAAGAGGAAGTCTTCTCTTTTATAACTTCTAATTGAGTAACATCCTTTCAGTTTGTCCAGGTTGCTTACTAAAATTAGTAATTTGTATGAGTATAACATAGATCATCCTAATAAGTTGCTTGTTTTATATGTTAAAATATCAACTTATTGGAAGTTGGCATGTTTATCATTTCTGTTAATTTGCAGATTTTCCTGCTCCTCCCAACTGTGGCTATCTAAAAAATGGATTTTTAATTTTTCTTTGGGTGAAGACAGATTAATGTGGATAGTTTCTGATTGACATTAGCTACCATTTCATGAAATTTAATTGTTTTTCTAATCGCTTTCAATACTTGTTTGATGGATGCTATTGGAAGTTCCCCTCCCTGTTCAGGCTACCTTCTATAATTCTTTTGAATTTCGATAATGATATTCTTCAAATGTCTTTTTATTTGTTGACTTTTTCGTGGGTGTTATAGATAGCCATTAGTTAGCTAGGAGAGTCTGAGGGAATCATAGTTCGTTATTAGGAGTTGCCTATAAATAAGAGGGGTCGAGGGGGAGAGTTGTCTTTGAATTTGGTTAATCTTTGGGTGAGAATCAGGTCCCTTGAATACCTGCGATGTAACACTGTTCCATAAACAAACATTATTTTCGTCTATAATTTTCTCCTGTTCTCTTGTCAGGGTTTGTATTAGTGGAGGCTGGTTATAGACAATAACTTTTAGAAAATAAGGGACTTGTATTACTGCTATTACCACACCAATTGAAGCATAAGTTTGAGGCCCGAAGGTTTGTTAATATGTAAGATAACTTACGTAGGATGGGATGGATAGTGTTTATGTGCCTATTCAGTATTAATACATGATTCTGTAACAAAGGCGTGTTAATATCCACATATTTTCCTGCTAATGGGTTTAACTTAATTTCAATTCTCACATAGTGTGTTTATGTTTTTCTTCCTGAAACAAAAGATTTATTTGTTTTACTGCCCGGTTTTTTCTCTTGGAGCAGCTTAGTTGGAAAGACTACTCAGTTGGAGGGTGAGAAAATGCAGAAAGAGGCTGAAGTTCAGAAACTTATGGAGGAGAATGTGAGGTTGAGTGCTATGCTTGACAAGAAAGAGGCCCAACTTCTAGCATTGAATGAACAGTGTAAAATGATGGCCTTGAGCTCTTTAAACCTGTAAATGCCATTGCACTCTACAAAATGCTGGCTTAGCTCTTTCTTGTTGACAAACTGGAGGCTTCTAAGTGAAGCGTTACAGGATAATGACCATTTGTCAGAGGTCTTCTAGTCCAGAAGGAATCATCCGTGGAGGGCTCCATAAACATCATCAGTGCCTTTCATCTTAATTTCTGATTGCCATTGTACTGCCTCTTTCAAAATTAAACACGGAAAATTCTTTCCTTAGAATGTAAACTTGGCGTAATTTTTAATGAGAAAAAGGCGTGTCTCTTCGTTGTATATGTTTAAAACCAAAAACCGAATCATCGAACCCTGGTCAAATATATATACCCCTCAAATGTTTGAGGTCAGCAAAAGATTTTTATTATTCTATACTGGTAAATACCCAGGTTCCCTCGCCGCAAAAGAAATATTTTGCTGTGTATCATTAAATGTGTTCACCTTTTAGCAACTGCGTTAAAACTGTAGGTGGAGATGTCGAGGGCTCTTTAGAATGAGTTGATATGGAGATTCAATGGTATAAAGAGATTTCAGTTGAGAACATCCAAAAATTTCTCATTCTTTAACTCTCATGCTTTAATTACATTTTTATACAATAAAAAGTTGCACTGTCATATTTTTATGATATGTAACGAGAAAAAAAAAGAATTGTCGCTCCAGGATCACCCAATATTTCTGGCTTGCTTGAAGGGAATGTTGTGTGTTCGTATTCTCAGAACACAACAGAGACATATAATACCAGGATAATTGAACTGTGCACGTGAAGTTCTTTCAACTTGGAAAACAAGATAAAACAGATTAGATCAAACTCTACTTTGCAAATGTTGAAATGATCGATTTGGTGGGTTGTGGGAGATTGAGGAATATTGATTGGTCTTACAAGTCCTGCCTGTTGGTTTTTATCTTGTGTAGGATTTTGGACAAGAGTAACATGGCTTCACGTGCCTTTTCTTTTTATAGAAGCAGAAACCTTCTACTTGATGGCTATTGTTGTGTCTGCTTTTGACAATTGAGGATCGATCTTGTGTATATCGTTTTTGTTAGTGACAGCTTCCCTGTCTTGTTGCTGCAACTGTTTGCAAGGTTGCTTTTGCTTCTTCTTTGAACATAAAAAATAACAGCATGTGATTTTAACAGTCGTTATCGTGGTTCAATTTGAAGAGATTCTGCCACCCAAAAGAACAGAGAGGTATGATCTTGCAGATATCTTTGGTCGAGTAAAAAGAATGTAGAAATTGAATTGAATTTTGTAAAAGTTTTTATATTGTTTCTCCCCATGGAACTTTCTTTTTCCTTCTTCCATGGCTTCTTCCTCTTTGATTTTCACTTTTGGTATACAAGCATATAGGAACAAAACGTGCAAATCAGTAGCCATGCACATAGACTTTTTACAAAGGTTCATGGTTTCATCTCAATTTCAACAAACCATCCCTCAGGAAGAGTGAGTGGTAGTGTTAACCAGTTGAATTCTTTCCATCAGGCTAAGAAATTTTCCTCTTCATGAAGCAGGCTTAATACAAATTTTATTAGCAAGTGGTTCTAGATAAAAGAATTCTGGGAGCACCCACAAAGTAGGAACGGGCAAGTAATTAAAAGGAGTGGAGCCTTAATTACAACCAAGCAACTCATGTATTCTTTTATTGAAAGCTTATCAACAGTATAATAATGACTTTTAGTATGATTTGGCCATGGTCTTAAAGCCATAACATACGTGTAGAGGAGTTGCACGAGATTGGTGAGAGTGCTTTTATTGGCCATGCAAAAAATAAAAACATCATCTCCATATAAAACATAAGAAGGAAAAGATGTACTCTTGAAACTTGCCATAGGAGCAACTCTTTTTTAGAATCCACAAGAGCCTACCCCTACTCAAAACTTCTTCCGCCAAACAAAAAAGAAGAGGAGTAATCGGATCTCTCTGTTTAACACCCCTATGGCAATTAAAGAAGTCCACAACAAACTACTGAAAAACATAAATTAAGAAATCTCTGCTAACGGTGTCAAAAGCCTTTTTAATGTCGATTTTGATCATCACATTCCCTCTATTCACTTTTTTGGATAGTCTGTTAAGAAGAACACAACTTTGTAAAAGTAACTGTTTGATGGCACTACAGACATTAAGGCCAACAATATCCCAAAAAGCATGGTAGAAACAACCGACAAAGATCATTGCTACCATTTTCCGAATGTCCTCATTGGAAGGACATTTTAGAAGTTGCCTATTTTCATCATCCTTTTAGAAAGTCAAAACATAGTCTTCAATAAACTTAGCACCCTCCAAAACAAAATCCTCTTCAACCAGTCTATGTATAAAGTTAACATTAACACACTTTTTGACTATTGCATGGAAGAATGTTGTATTCTATCACCATCAGCAAACTGGTTCACTCAAGGACTTTTCCTTCTCCTGTGTTCTATCAGCCCAGAATATGAGTTGGAAGCAATTTCTTTAACAGTAGATCCAAATTCAACATCAACCATATCAGAAAAAATAACCCTAGGTTTAGCATAGCCTCAGCTTAAGAATCCTTGTTACTCAAACTATGAAACTCTTAAGATCTACATATGGCTTCTTATGAATCTATGGTATTACATTAGAAGTATGAATGCTAGGAATATGTTTAGCAAACTGAGACTCAGTCCTGTCATTTTGTCAAGACTTGAAAAACCTATTCTCTAAAGCAACATCAAAAGTGTTCAAACCTTCCTCCACCAAACAAATGATAGGTTCCAAGACTGGTATATCAGCCAAGTACTATTAACAGATTTGAATATTAGCCTTAAAGACAGTGATAATGACATGAAAATGTCTTAGGCCACATTGAAATATGTTGGAATGATTTGTTCTTAGACTATTCAATATTAAAAAGCCTTGATCAATCTTCTCCATCTACACATCATTGTGAACACTAGGATGAACTCTGGTTGATCCAAGAATTCACTACACACAATGATTAACCAAGGCCACCTTGATCAACTAAGCATACATGCAGATCTAATAATATTACATTTTATTGCAAAATACAAATACATTCAAATTGATATCTTATATTCGGTCATCATTAAAAAATATTAAAGATATATGAATTTTGATTTTACCGAAATAAGAAAAATTATCATATATAACTAATTTGGTGTTAAATAATACAAAATAAAATATAACTTCTAGAAATAAACTTTTATTTTGTTTGTAATGAAAAGGAAGGACTAGAGTAGTATAATATAAGAACTTAAAATTAAGAAGGTGTATGAGATAAGATAAGAAAAAGTGCAGGCAGTACATGAATGAAAGTTTGTGGTTGTTTAATTTGGAGAGAGGGAGAGGGGAGGAAGGCATAGGATGTGGTGTTGGGGAGGTGGATGAGTGTCAACTTCAATGATCCTTAGGAATCTGTATTCTCACTGTCCTTATTGTCTCAACATAGTAGTTGCCAATGCAACAAGTGGACAATACAATTGAATGTTCCATTATTAGGTAGTGGTCATGTCTCATCTGCTGTAAATATTAGAGGAATGTTAATAATAATATATTTCAACACATTTTTAAAACATATTTCAATTGGTTGTTTAAGTATTTATTAAGATTTATAAAATGATATAAATTTTGTTCATATTTAATAAGTTTTGCTTATAATTTTTCAGAATTTAATGTCAACGAGTAAAAAATATATATTTTCTCATATATTTTAAGCTTCAAGTTTTAACTTAATAAATATATTAATAAGGGAATAAATAAAACTAAAATTAAATAAATATTTTCATAACTTATACAGAATAAAAGATATTGGTAGTTATAAGTAGAAAAATGACCTTTTACGTCGGTTCTGAAAGACATTATACGTCGGTTATGCAACCGATGTAGATACAGACAACGTAGAAAGTCTTGGACATACAACGTCGGTTGTAGAACCGACGTAAAAAGTCATCTATTACATCGGTTGTAGCTTACAACCGACGTAAAAAGTCATTTTTTTAAAAAAATAATGGGTTGATAAATCTGTAATCGATATAAGAAAACACCACAAAAACTTTTAGAATTTTCTAACAAGTATAGATATGTGAAATAAAAGGCTACAATCTAAAAAAATAGGTGAAAAATAACAAAAAAATAAAAAAGAAATCGTAAATAATGAAATTTTGGAATTTGTGGAAGCCCAATCGCCTTTGGCATTGGCCAACGAAATTGTTACCTCATTTCAAGCAACTTTCATTTTTGGAGCGTCTCAATCCGAGCTTTCTATCAAAAGTTATGGTCATTTGAAGTTTTTTCGTCCTAAATTTTTCAAACCCTAAATCTATGATAAACCTATACAGTATAAGAACTCTACCATCAAATATATACTAAATCAAGATGCTGATAAAAAAATTGGGTCAAAATAAATTTTTAACTACTTTTTAATGAATTTTACAAAATTGCTAACCTCTTGTAAAGAGAAGAGGCAAGGGTGTCGAACCAAGCATTCAACCTGGGCACGCCAAACGAACATGGAAGAAGTAGAAAATGGAGTCAAACGAACCCTAGCAAAACCAATAAACAACAAAGATTCAAATGAAAACAAATGAAAAGAGAAAGCGGCACTACACGAAATACAAATAAAAAACCAGTGAGAATAAAAGCGGCACCACACAAAGGCACCACGTGAAGGTTGAGAGGAGAAGGCAGCGAGCGAGGGTGAGGAGGAGGCAGCGAGGGTGAGGATAAGGTGAAGGAGAAGAAAATGTAAGCATAAGAGAAAAGTGATACCCGAGAGTTAATATCTCTCTTGAAATCCCTAATTTTAACTTAAGAGACATACTATGTCAGTTGGAAGCTCCCAACCGACATAGTATATGACCAAATTTTACCAAATTTTCTTCAAAATTCACTTGCGCACCAAGAGAAGTATATTACGTTGGTTGGAAAGTCCCAACCGATGTAATATGGGCTACATACTACGTTGGTTGGCACCTCCCAACCGACGTAGTATCTTCAGTGCCTTTACAAAGTTTTCAAGTTTTGAATTTTTACTTTTTTCAGTCTTTTTTACGTCGGTTATTAATGACAACCGACGTAGAATATAGTGTATTACGTCGGGTTCGAGTTAATCAACGTAATATATCTTCAAATATTTACAAAAATGCCACCGCATTTTTGTTTACATCGGTTCTGTTTTAATTGACATATTATCCTAACGTAGAATGTGTTTTTTGTATTAATGAGACTTGTATTTCTTAACCATGGGATTTAAAGCTGGTATCCCAATAATGTCACTTTAAATATGAAATAAATTGTATTAGAATGAAAATATTCACATTGATTTCATATATGATCTTGACGAAATTGTTGGAAACACCATGCAGAATCTTGAGACGCACTAGACAGATTTGATATTGGAAGATTTTTTTTCAAAAAAAGGGATCCCTCTTCATAATAAAATATTTTTCTAAGTCTAGAAAAATTAGGACATATATTTATTCAAGAACTTATCTTATCACTCTTATGGAACAAAAGGGAAAAGATTGGATTTAACTTATTTTGCACATCACACATTTTTTAGGATTCGTTATTCAGAACAAGGGTCATTTAATTAGAATGTTAAGTGATTGATAAAAAAATATCAAGCTTGCAAGACAAAAAATGGAAGTTTGGTTGAAAATGTGATTTTGAATGAAGTATTGTAATTTATGGGTGAATCTCTCTTTTATCAAAGTGTTTTGAATGGTTGATTCATAGGAGAAACTAGTCATGTAATTTCCATGTTAGGCAATGGACTACAAACTAAGGAGAAGACTAAAGTTGAAGATGTCAAGAAAAAGTAATAGTGTTACCTAAATTATTTATTATTTGTCATTTTTTTGTCTTAATTTTAAAAGCAAAGTCTTACTCAATTCATTTCATTCTTTAGCTATGTGACTCTATAGGTTATAATTGATGAGAGATACCATAATCAACTTCATTGTCCACTTCATATTGTTACTTATTATCTCAACCAAAGCAAATATGAAACTTAAAACTTAAAAGGGACCTAAATGTAGATAAAGGATGTACACAATTGATGTTCCACTAGAATATTTTAAGAACTAGAAGTACATGTTTGGTTCCATGGACACTAGAGTAGTTTACAGGAAGAAATCCAACAATTTGGTGGAGACTTATAGAGATGAACATTCAAAACTCCAAAAGTTTTTTATTTGTATATTAAGTTTGACATACAACTCTTTTATACGTGAGATGCTAATTAGAATTTAAATTATAAAACATATAACAGTATTTAAGTGAGTATTTGAAATTTTTTATCATATTTATATTTATTTAGGTATATATAAATAAAATAATTTATTTGAAATAAAATATGACGAATGATAACAGAGATATCATATTAACCACATGTCATGAAAAAAATAAAGAAATGAACATAAATAAATGAAAAAGAACAAAGGATATGAGAGTGAAAATATATCTCTCTTTTTATTCTCTTGATGAAAGAGAAATACTCTATATATGAAGTACATGGAATAACAGGATCATAACAGAATAGTTACTCTAACATAATTGTTAATAAACTCTCACATAATAATTATTTATTATCTGTTAATATACTCTAACCAAAATCACTAATGATTCTCACATAATAATAATTATTCATCATTTATTACCTCCCCTCAAGATGGAACATATAGATCAATTAAACCCATCTTGGATAGCAGATGTAAGAACAACTTGGGTGTGAGAGGTTTTGTACAGATGTTAGCAACCCGTGACTTAGTATTAATAGGGAGCAAACAAAGAACATCATCACGAACCTTTTCTCTAACCATATGGCAATCGATTTCAATGTGTTTGCTATGCTCATGAAACACAAGATTGACAACTAAATGTAAGACAGACTTGTTGTCACAAAAAAGAACTGTAGTGGCTTGAGGAACAATATGTAAGTCACGAAGAAAATAAGACAACTATTGAATTTCATATAGGTTGTTGATGCCAAAGCACGATATTCAATCTCAGAGGAGGATCGTGACACTATGTGTTTCTTCTTGGATCGTTAAGAGATTAATGAATCACCAAGAAAAATGCAGAAGCCAATAACAAAACGGTGAGTTTTAGGGCATGATGTCCAGTCTGAGTCACAAAAACTTTTCAGTTGTAAAGGAGAATCACTAGGAAAGAAGAGCTCTCGACCAGGATTAGGTTTGAGATAACGAAGAACCCTGAGTGCTGCTTGGTAATAGTCATTGTAGGAGCTGATAAGAATTATGAGAGATGATTAACAACAAAACAAATGTCAGGCCTAGTGTTGGTCAGGTAGATGAGTTGTCCAATAAGCCATCAATACATGGAAATGTCTTCAAGAAGAGGACTCTCTTTGGAATTGAACTTTATTTGAGGATCCATACGAGTGTTAAAAGGTTTCCATTCTAACAAACCTGCAACATCTAGAAGGTCTAAAGTGTATTTCCTTTGGTTAAGGAAAATACCCTTCCTTGATCTAACAACTTCTAATCCAAGAAAAAATTTCAGTTGACAAAGCAATCTCTTGAGCATTATTTCCCGTCAAAACCATATCAATAACATAGACAAGGATGATTGTGAATGTACCAGTGGCATATTGTTTAGTAAATAAAAAAAAAATCAGACTGTGATTGGGTATAACCGGAAGCTATAAGAATTGTAGACAACTTTTCATACCACTATCTATCAGCTTGTCTAAAACCATAAATAGATTTTCTCAACTTGCAGACCTAACCAGGTTTTGGAGGAACTACACCTTTACGAACCTCCATATAAACTTCTTCATGAAGATCTCCATGCAAGAAAGCATTGTTGACATCAAGTTATTCAAAGAGCCAATTTTTAGTGGCTGCAATGGCCAGTTAGAGCCTTATAGTAGTGACTTTAGCCACTGGAGAAAAAAATTCTCTAAAATCAATAACTTCTTGTTGTGTGAATCTCTTGGCTACTAGCCTAGTCTTGAACCTCTCAATTGAGCCATCAGCCTTGTGTTTAGTCTTATACATCCATTTGCATCCCACTGTTTGTTTTCCAATTATAAGGTCAACAAACTCCCAGGTTCCAGTTTGAACTAAAGCATTAATCTCATCATCCATGTCTTTCCTCCAGTTCTCATGCTTCACTGCTGTGTATAAGTTTTGGGTTCTATAATAGAAGAGATACTAAATGCAAAATGCTTATGATTGTTAGAAGATTTTGAGTAATTAACAAAACTGGAAATAGGATATTTAACTAAAGAGGAATTTTTGCTCTCTATGCCCGCAACTACATTGCAATGAAAATCTTTGAGGTAAGCAGGAGGTTTGGTGCTTCTAGTGGGTTATCAGGAGCTGTGATAGTGGGAGAAGAATAATTTTATTGTGGGACAATATATGGTGTTTGGTGATTTTGTAGTGGTGTAGTGGGAGAGGAATAATTTTATTGTGGGACAATATATGATGTTTGTTGGTTTTGTAGTGGTTAGGAGGATGTAAAGAAAGAGAGATCAACGTCTTGATAATCAGGAAAATGTGGCATGACAAAAATTTCACTATCTGTATGATTGGCAATATGTTTAAAAGGAAAACTATTTTCATTGAAAAAAACATTTCTGGATAAGAAAACCTCTCTGGTGTGTAAATCATAAAGAAGTTAACCCTTGATCCCTTGTCTGTGACCTAAATAAACACACAGTCTAGCCCAAGGATCAAGTTTCGTCCTATTATGAGTCAAAGTTGATGCAAAAGCTTCACAACCAAACATTTTAATAAAAGTTAAATCAGGAGAAGAGTCATACAAAATATCATAAGGACTTTTGTTATGTAAAACCTTGCTAGGCAATCTATTAAGCAGAAAAATAGCATGAGAGACTGCAAGGTTCCAAAATAATTTAGGCAAGTTACTTTGAAAAATAAGAGCCCTAGTAATATTTAAAATGTATTGATATTTTCTCTCTACCACTCTATTTTGTTGTGGAGTCTCAACACAAGACATTTGATGTTTTATGCCTTTGAGAGAGCAAAACTGATGCAAATTAAATTCAGGTCCTTAATAAGACCTAATGCATATTTGACAGTAGTAGAAAATTGAGTTTCAACCAAAGTAATGAAAGATTTAATACAACCCTGTATTTCAGATTTAGTTTTCAAAAGAAAAATTCAAGTATGCCTAGAAAAATCATCCACAATAGTTAAAAAATATTTATGTTCATCCACAGAAGTAATGGCTAATGGTCCCCAAATATTCATATGTAACAAATCAAAAAATTTATTGCTGGAAGAAGTGCTTACAGGAAATGAAATTCTTTTCTATTTAGCAAGTGGCATATTTGACAAAAATCATCATGTTTTGCTAAAAATATACTTAAAATTTGTTGACAATACAAATAGTTTGTCCTTAGACAAGTGACCTAGTATAAAATGTCAATCATTCACCTTATTAACAGACACTGAATTTATTGAAATTGAATCTGGGGCAAAGTGTTTTCCTGGTCCCTTAGGATTTTCAAGAACATAGAGTCTGTGGTGCATCTTAGCAAAACCAATCATCCTCATAGTGTGATTGTCCTGTATTTCACATATTTGATTAGTAAACCTAATGGAACAATAAGATTTTATGGCTAGTTGAGATACTGAAATGAGATTGAAGTTAAATCCTGGTATGTATAGTACATTATGCATAATGAATGTAGTAGAAAATATGATAGTGCCTTTAATGTTTGCATAAACTGGTTCCATTAGGTAACTTGATAGGAATATCAGGAATAGTTCTATATGTAGCAAAATTCTCTAGAGATGAACTAATATGATCAATGGCACCTGAATCTAAGACCCAAAGGACAAATTTTGGTAGTGATCTTAGGTTACAAATGATACATGTGGATGTATTGGAAATGTGATGATGTGCAATGCTAGGGGTTGCAGCTAACTGAGATTGCTGAAGAAGAGTCAGGAGAAGTTATATTGCTCTTTGGTCAAACTAAAGCTAGAAGATTGCTGAGATTCCTTTTGGTTTGTAAGTGTCTCACTCTCATTTGCCATTTTAATTACAATGACATTATTAACAAAGAATTTTTCTCCTTTTGTAGTTTGGTGGAAAACCATGTAAGCAATGACATTCATTAATTGTGTGACCTGTTCTACCACAATATGTGCATTTCTTACTATTATAATGCTTGTCATCCTTGGTTCATCTCTTGACTTGAGAATTCTGAGAATTTCTATTGAAGGAACCATAATATACACTGGAAGAATCATTTAAAAGATTTACTGATGAATTATTGAACGACGAAATAGTCATATTCTATGAAGCCCGGATGCGGATACGGACACGGATACGACACGGACGCGAATACGTGGATATGATTAAATTGAAAATTAATGGATACGGGGACACGACAATATACATATATATATATATATATATATATATATATATATATATGAATTTATTAAAATTTATTTATATAGTTAATAATGTGAAAAAAATAAAAAAAGAAGAAACTTTTATAAAAAAGACTAACAAAAGATATAACTTCTACATTTCATCTTCATTGAAAAATACACCTTCTAATTCTGGTTCATCAAGAGATAAGCTGACAATTTCAAGAATTTCATTATCATTCAATGAAAGATCATCTCCTGCAATATCCACAATTCTGTTTCCTCTTCTTTGTATTTTGAGAAGTTTCTTGAGAGAAGACGAAGATTACTATGGACATAAACTAGATCTTCTGCCCTTTTAGGTGTCATCTTATTCCTTTTCAAAGAGTGTATAAAAGAGTAGGTACTCCAATTCCTTTCACAACAAGAAGAAGAACATGGTTGTCCAAGTAGCTTAAGAGCTATTTTCTGAAGATTGGTGCACGAGCTCCATGAACAGTCCACCATTTTTTTGCATCCATTTTACCTCT
>Ga0209700_107402_pt1 | contig 15584 bp, 7 predicted proteins | sample SiratroredBW_FD_187528 | JGI IMG/M metagenome (GOLD analysis project Ga0209700, IMG submission 187528) | Root nodule microbial communities of legume samples collected from California, USA - Siratro red BW (SPAdes) (version 2) | ecosystem: Host-associated > Plants > Roots > Nodule | place: USA...
AAAAAAAAAAAAAAAAAAAAAAAAAAATAAAAATAGTTTTTTTTTATTAAAAAAAAAAAAAAAAGGATTTCATGTGAAAGTTATCGTATCATGTCCATAGGGCACACATAAGAGAAGGTTGAATACAACGAAGCACAATTTGTCATCCCAAAATGATACATTATCATGAATGAAACAGCACATGAAAACCTGTGATACAGTAAAAAAAGGTTGGTTTTCTATATAACTTGTGTTGCAATGATTCTATTTTATTATTAGATTTTGTTTCCTTTCTCTCCCTTTCCCGTTAAAACTAACAACTACTTATGATATCAATGTTGAGGAATTGAAGTAGTTGTGTTATTGGATGTGAAAATGGCAGCTGTGACCTCACAAATATAAACTATATATGAAAGAAGGACAAGCACAACACTATAGAATCATAAGTGCATGAATGTTTTCAACTTTTTATTAATAATTTATTTGAAGTCATCTTCACAAGAACATTTTGCCATCCAATTTTGCTTTTGTTTATTTGGAAATTTGAGATTTTATCTTTCATTTTTGCAATACACATAAGATGGGGGGTGGTAACATCAATTCAAGTGAACACAATGATACAACTGCAACCAAAATCTTTGTTGGAGGCTTAGCTTGGGAGACTCAAAGGGACACAGTGAGAAGGTACTTTGAGCAGTTTGGAGAGGTCTTAGAGGCTGTTGTTATCACAGATAAGAACACTGGAAGATCCAAGGGTTATGGTTTTGTAAGCCCATTTTCCCTTGTTCATTCTCATGTCCTATTTCTCCATTTCAATTTCTCTGTGGTCTTAAACAATGAGTTTTTGTTTTGTTTTGTTTTTTTTCTTCCTAGATCACATTCAAGGATCCAGAGGTAGCAATGAAAGCATGTGAAAATCCCTATCCAATAATTGATGGAAGGAAAACAAATTGCAATATTGCAGCTATTGGTGCAAACAAGAATCGCAGGCAGGCTCCACAACATGGTCTCAATCTGCCCATTTTCCTTTTATCTTAAAATTGCAATGTTTACTGTTTGGTTATGAATCAAATGTCAAACATGACAAGTTGATTATGTTAAAAAGAAAAACAAGAATTGAGAAATAGCTTCACATGGTGTGTGCAGATCGGTTTAGAGCAGAACCTGGTTTGTTGGCTTCACCTCTTTATCATGGTCCTTCCTCTACATTTCTCCATCAAAACAATTGGCAATACCCATTTCCTAATCCAAATTTTGGGTAGAACTTTTGGTTTTGAAGCTCTATTTTTCTCTATTATTTCTACATTCTTTTGATTTTGCTTCTTTGCATTCTTAGCAGATATATTCAACATTCCCATGACATGATGTACCCCATGGTAGGTGTTTGTGCAATAAATGTTTCACACTATAACTCATACCAATAACTATTTCTGAATTATTGATTAAGCAAATGTATCTGCACAATTTTGTAGAACTGTTATCAAATACTTGGAGGGCAACAGTTCTCAACTTACTACCCCTACATTGGGCCATCTGAACCTATAGATCTGGTGCCTAACACTTACCCTTTTTCTGCCCAGTATGCACACATTAGCCAAGCTCAAGGTTTTGGAATCCATTGTCCCCAAATGCTGCAATCTCCCCTTATTCCTAGGCACTATGGCTCAGCTGGTATCCTTAGATTTCCTTCTTCAATGGAAATGCCAACTATTAGAGCAGGTAAAAAAAATATATTTTATTGATATTGTCTCTTCAATTGTCAAATTTCAGCAAGATTGCATTAAAAGGAAGAATCATGTGACAGTTACAAAAACTACAAGAGCAAAAAGAGAGGACCTAAGAACATGTGCAAATGCTTCACAAACCTCTGAGATAACTTGTGAACAAGATTCTTCAGCTGAATCTTCACATAAATAATCAAATGATGTCTTGAAAGAGGCAAATATTACGAGCTATGTACCAAGAGAAGTAATCCAATAACTCTAAAATGAAAGGGTTCATTCAAGGAATGAATAAATGATGTACATTACATTAAGTTTGTCTACTAATTGACCTACCTAATCCTTAATTCATGTTCTAAATAGTGAGGCTTGTACTCTTCCTAATAGACTAATTTCTAAATATCTTAGTGTAAGTAGCATCCAACAATAACACCTTGTTTATATGAAATGGTAAGCCAGTTCATAAGATGATTTTAATATGTTTAAACATTATCATTGAAGGAACAAACAATTGAATTGGGACAATTATATTTTTTACATAAAAATTAGTCAAAATATATAAACATGTCATAATTCATAATCTAGTCATTTTTCTCGTCATGATGAGATTTTGAAACAAAGTCTCTTCTTTTATTATCGTACCCCATTTTCACTGTATGAATATAATTCTTACGTAAAAGCTAACTTTTTTCAATAGCTATTATCCATATGTAATTATACAAATACATAATAATTTTGATACTTCGTTAAGGATGAATAATCATGAGATGCACTGGAATCGGCTTTTAATAAACAATGTAATTTTTGTAATATCAGGTATCGTTCTGCATGTTTTTTTATTTTATATTTCCTTTTTGAAAATTTTGCACATGTGAAAGGGGTGGCGTTGGATGGGGAAGCAACACAGCGTTTGGTAATACTATTTTAAGGAAATACTTACTTCTAGTTAATTATAGTTAAAATTGAGCTTAAAATAAAGCAATTTACAATAAAAGGAATTAACAAATAATAAGTTTATAGCAGAAATTAGTGTGAAATCATCAATACACAGGATTAGCTTTATTCTCAATTAAACGTGTCTTCAAAAACCAACATTAGATTGTAAATTTTTATAATAACCATGACAATTTTATGCTGTAAAATTACATTTTACAAAAATAAACGCCAAAGGTGCAGATGCAGTAATAAGCAGTAGAAGTTAGCCAGTGTGATGTCTACACTGCTAAGAAAGGCTTTAATTTATGCATGCTAATCTTGAATACATCTCTCATAAATAGTGCTGAAAACACTGATTCCAACAGTGTAATCACCGTGTCCATATACATAATTTCTATGACATATTTTGAAGAACACAAAAAATGGAAGTAGGATAGAAGCACAATAAGAAGCAAGGGGTTAAGGGAACTTCATGAGAAGTCACACTAAAAGAGGCTTCCTTCACATAATGTTCTTTATCATGGAGTTGCCACATTTTCCTTTGCCTGTGGAGCAATTTCTTCTCCATCACTTCCAGGTTCACTGCCAGGTACTTCCAAGCTTAGCAGCACATCCTCCCACTTCTTAGCAGGTCCCTATTTCCAAAACAAACCCAGTTACTAAGATTAAAGAGAGAAATATAGTATAGATTGGTAGCTCCATAATACTTCTGAGAAAAAATATATATAAGAAAATAGTCTAAGGTTTTAGACCATGTATGATAAGTTTATAATTTCTACTGCTTATTATGATTTTTTGTGGTTGAATGTGTGAAAATTATTTGAGAAAAAAGACTATGAACTGGCACTGTAAAACTGATCATCACTCAGGTAGTTCTGCCCTCACTCACCTTCCATGAAAGATCTTGAGCCATGCAATTCTTGATTATTTCTGTGAAAGCTGGAGTTCCGTAGAGTGCAAGGGCCCTTTTGACCGTCTTTGCTATAGCATCCACATCAGCAGCATCCACAGCTTCACACTAGAGCAAAATATTGAAAAATAGGATAGTAATGGTTAGTGCTTAGAACTTCATATACTAATGGCACACTTCCAGATTATGAACTGATGGAAGATATTACTTCAACGTTGAAGGAACCCATCTGAAATCCAGTGAAGCCTTCTTTGACAGTATCAACTAATCCACCGGTTGAGGCAACAATAGGTACCTAGCACAGTGAAGAATAGAAGTTGAAGAAAAATGTAAAGGCTGGGAAATCTTACTGCAGGAAAGAACAGTAGATATGAAGGATTGTCAAAGCAGGGATTATACTGTTCCATAACGCATAGCTTGTAACTGAATGAGACCACAAGGCTCAAATCTGCTAGGAACCAATATATAATCAGCACCAGCAATTATCATGTGGGCTAGGGGAACGTTGAATTTTGCCACTCCTCTGGCCTTGTCAGGGTATGATATTTCAAGTTCCTGAAGCTGTTTTTCCATTTGTTTTTTTCCTGTTCCCTAAGACAACAGCAAAAACATCCTTGAATGAGATTTCTTGTTCCTTTTCTTAAGTTTGAAGGGTTGAGAAATTGTGTTTACTTAGTTTAATTTTTCATTTAATACTTACCAGGGCTACCAACTGAACATTCTCCTTGATAAATTGAGGAATGGCTTCTGCAAGAATATCAGAACCCTTTTGCTCTTCAAGCCTACCAATGAAACCAATGAGAGGAATATTTCTGTCCACCGGCAATCCAACTTCTGCTTGGAGGGCTTCTTTCAAAAGAGCCTTTGCTTCCAAAACCTAAGCAGGGAAATTTGTTATTTATTCATTTCTCTTATGAGCCATGACATGACACATTTAGAGATATTTTAACTCTTAAAAAAAGTTCCTACCGTTGAAGCATCGTATTTGACGGCTATATACTTGTCAGTGGATGGATTCCACTCTTGAACATCCATGCCATTCACAATTCCAATTAAATGATCTTCCTTTTTGCGAAGGATGTTATCCAGTTCTACTCCTTTGTCTGGACCTGACAATAGTTCTTCAGCATAGTTTGGACTAACAGTTATCACAAACCATGATTCTATAATTCCAGCTTTCATCCAATTGATTTTCCTTCCAATCACTGGTTTAACATGCCTGCAATATTAGACCAACATAAAGTAGTTAAATTTTTTAGTTGTCTGCAATGGTCACAATTTGCAACTTATGAGAAACATACCCATCAATAAAGTCAAAGGAGCTTTTAAATTGGTCAGGGAGATTTAGAAGTGCATAGTCTGTGAATGCAAATCTTCCTTGGTAAGCAATGTTGTGGATGCATAAAACAACCTGGTAATGGCAGCAACCAAAAGAAAATTTGAAGAGCTTGTTAGTTGATCATGAATGTTAAATGAGGTTCTTCTAAAGTGAGTTAAGCCTAACTCAACCAGTTTGTAAAGTGAGGATTATATCCACTTATATACTATATTGACAACATCTTTAATCAATGTGGGACTTGGATTTTTCTCAATAAAGGTAAATAACCAAATACATAATAGCGCTATAGAATAACAAGCCAGTGTGATTTAGACCTACTCGAGCATTCGTATAGATGCCTACTGACTGGTACATAGATTTCAAGTAGCAGGGGAGAAGGGCGGTGTGCCAATCATTGGCAATGAAAATTACATCTTCACCTGCAAAATTAAAATTTAAACATCATGCACAAAAGATCCTCTGTTGTTGTGAGCTTTGAAGAGCTTCATTTATGAACTTTGTCCATACCATAAGTTCCAGAGAAATATTTACTGGAATTGAGATTCAGAACCCTTGGTGCTTCCAAAGCTGCCTGGAGATTAATTCAAAGAGAAAAAATAAGGAAAGGGAAGGTTAAACACTAGATGTAGATGAGTTATTATAAAGAGCATATATTACTATATCCATCATATAACTCATGCAACTCTGCAAGTAGCCTTCTTGCACTCAGAACTTCATATTACCACTTATAAACATATTTTGCAAAGAGAATATTTCCAGTGGCAAACTACATGTATTTCTTATAATCTGGTTGGAATAATAGGTTTCTACTGAAAGCATTATAGAAACTGCGAAAAATCTGTGAACCTGGCAAAATAGACTAAAACGTAGTTGGTTGTCTTCATAATCATCTCCTGTAGTTGGTCCATAAAGTTTGGTTCCGGTTTTCCCCCAGACCTGAAAGTTCAGTCACTAATAATAAGTATCTGAAAGCAAAACAGCATGACAGAAAAATTAGGAAGTATTCCAACCTTTGCAAGAAACGAAGGGTGATCCACAAAGACACGATCAACTCCCCTCTTATAGCAATGGAAGTAGCGAACCTTTTCAGTTCTATCCCCTACTTTCAGCTGTAACAAGCAGATCACAATTGGGTGAAAACCTCTTCCATCAACACAAAATTGAAAAGTCAAGAACATACCTCAACTACAACACTTGTGTCCCAGGCATCTTTGTATTGGTCATAACGTGGCGCGATAGTCATAACTCGGTGTCCATAACCCTAGAGAAGGACTAATTAGAGAGAGTTTTTTCTCTCAAGAACTCCAAATATCCCAATTGATAAAACAATAACATGAAACTTACTGCTAATGCTGGTGGAAGACCCCCAAGAACATCTCCTAACCCACCAGTTTTGCTCCATGGACCCACCTCCGTTCCAACAAAAATCAAATTCATGCCACATATGATTACACCCTTAGGCTTCACATTCTTCCCTTGAAGTCCCTTCCTCGTACCTTGTACCGAGTTCATTTTAACTGGGGTTCTGTTACGTAGCTCATCCACCGGGTTCAAAATTCGCAGCCCATTATGAGTATTGGTCTGCTTTAGAGATTTAAGTCCCATTGACACTGCTTTAGACTCATATGATGCAGTTGGTACATGGTGATGAGAACTTCCAGAGACCAAGTTGCTTGAAGCAGTCAAAGTTGCCATCTTTGGTACCTGCTCTGAACAAAAAAAAAAAAATCTTACTTACCCATCTGAAATCATTGTGTAGCAACACATCTCTACTCAGTGTTATTATGAGTTCAAAGCTCTTAGCTTTTCCATATATTCAAGAGGGTAGCATCATTGTAATGAAAAGGGTAACCATGTTTTTCAAAAAAATGTCTTGAATTATTAAGAACAACTGACACCTGAAAAAATGGCACACCAAAAGAGGACCACTGAGAAAAGGGAAGAAAATGAGAGATGGATGCAACTAACCTGGCAATGAAGCACACAGTTTGTGAGAGAGGACTGATTGAAGTTTTTGGGAGTTGAAATACCAAGTTGCAAGGTTAATGAGAAGCACAATGAAAATTTATCATTGAATTATTGAACTGCTTCTAAAGACTACAGTGGGAGATGCAACATATTTGTAGTGTAGCAGATTCCACGTGGCAACCATATATTGATTCTTGTGTCCTGCATGGCTTAGACACCTCAAATGTAATTAGAGGCTTCCACAGTTTCAAGATTTTCAGAAAATTTGTGGGGCCTTGATGCTTTGAATAATTGGAATATGCCTCCTATAGACAGTGAAGTCTTAAATAAAAGAAGCATTTTTTTCGTGGGATTTGATAATTAATGACATTTTAGAGGAACCTTTTTTTTTCTTTTCATCAATGATTTCACGGGTTAAATCACTAACTCATCATGTTGGTTGTCGTTTTCCCATTTGTGGTCTCAGATTTTGTGTTCGTCAGTGCATCATGTGCTGAAAAAAAGTGTATAGAAATTAACACTAAGTTTAGAATTAACTCCAGGTATATATTACAGAAACTTACGAAAACTGTTTACCTTGTCTTAACGAGTTAATGTGCATTTTTATGAATTTCTGAACTGGTTACTTTTTAATTGAAATAGATAGATATAAAAAGTTATAAATAAATAAAAAGGTTTCTTTGGGTTTTGATTTGCTTTGGGGAAGATGCAAAAGTTATTCCATTTTTTTTCTACGTCGGTAGGCGAGTTGTGAAAGGGCAAAGTGCGGTGGCAAAATAATAGAAACAAAAATAGCTAAGAGTCCATATACAAGTGGGAAGTCAATATATATATTATATGACAAAAATGTTTTTTTCCACCATATTATATATTCCAAATATCTACCACATTAACTTTTTTTGCAACTTCCCTTTTATAAAAAATATTAATTACTTTTAGTAGAGATTTTTTTCTTTAAGTATTTCTTTTTCATTCATAAAATTTAAAGTGGAAACCTTTTTTTAATACTTTTTTACATAAAGCTTAGTTTTACTTTGAACACATTCGTCATTTTACCCATACTATATGGGTGCAGGAAACACTCCTAAATCAATAATAAAAAAATAATTAAGCATATATGAACCTAAGTCTTCGATCCGCATGGAAGAAGTTCAATTATAAGTCTATAAACAAGAAAACAATTTATGAAGAAAATATATGAAATTTAAATCCTTAAATTCTTTACTGAGTACTAACTTTAATGTTAAAGAGTATTTTGTAAGAATCATCTCTTCCATAATGGAGAACTTAAACACTAAAAATTATGTTAATTTTACTTAAAACAATGTTATGTTGACAAACAGTTAGTCATTCATGATAATTGATGACATGACAATAAAATAATACAATAATTAAATAAATATTAAAAAATATATTATGATAATTAATATATTATGAAATGTCCAAATAATTCATGTTGTAATACTCTAGTTTAGGATATAAATGAAGAGGTATTTATATGAATTTGTTTTTTTTCTTTGCTTTCAAGATAAAGAATTACATGTATCTTTGTTTTTTAATATTTGATAGATATGGAATTTATGTCTACTTTTATTTTAATCAACTAAAAGTGAACATACATTTACGGACAAAAGTATTTATTAAATAATTTTTGTTAGGATAGTGATACTTTAATACTATTATTCATATTTAACACTATTCAACACTATAAAATATTATTATTTTATTAATATATAATATTTTATTAATATAAAGTAGTATTAAATAGATGTTTTTTTAGTAGAAGTGTCAAACTAATATTTTCCTATCATATTATAATAAAAAATAATACAATGATATTAATTTTAAAATAAATTAAAAGTATTTTAATCATTTAAAATGAAATATTATATATATAATTATTCATGTTCTGTATATTAGGTATTATTATTTTTTCCTATATGATTAATTTAAATATATTTTTATTAATATTAAAATTGTATTAATATTATCCAAAATGTCAAATGAGTGAAATCACGAAACACGGTTAAATACTGTCCAAATCAATAATCAAAGAATAATTAAGTATTTGTGAACCTAAGTTTTGAATAAACACGAACAAAATCTAATTATAAGTCTATAAAAAGTGTTAAATATTTTTAAATAAAGTGGCATTTATTTTGATGATTTTCAAAATGGTTAGTTGGTTCTTTTAGAAGTTTTAAAACTTTTAAAAATTTTGAACGTTTAATTTTTAAACATTTGGTTATATATTATATATAATAGAAAAGGATATCAGAAAATTTATACGGATTATTTTCATTTCGATAAATGTAAGAAAAATTACTAACTTATACTAACTTACACATTATAGAAGATAAATATTTAAAAAGAATATTATATTAATTACACGTTCTGAAACCATCAAAATCATTTTAATCTAACAAAAAGTATGAAATTTAAATCTTTAAATCCTTTATATAACACGCAAATCGAATACTGACTTCAACATAGTGTAATAGCAAGAATTTCTCAGAAAACTTAGAATTGAAACTAAACTCTAAAATAAACAATCGACTGAAACACTAAAAACATTCGACTTTATTATTCTGTAGATAATAAATCTCACTTTAAAATATGTGAAAATTTGAAAAAAAATAAAATTTATCCTATCAAGATATATTTTTATAAATTATAATTTAACTTACCAGTTGGATCCAACTTAAATAACCATGTTACAATTATGGTCCTTTTCCAACCATCCAAGACCTCCAAATTGCATGGTTTTAACATGCAAATGGACAAAATCCTAAACAAGCTCAACCACAGACACAGCATAGTCGTGATTTGACTCCTGTTGGGCTAATATAATTAATGTAAAGAAAAAGGGAAAATACTACAAATCATTAAATATGACTTTCAAAAATAAAAAAAATTCTTGCTTTTACTATTTTATATTTCAATTTAAAAAACAAAATTATTTCCCTTATTTTTTTCCTTCCAACGTTCCATACAAATGAAAGAGCTTCTTCCTCCACCTCCATATGTTTTTCTTTTGCACCTCCACATCTCTATCATTTAAATTACTATCTGCTGCTATGTGCGGTGTTTGGAGAAGATTTTTCACGTTTTTAAAAACTTTCAGAATCACTTCTGGAATGACTTATTTCAGATTTAACTATTTCAGAAGTTATTTAAAATGCAAAAATGGTTTTCGAAATAATTCATTATGTAAGCTATTTTCAGTGAAAATAACTTTTGAAATCAACCACTCTAAATAAAAAGGACGAATGTATAAATTAGTTTCCGAAAATCTGAAAATAGCTTTCAGAGTCATTATGAAAAAAAAAAGTGTACAAATTAGTTTTTAAAATGCTTCTTCCGAAAACTATTTCTAAATTCGAAAGGAAAATTTAACTTTCAAAACAATATTTTAAAAGTCAAATTTTATCTTTAGGCTGTTCTAAAAACATAACTTTCATAAGAAAAAAAAAATCTTTATAAAATAGACATTTTGAAAAGAAAAAAAATGTATGAGAGAGCTCAAAGAAAGTATTGAGGTAGAGGAAAAAGCTCTGTTTTATTGGAATTAGCTTTACCTAAACAATTGTCATCCAATATGTATAAAACTTATATATATTTTAAAGTTAAGAAAATTAATTACCATTAATTTGATTATTTTCATATACAAACACTTTACTTATCTTCTTTGACCAAATTATATCCGGTGGTAGTTCAAGGCCCAAGTAGGTAAAACAACCACTTTAGACTTAAGGTCTCAAAGACACAAAAAAAATTAATACGTTTTAGACTTCAAGGTCTCAAAGATCTAAAAAAATTTAATACTCCTATATTATTATAAAATAAAAATTATTTAATTTTAAAATTATACTAACAAAATTTTAATTAAAAATTTAAATATTTTAACTGATTTTAAGTTTATATTGGTGTTATAAATATTATTTAATGATTTTAAATTTATATTGATACTATAAATTATACATTGGTACTATAAATATTATTTAATGACTTTAAATTTATATTGGTACCATAAATACTATTTAATGAATAATTCTTGAAACTTTCTTATAATAAATTAATAATATTTAAAAAATAATTGAACAGTGAAGGAATCTTACATATCAAATTTTTTTAATTTATCTCTTCCCTATATTCTAATGGATTGATATTATCTCTTTATATGTCATATCATTATCTGACTCTTCCACTTGTCTCCTTCTTTCTTTACTTATCTCTTTTTTTCTTTTGTTTCTTTGTTCCTTCCATAATATTATTTGAACTTGTTTCGAATTTTAAATTTCTTTCATTTCATATTTTATCATTCTATACTATACATTTATGCACGTGTCTTTATTTAGAGATTTTGAAGAGTAGATTGATTGAGAAAAAGTTTGTATTCACTTTTGCTCTTTTTGAATGCATCAATATTAGGTAAAAATAATATGAGATTGATCAATTGATCCCAATTTTCTTTTATTTTTCATTATTATTTAATTAATCTTAAAATAATTTGTGCATATTCAAGGAAGAGAATTTAGAATACAAATTATATTTAAAGACATACCAAAGGACAGAATGGAAAGATAATATCATAATAGGAGACTTAAAACTCTACAACCAAGTTTATTGTCTTGATAAACAGGTCTTGACAAACTTATTTTATATACTTATAAGTTATATTCAGTGTGATATATATTATAATTTTTAATTTTATATAAAAATATACAAATATGACAACTAAAAAATTTGAATGAGGTTATTCAAAACTTCAAAAAAAAGAAGAGTTTAACTTTTTGTTGAATCACAAAAAGGGGTTATGTAAATTTATAAAAATAAACAAAAAAAGAATAAATTATTTTCCAAATGCATATATAGCATATAAAATAATGTTAAAAATTTTAGTATGAGTTGGTTTAGCTGAAAGGAGTTTTCAAAACTTAAATTAATAAAATCTTATTTAACATCAACAATATCTCAATAAAGATTAAATAGATTAGTTATATTGTCTATTAAAAAAGATTTTTTAAATAAAATTAATTATGATAATTTAATAAATAATTTTGCATTACAAAAAGCTGAAAAAATAAATTTTAAATAAAAATATTATAATTTTAATTATTTTATTAATTTAAAAAAGACCTCATTTTTTTATTCCATTTAAGCCTCCTAAAGTCTCGATCCGTCACTCATTATACCCTCATTATTTATTACAATATTATTTTCATAAATTTAAATAATTATGATCTTTGTTTAAATATTTTGATTCTCATATTCTTCTATTAAAATAACTCGAAGAATTTTATCACTTCCAAATGTAAAAACTTCAATGCATGCAATGTGTTGTGTTACTTCCAAAACAAATAAGATTCAGTTTCAGTTTTTTCCTATTTCAACCATGAAATTATTTCCAGCATCGTTATCAACAATAACTGCATTTCTAAGTTTTAACTTTCTTTTCCAAAAAAAAAAATGAAAATCATTTGCTTATATCTATCGAATCTTGGATGGTATAGTAAAGTTAATAATCTTAAACTAAGGTATAATATAAATACAACACTTCATATTATATATTAATAATATTCGTGTTGACACAAATCTTAGCATAGTACCTATCCTTTATTCAATAGGCATGCTTCTAAAATGTGTTTTTTTCATATTCTTCTTCTTTTTCTGTCTTGATTTAGATATTCAAATATTTGATTATATGGAAAATATATTTCTATTATTATTGATTCCAACATAGCCAATAGCATAGTATTTTTTACGTGAAACTATCAGAGGTATAATTTATTTTCAACTTTTATAAAACTGATGTAATTTTTAACTTTTTACAAAAATAAGTAAATCGTATCAAGTGAAAAATAAATAAATAAAGTTGTGTAAATTTGACATAATTTCAATTCTATCTTTTTTTACTGAAATTATATTACGTTAACATGAATTTGTTTTTATTTTTTCTAACGAAGTAGTACCATATTGTCTCTATGACATACTTATTCATTTTTTTATGAAAAAAATTACATCTGTCTAATACTTTTACCATTTTTTTATTGAAAATTTAGAAGGTATATTTGTAAAAAAAACGTTATAGTTGATAAAACTGTCACTTATTGAGAATTCAAGGTTGTTATAATAATTATGCGAGTTTGTTAAATAAAATTCTATATTGTAAAAAATTAAGTTTCATTATTAAGTCGAAATAAATAAAAAAGAATATAATGTCAGAACAGTAGTATGAGAAAACAAAACACACCAACTATAATTGATCCTTTTTTCAATGTTTTCACTAAAACCATTGTTCTTTAGTCATAGTTCTCCTGGACAAAACAATTATTTCATTTATAAAGTATTTCTTTCAAGGTATAAAGTTAAGAACTCAATTATCACATAATACCTTAACAAAACCTTCATTTTAATATATAATTATAATATATATGAAACGGTATTGTTCTAACATATGCATTAGAAGCAATTGTTAATCTCTAAGACAGCAAAATATTTTCCCCTATAATATAATGCTAATCTTGAGACTTTTTCTCTCATTTTTTTTATCTAACAAAAATTTATACAGCTTTCAAAATGAGTTTCTCCTTCTCATTTTCCTCTTCTGATTCCACATATAAAAGGTCTTCCCTCTTGATCTCTTGTTTCTAATTCCTTCTCTTATTTTTAATATATGTATTGAAAGACAAACTTTGCAAGAAAACTCAGGTGATATTTGTTAAATTTTTTAATTAAAACAAACTATAATAAAAATTTATTAGATACAAATGACTTTAAATTTGAATACAAAATTATATTCAATATTATAATGTTGTTTGTAGATACCTTCATTTTGGACAAAGTGATATAAAAAACTCTCTCAAAAAATATTTCAACAAAAGTTCATTCTCGAAGTTTTGATTTAGAATTTATATAACAAAATCATACTTGTTGTTGGGAATAGAGAACATCACTAAAATTTCTCATTTAATAAACCATTTTTCTAGTAAATAAAAAAATTCACACTCCATACTTCCAACCATGAATGTTTTCAATTACATGAACAAACTAAAAATAGATTAAAAAATTCAGCACCTTATTGGAACATTGTCTTTAAAGCAATACAAATTATTATTAATTAACAATATATAAAAATAAAAGACAAAAGAAAATTGTAGAATGCCAATATAATTGTATAATGGAGTAAAAAGTAATGTATCTATTCTAATAGTCTCCGTACATATTCATATTTGTGACGTTTCAACTCAATATAGAAAAATATATAATTTACGAGTTTTCTCACTTCCACTTATTTAGTTAGTCACACTAATTATATAGGAAATTATAACTATAATTGACAACTAACTTATAATTGTTGTTAGATTGATACACCCTATCTAGAGTGTGTTAGCGAAAGTTCTTTGTAGGAAAGAAAATTTGTATTATATAACTCTAATACTAAATTTTGTCACGAATATAGACTGAAATTTTCTAACACTGCAATTAAATTTGTTTTCTCATTATTTTCACCTTTTACCGATTGTTTGTAACTTATTCTTTATTATTACTGCATTCGTGTTTAGTAAATCATTATATAATATTTTTTTAAAAAAAAAGGATAACACCAACTTAAGAAAAACTTAAAAAATATATAATTTGACATTAATAATAACTTTGAATAATTTTTTAAAATATGAAACAATAACTTCATTGCGTGCTTTTAGTTAAACCAAACACCAACCTTTCGGCAAATTTCAAATCATGCATTAAAAACAATGAAATATACAATAAATTTTGATATAAGATTGTAACCAGAAAGTATACATACAACATTATATGTGATTCGCATTGCAATTCCAACAATAAATCAAATCATTCATAGGCAGAGTGTTTCAAATTTATTTATATTGATAGAAAAAATTAACAAAGTGATGGAACAAACTTTAGGTTAGAGAATGTCATTAGTAAAACTTTCCTCCTTCAAATGAGGTGTTTAATTTCTCTCATTCAAACAGTTTTTTAACATTAACAAATGTTATTTAATATATGATCCACTTACATGTAAATACGTGACGTGGTTTAAAAAAGAAAAAAAAGCAACATATGTGAAAAACTTATTTGGTGACAAATGTTTGTGAAATTGTTAAATTTTGAAGAGACGGAAGTAATAATTAAACCGAAAATCAAATAATGGATATACAACGAAAAATTTACAAACATCAATATTGAAACCAAATAAAATAAGATATACATATAATTATAAAATTATTTTTGCATGTTCCTATTATTTTTACTTAATTGTTTGAGTATTTTGTCATAATTATCATTTTACAAACTCTATCATTTAATTTTTGTCCTTAGCTTATTGTTATATTTTTTTACTTTTACATATTTTACCAATTCAGTAAATATAATTGTGCTAAAAGTTAAAAAAAAAAAAAAAGATACAGCTCCAAAGCCATGATGTTTTGTTATGATACGGAATGATATGATTATTATTTATTAACAATATAATAAATTAATAAAATATATAACAGATTCATGAAAGTTAATGGTAAATATGTAATTATCATTTTTTTTAAATAAAGAGTATTTAAAAAAAATTCGAGACCTAAAACTAAGTAATTTTTTTTTTCTTCTCTAAATTGTATATTTAGTTAAAATAATAAAGCAACACAAGACTTGTGCGTATCGGCGTTGGGCACACACGATGGAGCTTGACGTCCGTTCACTCCTCAACTCTGCCACC
>Ga0209700_107404_pt1 | contig 15580 bp, 9 predicted proteins | sample SiratroredBW_FD_187528 | JGI IMG/M metagenome (GOLD analysis project Ga0209700, IMG submission 187528) | Root nodule microbial communities of legume samples collected from California, USA - Siratro red BW (SPAdes) (version 2) | ecosystem: Host-associated > Plants > Roots > Nodule | place: USA...
CTGCGATGTTTTCGTCGGACGGTCTTTGCCAGTAGTGTCATCCTCCCCGCTGGCTGTATGGGCGGGTTGTCCCTCGCTGCTACGTTTTGTTAGGCTATGGATTATAGGAACAAATGTAGTTGAATGAGACAGCAGGCGGTGATGGTCAACCCGGGATATACACTAGTGAAAACTTGGGTCGGTCCTCCATTCATCTGATCGGAGGTGTGGATAACGAGGCCACCTTCACAACCTTCTCCCTTCTGTCCTTATGTTGTAGTAAGGTAGGGCAGTTCGCTTAAGTTGCTCAATTGCCCTTAGCCCAGTGCTCATGACGTGCTACGGGACCTCCACCATGCCCGGGGACTAAGCAAGCAGGGCATAGCTAGTGGCATAGGAGTCGACTCGGTGTCAGCGGCTTCGTGCCGCACTGGAGTGATCTAATATGTGGTTTCGCACATTCCACCACTTCTCCGTTCATTTCCAATATTGATTGTGAAACACCATGAGCAGCAGGATGTTAAGGTCCAAAATTCGAAGTTAAATTTTTTATTTGCTCGTTCCTAGTCGTCATGTGAAAAAAAGAATAAATAAGAAAGAGATTATTACCTAAGAGCTTGTCCAGTACTAGAAATGCATCTCTTTGCATGCGAGAGACTTCTATGCCAGTCGTTATTCCCGACTCTATTATGAAAGAAAGCGGCAGACTCATCTTACAGGTGTTCCCTAGTGAGGGATTTTAGGGTTCTCCTTGATCTCCTCCCCCCATTTTCGGCCATCCTCTTCAAGTAGGAGAGACTACACCTTTCAAAAGGAGAAACTTAGGAAACAAAGAGAATAAAAAAAACCATCATTAATGCGAACAACGCAATAGCCTCGGTTAGAGCAAAGCCTAGAATTGCATATTGGCATAACTGTTTTGCTAATGATGGATTTCTTGCCACGGAATGAGTTAATGAACTGAATACGTTTCCACTACCTACAGTAGCTCCCGCTGAAGCAATTGTAGCAGCTCCGGCACCCAGTGATTTTGCACCTTCTAACATCTCAAATTTAGAAAGTCTCGTCACCTTATCCTTACCCATGAGGTTGATCCTTACGAGGGGGCTGGCTTCCATGACAATGTCCTATATTGAGTTCTACGCACCTGCAATAATCTTTGAAATAGATATCCACCCCTTCTTTCTCAAATACAATCCTTTCCAGTTCTTTTCGATCTTTACGATGCATATACAAGGCTAGAAAGATATATAGTAGGAATAGCCCCTGGATACACAGGAAAAGCCAATAAAAGAGAATGTCTCCTTTGGTTAGGAATTCTACGAAGTTGAATTCCGACATAATATGAACTGAAAAAAGTGAGATTTTTGAGTCATTCAAATGACATAATAGAGCCCTATGGGGGTACTCACCCTTCCTTATACTTAAGTCTAAGGCCTTGCTTTTTCTTTCTCTTACTATTTTCTTTGATATAGGAGACTAGTTGAAGACCAAGCCAATCTCGAAGAAAAAAGTGAACTACACGTAACTATATCCCCAGATTCCATTCAAAGGGCGAGTGAACAGACGCTTTCTCCAAAAACTGTCAAGATTAGCGTACTTACTGAACAATTTCTATTGTTATCTATGTTATTTCAGGATTGATTTTTGTTGATCGGATCGCCACACCCAGCTTTCCTGACGAACCACCAACCCAATATCGATGAAAAGAAATGCCTACCCTGGACCCTGACGTGAACGAATCTCCAATGAGTCGCTCCTTGCTAGAATGAGGGTCGGACCGTCAATTCATCTACTCACTACCTACGCAATAATGGATCCTTGGATGGAGCCATACCTGTGTTACCAAAACTTGCTAGCCAACACCGGCTACCGCAAAGGGTTCAGTTGGTGGGTTGAAATCTCATCACTTCTTTTGAAAGTCAAAAATAGAGTTTGGTTGCTCACTATAGTGCTGAAGCAGAATACAGGATGGACACGAAGGCCCCAGGCCGGGATTTTCCCCTAACTAAAGAGTAACACTTGGAGAGGGGATTTCCTTCCATTCATAAGCCCGAGTACCACAATCCCCAAAAAGTAGCCCGAAGAGACTGACCATATAGTTTTGTTTTTTTACCTTTTCCAGAGACGAGAGAAGTAGTAACCGTGGACCTAGCTCACAGAAGAAGGGGACTAGTTGTAACAGGAAAGAGCGAACATGATGTTGTGCTTCTTACCCATGATGATTTTACATTTGCCCGGTCAAGCTTGTGACTGGCAGGCGAGACCGATTGATTGAAGTTACTATTCATAGCTAAACTCCGAAGCGAAGTAAGCTGGAGCTTCGAGGTCATAAGCCCATCTACACCTCACTCACTAGCAACCAAACCAAATGGAATGAAATTATGCAATTCCCTTCTCTTCCAATTAGCAACTAACTGGCTCTCGTACTCGGTACTCTATCCTCTTCCCATTGAATTATATTACATGACCACATTGAATGGGCTAGGAAAGGAATCTTAGTTAGGAGAACAACCCTTTTCTTTTAGTTTAGAATAGCAATGGTAAGTCCACTTTGCTACATAATGCCCTTACCTTTAGTAAACCACCCAGACCGAAACCCACCCTTTCCTAATCCAATGTTGCCCACATTCTCTAACTAATTGCTAGCTAAAAAGGTAGCACACTAATCTCCGTCACCCTCGGGTCAGGTCTAGCTTACCTTATTCCCGTTAGTTTTGTCACTCTCTTTTCTTTCAATGGCATCCGCTTTCTAAGCCTAGGAAAATGGGGTTTTAGCACGGGATCTAAAACTTCTCCAACGTGTTGCGGAGCCTTCGGCCGTGAGAGGGTTTGTCTTTTGGCTTCCTCAGGGTCGTGTGAATCTTAGCTTGCTTTAGCAGCCACGTGATGATTCAAGATTCGTGGTTGGCGTAGGAGCTGGGCGAAGCGGTAGCAATGCTCAGGTGGTGATGCAAGTGCGCGGTGAGCTTAGTAGTCCTCTCGGGCATGCTCTTTGTACAACCAAGCGAAGAGCTAGTGAGGTCCAAAAATATCGTATGTAACGTAGAATCGGATCTGAAGCTCTTTACTAGGATTGGAAAAAGCGAGGAACGAGTGACCACAAGCTCCGCTTAAGCGCTCAACATTTAGCTTAAAACATGTTCATCATGTAGCTGAGCAAAGCGCACCTGCGTGAAGTAGCCTAGCATCACTTCAGATAGGAGCAGAACAGATGACTTACAATTGAAAGTTCTTTTGATCGATAAACGTAATGGAGGTCTTGGTCTAGGTCCGGTGGTTCGCAGAATTCGGGACCTAACGATGTTCGATTCGTCACATGAACGGGAGCAAACGATTCCCTCGTCTCTCCCTTTTTCGGGAAATGGCTGCAATCACAAGCAAGTGATTGAATGAGTTGGGGGAAAGCACATGCGGGATAAGCAAGTCTTTCAGGAGACGGTCTAAAAAGAAAAGAGAACTCTCAACAAGCTGGAACTAATCAAGATCAATAGGAAGAGGAGTTAGCTATCAATTCATTTTTTGACAAAAGTTCATGTCATGATGATCTATATAGAAGGGCTGTTTTGTTGATGCATTCCTGTTAAAGTTGAAAAAGAGACAAACACTCATGTTTCAGCTTTAGGATCTGCTGGGATTCTCCTAGAATAAGAGGACTCGTCTTAGGAAATGACTGAACTTCAAAGACAGATGCCACCGCTGCAAGGCGAGGGAGTAACTTGTCTGATCTTGCGGTGCACTCACTCCCGTTACGAGAATGAAATGACGCCCCAGCTCGACTTGAGACCAAGACTCCTTACAACTAGCACCAATAGCGACACTGAGCAGTTAGAGATTGATTGAAAAGGCAGCTGCCCCTCCCTCCGCCTACCTACTTGTGCTCGTAGCTCGATTAGGGGTTAAGAGTGTGGTCCAGCGAAAAAACAGAAGTCCTTTGTATCAAGTGATACGTTAATTGCTCAGTAGTGCTTTGCCACTACTGTTGCTGGCAGAAATAGCTTAATGGTAGAGCATAGCCTTGCCAAGGCTGAGGTTGAGGGTTCAAGTCCCTCCTTCCACTCTTGGCTTCGTCGTTTAGTGGTAACGAGTAGAGTAGGCATCGCCTCTTGATCTAATCCGTCTTTCCCTAGCCTCCTTACCACACTCTTGATACGAAAGAAAGCTCCCGCCATAGAATAGAGAAGAAAGAGATCAAAAGTCTGGGTCCCCTCGATCACCCTTCCCTTGAACCTGAACTGGTCAAGAGAGATGAACCCACACCACATTTTATAATCTTCAAACCGAAACCCCCAACTCTCTATAGAATTCCAGAACCTAAACAACTCAATTGAGAGCTCCGTGACCGGTTCAATTCAAGGGAAGGTCCACAATAATGGAAAGGCCATTCCCCTCCCTATCTGTTTCTTGATCCCTCATTCCACGAATTCGTTGTTACTAATTCATTCAGGGACTGAAAGCTTTTCATTTTATGAAAAGGTATATTTGTCTTATTAGCGCAGGTCTTTGTCAATGATGAAAACCGCTAAACTTAAGACTCTTTTTTTAGAAAGAGGGCTAGACCAAGGATAGGAGGGCTTTCAGGGACTGGGGAAGACGGGCGGATTCTAGAGCTAGGGACGGATCAGATGTTTGTCCATTAAGATTGGGCATGGACAAGCAGGCCAGCAAAATGAAAAAAAAAAAAATTGATCCCATCGCATCATTAACTAGTGTAGGATTCAAGATCAAGTCCAAGATTCAAGTCAAGTTGACCTTCCCTCTCATCTCAGGGTGAGGCAAGGTAGCTTGCTCAAATGTTTATTGTTCAATATCTCAGCAGGTCAAGAAGTTGGACTAGCTGCTCCCATTCCTCAGAGCCCAGAGTGGATTCTAGAGGAAGGGTGAATGCATGGGGAAAGGTAAGACCCAACCCCAACACGAACAAAATACCCCAATACAATCACTAACTCTATAGGATAAAAAAGGACTTCTCTCTATTTTATTTTATTTTATTTTCTTTTGGGAGGGGAGATCACATTCTATCCTAAGGCTAGGATAATATCCTATCTTCGAATAAAATCAATCTTCCTTTACTTTCCTTTAGCTAGGTAACACCTAACCTGAGGCCTATCTCTATCTATATATGAGTTGTGAACGCCCGACGATCTGATGATAGAGTGATCTATAATTATATGGCCAAGTAAAAAGCTAATTGAAAGTCTTTTATCCTATCCTATATCAGTTTCATTCTCACATAGGTGTAAAGAGAAAAAGTAGTAGCTATTCTAGATAGCTAAAAGTCTATATATAGGGTGAAAAAAGAAAAGAAAGGGAAAATATGATTGAATTAATCTATATATATATATATATATAAATGAATTTGTATCATATATTTATTAAACTTACTACGAATCAACCTGAATTTAGGGAACAACCTACTTATCATATTAATAATTTTTTAGGTAATGGTAGCGATTTTGTTATATTATATTGTTATACTTATATAGTTCTAAATGAGCTTCAGCACCCCCGATGCTAATTATATAAAAAATGGAAGATCAACTTGAAGGAACTAGTGTTTTGTTACCTATACATTCTCTAAATGGATACCTTTTAGATATATCTATAAATATAGGATACCCATCTTATAAATTCCTAAGATAAGAGGACTTTTAGATATCTTACAAAATTATACCCCTATAAGGATAATGATAAAGAGCTTTAATCTAAGGTATGTTATTCACTACTCATATCCGCTTTGTGATTTTTCTTTGTATATTCTTTGGTTATTCTATATGGGCGTGCATAGCCCCTTACTTCTGTTAAAGAATCCTACTAAGGCATTGAGTGCTCCTGATATTCAAATCATTGTTCATTTTATTAGAGATACTTATTTAAACCATGTTTGTTACCACCACTCAAATATTCTTAGCCCATGTGACTGTAGGGAGCCTATCAATAAGACTGTTAGAGCTCTCTTTCCCCTATCATCCTTTGACCCACTACATATTAATAATGTAGAAGTTCAAAAAAACACTTCTATTATGGTAGCAACCATTATTCTAACTATAGCTCTTATAGATCTTATTCTTATTATTTGTTGTTTTATCCTTTCAATTTATCTTACCAAGCAAGGGATTCACTCCAATAGAAGAAAACCCTGATATTGAATCTGAATTGAGCACTCCTATTTTGCTACCCTTCTCCGATCGACTAAGAAGATTCACTGATAGCGTCTGCTATAGATGCTTTACCTAACAATGACTTTCAAGTGGGAATGAAAGTCGACATAGGGCTAAAAAGCCACATTTTTCGATCCTTCGGGCTGTAATCTCCCAATTGAAAAGGATCTAGTGGGAGGTCAATAGAAATTCTTTATGGAAGAAAGGTAGCTAGAGGTCTACTATTTATTCATACTTTAGAAATGAAGGACTGTCTCTATCCTGAGTTACTCAACTAGACCCAGACCTTACTCATACTTACTTCCCGGTACTCAATTTCGCTATTTCTCAATCGGACTCGAAGATAGTAGTCTAACCATTTCAGAGTGTGCTAGTACTTGAGGAATGGCAAAAAATTACAAAGACTCGAAAACAGAAAGGGCATTGGTATTGGGGCTAGAAAGCAAGTAGGTAGGAACGCAAGCATGAAAGGAAAGCTAGAGAGAGATAGCCCTTTTCTAAAGTATATATAACCATTTTAATCTAAAGGCTTATACTTAAATGGACTCTAAAACCATAAGGCATGGGGTTCGCTTTCAAGTGAAATTCGTGAGCTTGTTAACGGTACCTGGGCACCTCTTGCTAGATGTTCTACCGCCATCAAAGATGGCTTGTAGCTTGATTTCGAACAGAGAACTTCTATCTTTTAAAGGATAGATGAGCACACGTACACGAAAGAAAGACAAGGAAAGAGCGACAAAAGCTTTTTCTCTTTTTTGAAAGAAGTAGATGCCATGACGATGCCCAATGGAGAATTAGATATCAGCTGGGAGATTCAAGCTCTATACCTTACCTCTCTAGAAGGGCAAACAAAAAGGCATATAATCAACGCAAATGAGAGCTCTAAGGATAGGATACAGGCAGGGATAGAAAGATAAGAAAGAAAGGCAAATGCCAAGGTTCATTAGCTCTATAATAGCCAATTGGTAGGTTTTTTCCAGATTTAGGCTACTTAAATAAGAAAAAGAAGGAATGAATTGATTTTGTGATTCCTTCTTTCCGCTCTTCGCTTAGCTACACCGACTTACAGATGCCCATATCCTTCATGGATCTAGGAGTTCATACGAATAATGGCTAGCGGGATTCTGCATTTAATCGGAGTTGCCTTAGTTGGTTTCCGGCACTAAAGACTCTAAATAGTAGTTTATGTCGCTTCAATAAGCATTCTATTGCCTTCTTTAACTTACAGGGCAATCAAGGAATAAAAGCTACCATCCTAGGGATAGGATATATTATATATCTCTACCTAGCTCGTCGTCTGGAAGCCAAGAACAAAAGAGCTACTTAACTCAGGTTTAAGAATGATTTAGAGTCAGATGAGAAAACCGGATAGAGCCTCAATAAGTTAATAGGCCATTTATTACTTTACTCTTAGAACCTTTGTTTTGGGATCCACTTCCAGGATAGGAAAGGGCGATCCATGTATTTACTTTACCCTAGTTCACAAGAAAGAGTCCTAGAGATAGACCCTTTTCTTACACCAAGAAGAAATCAATAGAATCGTCTAATACTAGATGAAGAGGTACCCAAGAAGGGATAAAGGAGGGACAAGCCTACCATTAGAAGAAACCAAAGGCAATTAGTTCATCTTTGAATAGGTAGCGCGGTTAACCAGACAACCTGGAGGGACTTCCTGCCATATAGGAAAGGAAAGACCTGGGGCCTGTACTTCGGAACTCCGCTTATATCGAAGGGGAGTAGCTTTTTGTGCGACACTACTCTGGCGAAGAGTGAACCGCTTCCTACGCATTTCTGTCGGTCAAAAAACCAGATCCCATTACCTATTTCCAGATCTCTGATACCGGTCTAATTCACCTCGCAACGAAGGGCGCACTTATCTTATAATAATGAAAGGATTCCCTCGTATTTAGTACTTCTATGATATCGGTTAAACTACGCCCACTTTTGGCTCATCAACTGGGGCAGATCACTCATCTTCGATTTTTCTTCTTCCCTATCAACACACATAGGAAACTAAGTCAATCAAAGGTTGTTAGCCCCTGTCCATGATAGGCTGATGGCGGTTCTTCGCCATGGATGGCACCTTCGAACCGTAGAGAAGTAGTGCTATGAGGGCATTTTTCGTCTCATTGAGTCAATACTCTTTACGCTACTCTCTAGGTTGGATTGGTGTAATTGAGCTTAACCGGGCTTCTTCTTTTTCTTAGATTTGTATTCCTTTTTTCTTCCTCTTATTATTGAGTCTTCTTATTATATAGTTTTAGTTTCTTTTCTCTGAGTTTGGTTGTAGATAGCTTGGGTTCATCTGCAGGATGTTTGGAGAGGGCCTCAACTAGATCATCTTTTGAAGACGGACTCTGATCTTTCTTTATTGGAAGCTTAACTAGAGTATCATGTTGAAGTGACTCATATTCTTTTAATTGAGATTCTAGTAACTTAATCTGATCATCTTTTGACTGAATTAGATTCTCTTGATTCTGAATCTTATATTCTTGTAGCATAATCTTATTTTCTAGATTAGATAAGTCTTTCACATTTAATGGTATTGTGATAACCCTATTATTCTTATCATCTCTAACTGGTGTCCTCTGGGTACCCATATCGATAGAAAGTTTAACTTCTTTTTTACTTTTCATTATGATAAGATTCTTCCAATCTATGTTGAAGTGTAATTCCACAATTCTCTTCATTTTATTGAATTCATTTTGCTTCTCTAGATTGAAAATGTATTCATATTGTAAGTCAAAACATTCTTTATCAGACTAATTTTTTGGTAAGACCTTTATGCTTGATAATATCATCGTTTGGAAGCTCAAGTAAATCACTCTTTGGTGCTAAGAAGGTACCTTTCTTAACATTGTATTCTAACTTAGATTTACCTAATTTTGAAGATATCTCTTTTTCAGGAAGAGGATTTTTAAGAACAACGAAGTCCGTATCTGTGTAGTAACCATCTTCACTAGATATAGATTTATACATGTGAATACGCAAACAAGATGTGATCGCAGCTGCTAGTTGTACAACAGATAACCTTGGAGGAGCCCAGTCGGTGGCATCATCTCTCTTATTTAAGTAAGATAGAATATAGTATTTATCGCTAAGCTTATTAGCTATGATGAAATCTTTATTCTTAATCAGATAGTTATACTTATTTTCCTCGCAGATGGTAGTCATTGTGCTTTCAGGTTGAATACCAAATCTACCGTATAGTGAATTCAACAGGATCTTGTAAATATAGGATAAAACTTCATTTCCTCTTTTCTTAGCTTCTTGTCTGCTTTTAAATATATCAGAAACATAGCCCTCAAAATGACTCTTCATCTTCTGAAATAAGTAGCCTGAGGATGAATGATCTGATAGCTTATTTCTTGCGCATACTTAAATTCTTCACTATAATACACACCAATAAATTCACCGGTAGGGAAGACTATAGTTTTCATCGTTGGATTAAGACGACTTAGTTACTTGTCTGAAAGCGGAAAAGGAAGGTGACTAAATTCGGTAAAGCTAGATAGCAACCGAAAGAGGCACATCAAAAGATCTTTTCTTTCGTTTCACATTGATCCACAATTTTTTCTCTGGTTAACCAATAAGGAAGAAGCAACTCCTACCCGTTCAAGTGAGGCGAGAATAGCCTCATCCCCCTTTGGTCATTCTTTTTTGTATTCTTTCACTCAACCTTGTGAACGCTGCATTGGAAAGCCCCTCTTGAAAGCTATCAATCACTGACGAGAAAAGGGAATGAAATCACTTGCTGAATAGCTTGTAACTTTAGAAGCTATAGCCGATGATCCTAACTTCTATCACATCAACCATAAGAAAGAAGAAGAGTATCGGAAAAAGACGCTTACCTATTTATTGGATAGGCTTAGCTGGTCATGCCCCCGATAAGATTTTATCTAGCTTCTTTCGTAGTAGATCAAGTTGTATAAGTAGTTATAAAGACTAAAGTCTATTGGTTTGGAATTCAATGAAAGAAAAAAGGCTACCTTAGCCCGACAGAACCGGGCCCTTCTTTTCTTTCATGACATTCGCCTCAAAACTTGCTTCCCCCATTTACTCTTGGTCGAGCGTATGAGCCTTAATACCACAAAATCCCTTTGTTAATCAGTTTGCTTAAGTCGTCTTGAGATCATGAAAAAGAAGTCGGTAATAGGCGCCTTATCACGGTGTTCCACTAGAGTGGTAGCCAAACCAATGGCTAAATCTTTTTCTTCTTCAAAGTAAAGGTAGTCAAAGACTTCTGGGTCTTTGAAAGGAGGTTACTTCAAGGGCACATGACCCAAGGGTCAAATCCAGTTTACAAGTTCAGTTATTCTCTAAAGATGTTTCACTGAAAGTGGTTAGAATAGAGGGTTGGATATAAGATGAGATATAGCCATTTAGGTCTGGGGGAATGCCTTCTCACGTAAGAAGTTCCAATAAAGCAGGCCATCTCTATCTCTCTCGAAAGCTTACAGTACCTGAAGGAAAGAACTTTCAAATCAAGTTCTTTCTTATGGAAATACAACACCACAACCAAAAAGGATAGTCGCTTTGATGGTACGATCTGGTATTGGGGATCCTAGTGCATAGTCGGTAAGGAAGTCTTTATTAAGTTCGCAATGAAAATCTTACTTGTGGCAGCAGTTCCCTTTCGTTTAGTTGGTGAAAGCTAGGGTGGAAGTTGGTGGGCGTATAAGTAGAAGTTAAATCAAAATCATCATCTGCTCACATCTTAATCAACATACTAAGCAGCAAGGAAGGAGGCGAAAGAAAGGCTTCGGCATTAGAAAAGGAATTCGATGATTCTAAAGTCTTGGCATAAGAAGAAGAAAGAAAGGGTAGGCTGAACAATTCGAGCATGCAACATCAAATAGGTAGGCATACTCATCTTAATTAGGAAAAAGTGCTCACTGCTCTCCTCTCATACAGTTGGTACATGTCCTTTCCTTTCTGAGAGGCCTAATTGCTTGCTGAAATAAAGTAATTCAACTTGTGGCCCGGGGCTAAAATCCTTCCATAGATAAGATAAATGGGCTACTAAAGGAGTAAAGGCTCTACTTATTGAAGTTCAGCTTTCGCGTAGCATGGTGGGTGAGCGAAGGTCTCTTCTCTCTTCAAGTCTTAAAGGTAGTTGTTCAGATTGTTCAATTTCACCTTAGCTCCAACCCAAGTCGTCTTATCTAGAAAGCCAATAGCAAGACGCTAGCAAGCCCACCTCTAATCCAACAAGCATGTGAAGGTGGGAATAGAATCAAGCGATCGGGCGGTGGCGAATGCTCAACTTGGTGTTGAGTTCTGACCGGTGCCTACTCGGCTGCATGGCACTGACCTTGTTAGGGGCCTTACCATACTGCTTAATTAATGGGGGAAGTCAAAGAAAGATAGATCATCTGATCTTTCAGCGGTCCCTGGCCGTTAGTATCATGTCCCCACGTCTCAGTATCTAAAAGAGCTAGGTATCAATTTGAGTTCGAGATCGGGACCCAGAAGTAGAGATAGAGGCAAAGGTTGCAGCAGAAAATTGAACTGGCGAGAAGATAAAAACAAGATCTCTTAGGTGGAAGTTACTGACGATCGGTCTTCAAACAGCTAAAGCACCTGAACTCCTGAGCTTGCTTGGGTGAGTGGTGGGATGATAAATGGATTGGTCGACCCTCTCCAAATTTTCCTGTGAATAAAGTCGTTCTTTAAAGAGCCATTTCGGTAGGTTTTCAATTGATTCATTGGAGGAAAGGAATAGCAGATCGTAGAAAGCAAGCTACTCTCTCTAAACTAAATGGAAAAAGAGCTTATCTTATAGCAGCTCTCTCAGGGAAGCTTCCTTCAGGATTAATTGGGTAGAGGTGAATCAACTTTCTTTCCTTAGGAGGACGTTTTTATTGATTTTGATTGAGGCTGCCTTCACACAACCGGCACAGGGTATTCATAGCTGCTGGTCTCTATCGGTTCACTAGAATGGTTGGAGCAACTAGAGCTTCTATTATCCCTAGAAGCTGATGTTGGTTATTGGCTAGGCTAAACTTGAACCACCGGGCTTACCCATTTTTATATCATGCCTCCGTAGTTTTTGGTATTGAAGCCTTCCATTTCTCTACAACTTCTGGAACGGATGGGGTTGTTCCCTCTCCAACTGGACTAGAATAAAGGAAGGTCGGCTCGGCCTATGATCGTAGTCCGATAACTCTTCCTACCCCAACTTAACTAATGGGGTCCGGTTGTCAGGGGTAAGAATGAACAGAAGGCGACTAACCAATCTATCTTTGAAACCAGATGCCCGAAGATGTTTGATTCGTAGGGCTAGGAGATCGGTGAAGAGGGTCGGACAACCAAGCAAGAAGTTCTTCCTTTACGACTACTCTTCGATTTTGCACTACCACCTTATCCATCCATTACTGAAGACGAAAGCAGCTAGCGAGCAAGAAAACAGATGCGCGAACGCTATACAACTTTCAAAAGCTCAATCCCTTACTTGTTGCTTTACTAAATAGAAAGGGCTTTTCTCTCTTGTTTAGTAAAGCATAGTTTTTGGCCTTATCTTGTGGGTGATGACGATGTCGAGTTGGCAGTGGAGAAAGACTCGGCATTCAGGTGAGCCGCCCAGTGGTGTGGTACATAGTGGGTTTAGTACGCCCCACCAAACCGAAACAAACAAAAAGGTGCATGTCGCACTCACGAGGGACTGCCAGTGATATACTGGAGGAAGGTGGGGATGACGTCAAGTCTGCATGGCCCTTATGGGCTTGGCCACACACGTGCTACAATGGAAATTACAATGGGAAGCAAGGCTGTAAGGCGGAGTGAATCCAGAAAGATTGCCTCAGTTTGGATTGCTCTCTACAACTCAGGAACATAAAGTTGGAATCGCTAGTAATCGCGGATCAACATGTCGCGGTGAATATGTACCCGGGCCCTGTACACACCGCCCGTCACACCCTCGGAATTGGTTTCGCCCGAAGCATCGGACCAATGATCACTCATGACTTCTGTGTACCACTAGTGCCACAAAGGCTTTTGGTGGTCTTATTGGCGCATACCACGGTGGGGTATTCGACTGGGGTGAAGTCGTAACAAGGTAGCTGTAGAGGAACCTGTGGCTAGATGGAATCGCGATGGAAAAACCCTATTCCCCCTATCTACGGGGCTAGCTTGCTGGAATGCAGGCTTTGGGTCCAAAGGACACCGGGGGCGAGTCAAGAAAATCATTCCATTTTCTTTTCCCTTCCAGTCGAGCACTTCGTTCCTTCTTGTTCATCAATCGGAAATCAAGACAAACCGGGCACTATGGTGAGACGTGAAAACACCCAGAAGACCCTTAGCAAGAAAGGCAGACGGGATAATCATTATAATACGATGATAACACTTGATTAGCAAGAAAAGCTTTCCCTGCTCTCCTCTTAGCAATGATCTGTCTAAGGCTAGTTTCAAAACAACATATTCTGTAATAAGACCCTCTTAATGGGCATTCTCCGACTTAGAATCTAATTCATACCCGGCAATCTACGATCTACCCAGCGCCTTAGTTTATGTTGAAGAGGCATACCCGACTTCCAGCTAATTGTCAAAGAAAGCTATATGTGCTTCAATTCCTAGCTTGAAAGCATTCTTTGAAGAAAAAATTCTAGTAAATCAAGCCTGCGTAGAATACTTTACTTTTCCATGTGCAAGACCACAAAAAAAGTATTCCCCCCTAAAGCTCAGCTCTACGAAGGCCTTTCAAAGATTGACCTTTCTTTCGAATTCGTATCTGTTGGCTAAGTACTTAGAAGCTTGGCCTAAGGGATGGGGTTTCTTTTAGTCATAGAAGTTCGTTTTGTCTTAAGTAGTACTTATCATATATGGGACTAGCTGTGAGCTTTGTAAGTTATCTTTCTACTTCTCCTGGAAAAAGATACATAACATATCCCTCACTCTTAGGATATAAAATAACCATAACATATCCCAAACTCTATAGAGATAAAAAAAGCTTCCTTCCTTTCCTTTCCTTCCAGTCTGGGAGAGATCACATTCTATCCGGTAAATCCCCTCTTTTCTTCGATAGGATCTTTCGTTTAGCTAGGTATCTCCTAACCTAACCTGTCTCTATCTATCTTTATGAGTAGGACTCTATAGGATATAAAATAACCATAACATATCCCAAACTCTATAGAGATAAAAAAAGCTTCCTTCCTCTCCTTTCCTTCCAGTCTGGGAGAGATCACATTCTATCCGGTAAATCCCCTCTTTTCTTGGATAGGATCTTTCGTTTAGCTAGGTATCTCCTAACCTAACCTGTCTCTATCTATCTTTATGAGTATAGTCCTACTAAGATGATAGATCAATCAATCATTGAATGGCTAGGTATAAGCTAAAACGTTTGAACTCTTTTCTTACTAAATAACTTATCTTGTTTCATTCTCATAGAAGTGAAGAGAATAAGTAGTAGTTATTCTAGATAGCTAAAAGTCTATATAGGGATAAAATAAATCCTATATGAGATCCATGGTATGCTCAATTCTCTCTTAACCCTCCATTTTGAGGCTTTTTAACCATTCCTCTTTATCCATATCTAACTACCTACTGACTATGGTACACAACTTTCATTGTTCACATATCACATGTGGATTTTGAATACTTGATGTTGCTGCGCATGCAGCCATTTTTATGGATGGTAAGAGATTATGATCCAACTACTCGATACAAGGATCTCAATCTAATAAATTATGTTCTTAGGCAATGAACTATGGTTGTCATCTCCTTCTCTTGCACTCTGTATCCTCACTCTATATCATTGAGTTTGCGGCTTTCGAAGGTGATGGGATGTCCCTACTGCATAAGCACACCTCTATGGAAAGGTCGGAAGCATCTGTGTGGACTTTGAGCACCTTTTCGAAGTCTGGCAAGACTAGAACAGGCTCTTGTGTCACAGTTGCCTTCAACTCCTCAAAAGCATTCTGGCACCTTTTGGTCCACTCCCACGACTTGTTATTCTTTAATAAAGAGTTCCGCTTCTTTTGCCTTGATGAACTGCCAATAGTCATTCACCAAACCAAAGAATGACCGACCGTCACTCAGATACCTTGGTAGGAGGCTCCCACTCTCTGATGGCCTGAACTTTCTTCTCGTCCATCCTGATCATACCATTCTTGATCACATGGACAAGGTTAGCTAAGCCACCTTCGCAAAGGAGCACTTCTCCTTCTTGATGTAAAGCACATGAAGACTGTGTTCCAGACGGGGAACTCATCACATATATAATAGAATCTAGTTGTTGTTCATACCATCCGCTATGATCGAATGACTCGTAAGGACGAACTGAAATACCCCATTATAGCACTCTAAGGTCCCGCGCGGAACTATTGAAGCTTCCAGCTTTCCACCTATATGGATTGTTTGAGCGTAAATAGACACGATCTTCGTTCGGTACGGTCTCTCTAAGCCCTGAAACCGTAACTATGGCTATGTTATGAGATCCGTCT
>Ga0209700_107406_pt1 | contig 15579 bp, 9 predicted proteins | sample SiratroredBW_FD_187528 | JGI IMG/M metagenome (GOLD analysis project Ga0209700, IMG submission 187528) | Root nodule microbial communities of legume samples collected from California, USA - Siratro red BW (SPAdes) (version 2) | ecosystem: Host-associated > Plants > Roots > Nodule | place: USA...
ATATATATATATATATATATATATATATATATATATATATATATATATATATCAACGAAAGGATATAATTATAATTATTTAAAAATTGTTTCTCATCTATCTATGTTAGTATAAAATAAGATTCTACGAGGATATAATGTTAGTTAATAGGATATAATGTAGTTAGAAAAGGATCAATGTAAAGAAAAATCTAATAATAATTTTGTAATTAATCGAAGACATATTATATTTTATATTGGTGATATTCTAATCAATGAAAAAAATCATTTTTTTATTTATAAACACAAACTCACCACCATTACTTCCCACACCACAAAAATCCAATAATATGTAGCGTTTAACTCAAGCTGATATTCAATTCCATAGAAAAAAGAAGATTTGTTTTATTTGTGATGAGAAGTATTCCCTTACTCATCGGTATGCTAATAAACACTATTTCTTCTCCAATGTGAGGATGAAATCACTCTGAGGAATTTGATCAAACACCTCATTGATCATACAATGCCATGAAAAGTACCACAGGGAGAGGCACGATTAGATTCACAGGATTTATCCAAGACCATAAGATTCAAACCCTTATTGATGGAGGGAGTTCTGATAATTTCATCCAACCTAGACTGGCTAAATTTCTACCTACCCATCTATCAGACCCCACGATTAAAAGTGTCGGTGGGCAATGGAGAGCAATTGGAATGTGAAGGCGAAGTCCAGAATATCCCAATCCAAATCCAGGGGCATTCTTTGTATATTTCAGCCTATGTTCTATCTATCGCTACAACTGAATTGATTCTTGGAAGTCAATGGTTGACAACTTTGGATACTCATTTAGTGAATTATAAATAACGCTTCCTCACTTTTTACCTCAATGGAAAACTTATCACTTTACATAGAGAAACCTCAAATTTTCCTAGCCTAGCTCAGTTCCATCAACTCACTCGCTTATAAGCCACATACTCTATAGTGGAATTATATACCATTCAAATTCAAACTCCTGAAGTGTCAGCCCACCATTTGTTGGAATTTCCGACATCCATGGGCATTCTTATGACCATACCATCCCATTGATGCCTGGCAGCGCCCTTGTGAAAGTTCAACCACCTTATCGTTATCCTCATAGTCAACAAACTGAGATTGAACATATTATTGCTGAAATGTTATTGGAGGGTATCATACAACCTAGTTCGAGTCCATTCTCCTCACCCGTGCTACTTGTCAAAAAGAAAGATGGAACATGGTGTTTTTGCACCGATTATAGGGTCCTTAATGCAGTCACTATTAAGGATTCTTTTCCTATATTCAAAGTGGATGAATTACTTGATGAATTGTTTGGAGCACAATATTTCTCAAAGTTGGATTTACGTTCAAGGTATCATTAGATTCTTGTTTGTCCGGAGGATCGCTACAAGATAACTTTTCGCACTCACCAAGGGTTGTATGAATGGTTGGTACTGATTAAGTGGAAATAATTGTTTGAGGAAGAGGCTACATGGGAAGGGAGCATGAAATTTAACGACTTTATCCTCACTTTGACCTTGAGGACAAGGTCAATTTCAATGGAAGAGGTATTGATACAAATAATAAAATAATTGAGCCTAAAAATAAAAATTCACAGACTGTGGAAAAAGTGAAGAGGAGTACTAGAATGGGTCAACGGCCCAAGTGACTAGAGAATTATACATGCTAGAAGGGCAGGAGAATAGCAGTGTGTAGAATGTGAGTAGTTCTCCTCTCCTCTGTTGTTGAGTTCTTCATTGTGATTTAATATATAATCTTTATTACATCGATTATTATTATAAGGGATGTAATATATCTCTTTTTCAACTCTAAAAAACTCATTTTTATTGCTTTCACCTGTTCACGTCTTTGAGTCTTACTTTCTCGCTATTGATGTCACAGTTTTCATTGTTTTCACCTGCATTTGGTTTTGTTTGCTAGTATAGTCTTTGCCCACTTTGCTCTGTGTCACATTTTTTATGTGTGTGATTTGTTTAACTTTTTTTTATGTTCACATTGCAGGTTATATTAAAGGGTGTGGATGTCCTTGCACTTTCTCCACTTTTACTGAGCCACCGCCACATGGCTCACTGCTTTCACTGCCACCACGTTTCGCTTCGTCATCAAGTTAGTATTATAAAACTCCATTGATTTGGTTTTTCCTTTGTGTATGTCTTGGCCTACAACATGCAAGTATGGAAAACCTATTTTGGACACTTTCTATAATGATGTAATAACCTCAAATTAGGAAGAACAAGTCAAATAACATCCGGTTTTGATAATTTATACTTAAAAAAATTGGAAAACTTAGGACTAGGTGTGGAACATGTCATTGATCCCATTCACTTGTATTTTATATTGTGTTTTTATGTTATTGAATGTTATATATGTTAAACATGATGATATTGGGTCCGGGAATGTCAATCCTCGACAATGTGTATTTTATGTTGTGCATAAGGCACTTACTAATGTATCATCTCTCATATTATATCGGTTGTTGAAAACCAATGTAATATGTCTCCCGTAACGCAAAAAAGCTTCACTCGAAAGTTCACTGAAAACCAATGTAATATGGCTTCCACAATGCAAACCTCAACTCCACTGGAATTGGATATTACATCGGTTGTGAACTGATGTAATAAGTCCCAATTTTTCAATTTTTTGAGACTCTTAAAATAGAGAGAAGGGACTTTGCAGGAAAAAAATAGAATAAAGATTTTGAAAAGTTTTTTTTGGAAAAGAAAAGCTTTAAGAAGACTTTCACTTTAATCTTGTCACTCTCTTTTCCATTTCTTGTGCTCCATATGTTTAGGAATATTTAACTCCCTTTTCATTGGGGTTGAATGTCAAGAATCTCATCTTTATGTAGTTTTCTCTTTGAAATAGAAATTTGTACATAATTTTATGTTCTTTCTTGGTGCTTCATGTTGCATGATTAATTATATATGATTTTGTTGTGTCTAAACATTGGAAAATGTTTTCTAGAAAATAGTTTTAAGATTGAACAACTTAAATGTATGATTCAAGACATATTATTATATCTTCTGGTCATTCTAAACACTTATCCTTTATACAAATCTTGTATATAGATAACTAAAAGACTTGATATTTTTCATATTATGGTTTTTATCTTTAAGAAATTAGGACTAGTGAACTTGTAGTGTGAATGTTAGAATTATCTAAAAAATATGTTGATAAAATGAACTATATTGAGTCAAGTTCATAAAATTCAATTTCAGTAAATCTTAACACTGATGAAGTAAAACAAAATTAATTTAATAATTTTAAATGTGTTAAATCTAAATTTATAATATAATAACTCTTTATTTTTGAATGAAACAATGTCTTCTTCAAGTCAGTAGCACAAACTAATAAAAATTTATATTGATTAAGCACACAAATTTAAAAAAAAAATAATACTTAGGCTTTTTATTTTATTACTTATATATTTAGTATACTTGCCAAAAACTTGACAATACAATGCACACAAATCACTATATATAAAATATACGGAAAAAAAGTTAATAAAGCTAACTATTTTTAAGATACATATAGAATTGTTTAATTATAAATTAGTTGAACTTACCTTATATTATAAACTAAAAAAAAAAAATACTTGTATAGTATATTTTTCTTTTTTATAAAAACTTAATTTTTAATGAGCTCTTAAATTATAAACATCAAAACCAGTCATAAACTATTCTTATATAAAATATATTAAGTATGTTTGTCATAATATTTAAAGTATTATAATATTATATTTATATAATCAATATTCTTTAAATTTATAAAAATTAAATAATGCTAATTTTCAAAATAATTTAGAACAGTCACGAAACAATAATTAAATGTTAATTATAAGAAAAACAAGTATAGACATAATTAATTAACTAATTCTTTGGATCTAAATAAAAGTTAAAGGAGAGGATGAATCTAAGAAAATTTGGTCCTATCATACAAAAATACACGTCCTTAACTTTAAACATCACATGCCAATAATTCAAATAATTTCTTATTATATTATGTTAATTAATTAATTTATAAAATTTTATTAATTTATTTTAATATTCTATTCTTATTTCTTCGATTAAGATAACTTAATTAAGATAGTTAGGATCAATATTTTAATTGTAATATCGAAAGATTGTATATATTATTTGTAAGATTATAAGATTCTAAAACAAAATTGTAAAATTGTGTGATTACAATTTTTTTTAAATAATTTCTTACACTAGTCAATTACTTTATTAGATGAATGTATTAAGTTTAAATTTAGTTTTAATTAAAAATTAATGTAATTAAAATTTTATCTTATTATTTATATTGTCACCAGTAATATTATCTAATTAAAATTAATACAATTAAAATTTAAAACAAATTTTAAATTTAATTGATAGTTAAGAGTCTACTGTTTATCTCTTTAATTGAATCAATTTCAAGTAAAATAAGACTAAATTAAGATACTATCGTGTCTCTCTATCATTTCTTTTATTTTTTTAAAACATCCTTCAAATATTTTTTTTATTTTTTCTTTTTTGATAAAAAATATAATATATATTTTAGAGGTATAATCTATTTTCATTTTATAATTTACGATTTTACAATTTACTATTTTGTGTAAGATATTTTCTATCATACCTATAATTTTAATTTTGACTACTTTCAACTTAACTTTTGGTTATAATTTTATTTTTATTTTTACTTTTTTACTTACAACTTCAAACAAAAACTTAATATTATGTGTGATTTAAAAAAAATAATAATAAAAAGTGTTTAGTAAAATATTGCTAATATTCTTAAATAATATAACCGAAGGAAAATAAAGTAAATGACAGTAATAGATATAGAGAAAAAATAAAAACAAAAATATTAAATTGAAAAATAAAAAAATCTAAATATAAATAATTAAAAGACAGATAAAATTTGATAAATAATTTTCACAAGAAAATGTTTTCACTCAAATTTTTCTCGGTAAAACAATACCGTTAGATATTGTAATTTCTCCTCCCTTCGATTTCATCCATGCCAAACGGGCTAAGAAAAAATTCGTCCTTTTGTACGCCTCCTAATCATATACGGTAATTAATTGTTATGAATATTAAGAAATTTACTAATAGATAAAATTACGCAATAAATGACCAGGCAACATTGGAAAACTCCGGTCGGAATCTTGTACCTATTTTTCGCCTATCATCATTGAATTTGAATCGAAGAAACACCCACGCACACACGTTCATCTTCCTTTTCTGTTTCTAAAGCCAACATCGTGTCCTTTACTTATCTTCGATCCACCAAGTGCCTGATCCTCTGCTTCAGGCACACAGCTTCGCAGGTCCTATCTCTCATCTCCCCCCTTTTTCTTTTCTTTCAAAAATATTCCAACTTTTCAAAATTATGCCATATTTGGCTTCTAATAATTATTGGGTATTCCTTAATTTCTCTCTATTTTTTTTCTACTTCTTAATAAAGTTTTTCACGTTTGCCCAAATCTTAGTGGATGCAGCCGTTTCCTGATTGTTGGATCTTAACCTTGTATTTGATTGTGAGGTTTCTCTTGACGCTGATTGTGTTTGAATGAAAAATTCTTGCTTTGATTTTAGACATGTTGAAAGTTTCAATCTTTATGCCTTGGGGTTTTGTTTGTTTTTTATGTTTGCAAGTTAACTATGAGACTTGATGATGTTGCGACTGCTATTGAATGAATTAGGTGGTTTCTTTGTGATGGTATTATCATAGTCATGGTAGTTTTCTTCGGGTTGAATAGATTATTTAAATTTTTTTAATTTTTTTTTTAATTTATAACCTTTGATTTCGTTTTATTACCTGGTAATTGATGATACCCTTGATGCTGGAGATTAGGTTAAATGGCGAGGATCAAACCTCAGGCTCTGCTACAGCAAAGCAAAAGGAAGAAGGGTCCTTCTCGCATAAGTGTCACGACCGTTTTATTCTATCTTTTGATTCTTGCCTTGGTTGGGTTTTTCCTATTTGCTTCCTACAGACATTGGTCCACCAGGTTAGTGAAAGATTTTCTGTTTCAGCTGTGAAGGAAGATTCTTAGTTTGAAAATGATAGGCGGTGTATTTTTATTTACTAGATGGAAAACAAACAAAAGATGTGTTAAAAAATGATTCTTGGCGAAATTTAGCTCTATTAGAGGTATTTTATAGAATAGCACTTTCTTGCTAGAGGTTTTAACTGCTATCCTGACAATTCTCCCCTTATTCATTGTGATGGAACCATATATGGGTTGGTACCCCATGTACCTCTTAATGAAGTTTTCTGTTCTTGCTGTTCAAAAGAAAACTATTAGGTTCGTTCTGATGTCATTAGTTTATGTTTTGTCTCTGATTGATGAAAGGTTTTGTTCGTGGAACATGAATAAAAGATTCTCCATTTTTGCTCTGGACTTTCTTGGAGTGATTTTCATGTTAGGGTGACTAGTTTAAATGGAATAAGCATTACTGATATGATTTCTAGTGAGATTTTTATAGTATATATAATGTAGAGTGTTGATGTTTATCTGGATTTATTTCACTCTCCCATACATATTAGGAACTTCAGATGAACTTTGACATTTACCTAATAATTCATTTCTTACATGCATTCAGGTCAAGATTGCAATCAGAAAATCATCTGTCCATCTCCGAGGTACATCTTAAATGCATTATAAAGTGTTTTCATATTTTTTTCCGTCCTTTTATTTTGCTTGTTATCTGATGCCTGTGTAGCATTTTTTCCCTTTTATCTGACGGGTGCAAATGATCTCTGTGTGTATGTTTGCCCATTAAGATAAGGCTGCTGCTAGGTCTATAGTTTTTTGCATTTATCAATATAATCACACCTCTTAATCAAAGCACACTTTTGGTAGGGTGATAATACTTTTGTGGACTCGAAGAAATCTGACCTGCCTGGATATGCTGTAAGTTTGCTCCAGACTGCTATTAATTCCTTGTTTTGAACTTTTTGTTGTCAAGGGTTTCTTTGGTTGGATAAAACATTTTCATTTTTTGAAATTTATAAAAGTATCTACTTGTTTTCTATCTGTTTCCCTTGTTCAAAGATTCTTACAAGAAACAGAGTAAAAACAAAGTGAGTTTTTTAATTTTTTTGTGAAAAATAAAACTTTTCTCAACCATATAGGCCCTAATTTCAATGAAGTTTAGAATACATTAATGAAATTGTTTTGTCTTACAAGCTCGTTTTCTCTTTCTTCCGTATTATAGGTTTTAAATACTTCTAAAGGTTCTATTATAATAGAACTGCACAAGGAAAGTGCTCCTGAAGTTGTTGATGAATTCATTGACTTATGGTGAGTTGTTGGTTTTCCTACAAAATTATAATTTGGAGGATGCTGGATGACTTAGGGTTTGATTCTTGCGAACTCTTCTGTTGTATGTTGTTCTTTTTGTGGATTTGTGGTTGGGCTGGTACTGATGCCATCTGATAGAGATACAAGTGGGAAAATTTGATCTTTGTTGAAATGAACTGATGATAGTATTTCAAGTTATGTTTACACTAATTTTCACTTGTCTATAATCCTTAGCAACATAAAGTTGAATAAATTGCTATGACTGTGACTGTGACACGTGAAATTTAAGTTGAGTACTGCTGATTTGAATGTCGTCACATCACTTAATATAGGTTTTCTAACCCACGTAGTGTGACGGATGTGAAACTAGGTTGATTTCTACAACTTTTAATTGTGGCCATATATAACTCAATATGACAATACTGCCATGTCATGACATATAGGACCAGAACTTCATGATATGACTGACAACTTTTCTGTTCAGTACAATTCTATGGGTGGCTTGATGTTTGTCTAACTTTTGTAGGTATCAATTTATATTGGTACTATGTCTGTCATGACTTTTTGAGTGGTTTTCTACATTAAATTTGTTTGAGTCTACTTGCTTATGGATCTGACCTATGCTACAACTTTTTGCAGTCAAAAAGGGCACTTCAAGGGGATGCTTTTTCACCTTGTAATTAAGCACTATGTGATTCAGGCAGGGGATAACCATGGAGCTGGAGCTACTGAAGATTGGAACTTGAGAGGAAAGCAGCATGCTATTACTAGGTTTTCTTACTAATCTCGTTGCACTTTTTAGTTGATGATATAAATTCTTAGCAAAATTGCAGTAACTATGTAGTACATATTTACATAATTTTCTAATTAATGGGTTTTCGATTAACCAGTATGAAACATGAAGCATTTATGCTGGGGACTTCCAAGGGCAAACACAACCACAAAGGATTTGATCTTTTCATTACAACTGCACCTATACCAGATTTAAACGAGAAACTTATTGTTTTTGGGCAAGTCATCAAGGGAGAGGATGTTGTGCAGGTGACTGAATTTACTTATTCATGTCATGTCTGCATTATTGTGTAGAGATCTGTTTTACTTTCCTTTTTGCTGTTCATTTTTTCCGTTTCATTTTCCTTTTCCTATTAGTTAAGAATGCATTTTGTTCAGTTTTTGATGATTTGACTGTTAACTGTTATAATTGTTTAAAATTAATTTCAAGCAATAAAGTATAATTGTGTTATTGAAAACAAATATTTGTTGTTGTTTATTATGAATTTTAAAACTAAGCAATAATTACAAAGTTGATTGTACGAGGTAGATACCGTGCAACTCTTGACTACTATATAAATGGAGTATAATATTCTGAGATTTTCTATTGTTTTGGAATGACAATACATCATCCTTTTTGAATATCAGCTATGTTACTTATGTTTCTTGTTTCTGAGAAATGATGGTTTAGTGGTTGCAAAATGTGCAAATTCAAGGAGTTTCATGACAAGTTTGATATTGAATGTTACTTAATCCTGTGGCAGGAAATTGAAGAAGTGGATACAGATGAACATTACAAACCTAAAATATCTATTGGGATTCTTGATGTTACTCTTAAACAGAAGGTCTGAAGGTTGTCTCTGCTAGATAAGTTCACAACGAGCTGTGATAATTTTTACCTGTTTTGGGACACTGTCAAATATTTTGTACAGGGATGGACCATGAGGAATTCGCCTGGGTTCATCTACCAAGTGTCTGAGCCTTGATGTTGTTTTTGTTATTGGATTTTTAGTTAACACAGATTATGCAATTCCCTTTTCATGCCTCATGTCATTTTATTTTATTTTTAAATTGGGAGAATGAGTGGGTTAGATTTGTAGGCAGAGTTTTGCATTGCTTGTAAAAGCATCATATTTTTATTTGGCATTACTTTTCACCTGTAACCTTATTGAGATCAGAAGATTACTTCCCTATGTAGTTCATGACTTGATGTATCATCGTGTTTTCATTGATGGCCAATTTGGTGGTGAGTCAGAATAGTCGAACATAGTCGACTTTGTAAGTTACATTTCAATTTGGTTATAGAAGCCATAACCATAAACTTCATTAACATGGTAGCAATTGGAGATTTGACCATGATAACGACAATTTATGCTCTCTTTTGTTGAGCTTCTAAGAAATTAGGCACTCAAGTTAACATTCAATATTTTGGTGGGATAAAGTCTCAGGAAATGATACGTAGATTTTTTGTGTGCAATTTGTATGACATGTCGTTTTCAGTCTTTTAGCAAATATGACCTGTGCAATTGGAATATGCTGGCAAGGCAAAGCCTGAACCATGTTTTGATACAAGTGTTGAATCTTTCTTCCTATGCTGAAAGAAGTTGTTGTCACTTTGGTAGGATAAAACAACTTTGTTTAGTGTATGGACAATTTTTCATAAGAAAAAAAGTACAAAATGAGGTCTGTCACTTGTTAAATTAATTTGTACATAGGTTGAAAATAAAAATTTAGAAAAACTATGAGAAAATTTGTATTATATATTATGTATTAGGACGATAAATACAAGATAGCCATCACTACAGAAAAAATTACACAACAAAATCCCCCTTAACTAGATACTAACGAGTTAGACCCCTATAAAAAAGCCAACATATAGGTAAACAACTCCTATTACATGTATTAAAACATTAGCTGTCCAAAAAATCAATCACTCATATGTCATAAGTATATTCCCCAAAGCAACCCACTAGGACAAGCATCTCCAAAATCCAACAACCCACAAGACTACATTAAAAAAAGCACTAGCATGTAGCATGCAAACTGCACTTTTTTAGCACTGAAGACAGAGCCACCCTATTGAACTTCTCTTCCTGCTAGTCTCCTTGCATATCCCCGTATCTCTAACCTATTTGAGATTTGAAAGAGGTTATACAATCCAACCAAAAACCATCCATCAACAACTTATCTCATGATCTTTTGATACATCCTAACTATGCTCCATAGATGATTTTGTAATTTCTCCAGCACTAATTCAACATTTTTCAACAAAGGGTGAAAAGCAACAAAACATAATTAAATGCTAGTAGGAAGTGAACCTGTACCAGACCATAACAACATAAGACCTTTAGTTCCAAATTTACTTTGTGCTCCTCTAATATTTAGAGTACTACCCTTCCATTTATCAGTAGCTTTGTTGCATTTGCAAATGTAATGATATGATTTTGCTTCGCAGTATGTACACCCTATTCCACCAAGTTATCCCACTGTTAACTACAATACCGACAGGACAAAACAAAATCAAACATATTCCTCGTAGACTCAAAGAAGAGAGATACCTTCACCAACCTGTAGTTGAGCTTTGGTTCTAGCATACTTCCAGCATACCTCTAATATACTTCTAGTGACCCTAGTCCAAAATCAAAATGATGGTATCCCTATATAATAAAACCAATATGGTCCAATATCCAATTCAGAACCGTACTTAACTATAGTTTACATCTTCTCCAATACTCCATGGCTATTTAGCCATCTACTTTAAAATATTTTATGTCTTTCACCTTAGACTCCTGGTTTGTAGGACAAAATATATCCTACCAGCTCACCTGTATAATTTTTCCCTCTATTTTTTTACTCCCTATAGGAAACCGATTTGTACTCCTAATCTTTCTCACCACTCCACTCAACATTTTGTCCAAAGACGTGTACAAAAGTGAAAGCGCGGATTAAACGAGTTCATCATATACACTTTTCAAATAGAGTGGTGATACATCAACACTATAGTTCGTTTTATACACACCTATATATTATTCGGGTGTACACTGATGTTAAAATATATAGTTTCTGTTTTCAATAATAAATGATAATTGCTTTTGCTTTCCCAGTGCCAATTTTCTCTTTAGTTTCAATATAATCGAATTTCAGGTCTCCTCCTTTATAGAATTTGCTCTTATTTCCCTCGTAAACAAATGAAAAAAAATAAAATAAAAAGCCTACAGTTCAATATGCTTGTCGCTTTTACTATTTTTGGTTTATCCACCCTTGCAACCCTACAATTACTTCTGAAAAGTAATTCATTTTCATACCCAATATAGGTAGAAAGCTTGTCAACATACTTTTGATAATGATTACACCTCTCATAAATTAGAAAAAGTTAACCTAAATACTCCCATCACCCACCTTATAATTCCAAACAACACTTTTTTTCTTGTTCCTCATCAAACTTTAAACCCATCATTATCACTGCAAATAAGAAAATAATTTGAGCAGTTTTATCAGTCATAGAGTTATTTGAAAAACTATTACATGTTATCTTGTAATTGAGTTTTAAATTTCTAGTTTGGAATATATGTATATTTTGAAGTACAATAAACATGATGACTGTAAGATACGTTAAGATGTATTATTTTAGCTGTGAAAATAGATATATATTTTGTTGATGTAATCTTTCAATGTAGGTTTCCAACATTGATAGGAACAAAAGTAGCCCAATACCTATTGATCCCGTCACTAGAGAACAAACATCTAATGTTGAACTTAATAATGAAGAGGATATGAGACCTAAACATAACATCAATATTCTTTTTTTAGAAAAAAAAGAAAAGAAAAGAGTGAAATGTGAAATTGTTTAAATTAAGAGAAAAAGAATAGAAAAGAAAGAGGAATAAATAAAGAAATTATAATTAATTTGATTAATGTGATAAAATAAATTTTTTATATAATAACATATTTATAAAATAATATTCTAAAAATATAAATTAAAGTTAAAATAAATTTAAATCAAATTAAAATGTGTTATAAATTTAATAAAAATAATATCTTTAAATAATAATATATTAAAATAAATTACTTTCAAATAAATTAAATTAAATTAATTTTATTTTATTTAATATTCTTATTTTAATTATTTATCTAAAAATATAATTATAGATAAAATATTTTATAATAATCAATTATACATACAACTTTCACCTCAAATCTCAAATATTATCGTATATGGAGAAAACGTTTAGTGTAACTTTCTTCTCATTTTTCATAATTATTCTATTTCGTTTTTTTCTTTTTGCAGCTTATTTCTTTTGTGCAAAGTAGATAAATACCTTTCTATTGTTCGAAACAAATATGCTCAGTTTTTTGGGATTGACGATGTAGACTGGAGATTCCTCAAACCTAGTCTAGATCTTTAGTGGTGTGATGTAAATCTACTATGGATTATTGCTATGTTTGATATTATGCATCAGTTATTTTAACATAAAATATCATTGGTCTCTTTTCACTCATTATTCGTTGGAGGCCACCTCTAATATAAGATCCATCACTTAACAAATAGTGCATTTATTGCGTACTTTAACTTTTGTTTTTACTATATGAGTGTTGGTAAATCATACCTCAAAATAGGTATTTAATATATATTCAATATGTATATTTGTTTATCATGTTTGATCTATATTTAAAAATTCTAAAAATATTTTGAAATCTCTTTTAGTTAATTATGTTTAAATATAATTGATTATTTTGAATAAAATAATTGATAATCTTTATATATAATTAATAGTCTAAGTGAAGTTCAGAATATTATTCCTGAAGATAATTAATTATCACTTTAAATAATTTATCATATTGTGCTTTATGATTTTCGAGATTCAGTTAAGAAAATGAAAATAATAAAATAATAAGTTTTTAAAAAAGTGATAACATTCTAAGAAGTCCCCTCTCATCATATTAGCTCCAAAATCAAAGCATTTTAACATTGAAGAATGTCTTTGGAACTAGAGCTAGTAATTATTTTTTATAAGTTTGTTAGAATCTTTTCTTGATTAATTTTATGAAATTTCATCACAATACATGTGATATATTTCCAATACGTTAATATGTTTGATCTGTTTTTCATAATTGCAAATTTACGTGCTCATAAATTAAAAATAATTAAAAAATTAGAAATTCCTTTATAATTTTGCTAATCCCAAGTTTAGAGTATCTCAAAGATTTAGTATAAGTATAACAATTAAAAGAATAAAAAATTAATAATTTATTATTTATTGTGAGTATATAAGGAAATATAATTAAAAAATATATTAAAGTAAACTATGAAATAATATCTAAATTTGTATTTACAAATATACAATATTGATTAAATAATAAATAAAAATGTCATTTTTTACATACAAATAATATTACACAATAACAAAAAATTAGTGTTGATTATAGGATAGGACGGAATGGGATGAGTTATCTCACACTTTAACTCAGACGAAATATGAGTTATATGGAGTAGACCTATGTAAGTTGATAATATCAAATATCAAGTCCACCCCATTTTTTTATTTTTTTTTTGACAAACTGCGAGCAAGTTCACATAATTCATCCCGTCGTTATCTTATATTAATGAAAATGTAATTTTAAAATATCATAAAGTAGTTATGTCTCCAATTTTTTAATGTTTATTATTTTTTAATTAATTAGTGCTTCTCAAAATTCATTGGTCTATAGATGAAATTGGTGTGTATGGATTAACCCAATGAATGAGTGACAACTTTAGTAGCTTGAAATTGGGCCTTATATTAGGAGTTCCACTTAATCTTTTATGGATAATTAAATTTGAGTGAAGCCATAATTTACTACATGCATGATACACTTGTTAATCTAATATTTTGAGATGATTAAATGAGCAATTCAATTCTTAGAATAAATTTTGATATCATCCATACTACACGTTTTTTTTTTTTTTTTCCATTAGTACCTTTTAGAATAATTATGAAATATAATACTGTTGTTACATTAACGTAATTACCAAAGTGAGGTTTAGGTGTCAAAATAGTATGTGCATGAGATTATTAAAATATCAAGTGTCTTAAAAAATGATACAGAAAATAAGGTTGCATTGCGATTACTTTTAGTGTGCACTAAAGGATATTTATATCCAACTTTTTAGATTATCAAGTGAATTTGATAGACATTTTTCTTACTCACACAAATATGAAAACTTGCTTGGACAACACGATGGACATTTGTCAGGGAAGGTGATTTGATCATATCAAGTGATTCACAATGGAGGTATGGTGATGAAGCGATACTAACACTATTAAAATCACTCAACTTTCTGATGAATATGTTTTTAGCGGAAGAAATTCGTCATAATTTACACAACTAATGAAATATCTTAATAAACAAAACTGGTACCAAGCTAATATTTATTCATTGTTTGGCTTTGACATAAACTTAAATCTGATTCACCATACATGTATTGCATTATGAATAACCAATAAATTTATGTGGCTTTTTACTTAGAATCGTGATATATACAAGCATGTAGTATATGTGTAGCTGTATGAACTATCAAGTGATATCTTATGATATATTGCTTGGAGCGATTAAAATGCATTCACTGCATGAAATGGTGGAGACAACAAGAAATAATGTTATTTAGAATGTATAGTCATATAGCATAAATTGTCGTATATATGATTAAATTATCATTTTTACTTGCGTGATTTATTTTATAATTAATGATTACTTAACCATGTAAACATGTTTTTTATTTAGAGTATATGACAATTAAACTCTTTTCTTTTCATAATTTCAACAAAATCTAAACACTAAATAATATAGATGCTAACAAAACTAAGGCATCAGACGATATACCCGAACGCTAGTTAACATATGATTATGGTGTCTTATGCTTTCATTATTTGTTGTAGCGTTTGTCATATATTTTGATTATATGTTTTTTTTTTCTATTTCAGTGTCTGTTAATAGACACTGACAAATTCTATTTTGTCTGATATATAAACTTGTCTTATAAGGTTTTTTACAATATCTTTTTTATGAAAAGTTATTTTTCTTCTTTCTCTTTATCGTGTTTCTTTATTGTTTTGTTTGTTTTTCTTTCGTTTGCTTTAAAAGTTCTTTTCTTTCGGTAATACCTAACACTATGTAGGTTAAATGCTTGCGAAAGAGAAAAAACATCACATGTGTTTTTAAGATGGTATTCAAACTTCTTTTAAAGAGATCTGCTTCTCTGATCTTGTTTTTTTTCTTTTTCTTTTGTTTTACTGTTTCTTTTCTTTTCTTCCTTTTTATGAATGAAGAATCTGTTCAATTCTTGTTTCTTTTTTTTTTTTTTTTTTTTTTTTTTTTTTTTTATTTTTTTTTTTTTTTTGTTTTTTTTTTTTTTGTTTTGTAATTGAAAAATTCAAATTTTATTTATTTTTATATTATTATTATTTCAAGAAAACTTAAGCTAATAAATATATATTTTTATATTATTATTCATTTTTATCATT
>Ga0209700_107411_pt1 | contig 15576 bp, 13 predicted proteins | sample SiratroredBW_FD_187528 | JGI IMG/M metagenome (GOLD analysis project Ga0209700, IMG submission 187528) | Root nodule microbial communities of legume samples collected from California, USA - Siratro red BW (SPAdes) (version 2) | ecosystem: Host-associated > Plants > Roots > Nodule | place: USA...
TTAACTGAACTGCTTCCGCTTTTACTATAATCAATTCTGTATAAAGAAATAAAATACTGATATATTTGTTTGGAGTATTGAATTGTATTATTACTAAACTGGGTTCTGAATTGACTCTTGATTCTGCTTACTGTTTCATGCAACTGTTCTGATTCAGTAAATTCAAATAAAGATCCAGTCTGTGAAACAGAATTGCATTTTACTGAAAAATATCAAATTGTTTCAAAAAGTTTTGAAATCCAATTCACCCCCCCTCTTGTATTTATGTCTTATCATAAATGTTTTTACTTCAATATATCAGTATTTCAATCCTATACACATTGTTTGTTGTGATGATTCATAACTCGATTATTGATTATTGAGAGTATTGGAAAATTTTGCATCTAGATCTAAATTGATTTACCTTATGAAAGCTTGTGTCTAGGAATAGAACGTGATGCGATCATTATCTTATGACCATTGTCGAAATGTAAGATTAATTTATATAATTGAGCAAAGAATTAACGGTTAATAGACAATCTTAGGCTCATTTACTAAGGAATTGGGGTTCAGTATTATTGTGTGTTGACATTGATAATTGATTGAAAAGGATAATATAATTTTCATACATGAGAGTGAGGTTTTGTGAAATGTAATATTGGCAATTTCGTTTTATTTTGCTCTTACCCTTTTTCTATATCCCAAGTTTTAATATAAAACCCTTAAAATATTTACTTGTTTAAATTTCTGCACAACATTTTAGTTATGGTTATTTCTTAAGTCTAAATTTATTATATTAATTTAAATTGATGTATATTACACAAATCCTTTGGGAAAGAACGATATTTATTACTTGCTACAATTGCGACTGGTACACTTGTCATCATTACAAAATTTGTTATCACAAATACAAACTTCTTGGGGTTCAATCTCATGTTGTTTCTTCTAAGCACAACGAAGACTTCACTAAGATCCTCCACATATAAGTCACAGGACTCATACTTGGGAACCATGTCCTACACATATACTTCAACATTTCGTCTGATAAGGCCTTTGAAGACTTTGTCCATTAGTCTTTGGTAAGTTGCTTCAGCGTTCTTAAGGTCGAAGGGCATTTACCTTGTAAAAGTAATTGATATCATTCATCATAAAACTCAACTTCTCCTTGTCTCTTGGATAAATGTGGATCTGATTATATCTAGAGTATGCGTTAAGAAAGCTTACATGTTATGCTTCATTGCCCCATCAATGATTGTTGGATCAAACATAACTCTTTCTACTAAAGACTATAACAATCCATGTGCAGAAATTCAAGTGTGAGTTAGCCTACCTGGCCTCCGCCATGGGATAATTGATGCACCTGCGCCAATCTCCCCCATAGCAATTGTCCCAATAGGAATTGAACTCTTCAATTGTGACATGGCATACCTGGCCTATGCCATAAGAAATTGTGCAACCTGCAACAACCTTCCCATGAATAATTTTTCTACTAAGAATCATACTCATGACCTTGGTTCCAATACCAATTGTTGGATCGAGAGCTTACCACTAGGCCAAAAGCTATGGCCAATAGTATGGGTGCAAATTTTTCTACTAAAGAAGGTAAGAACCCAAGCATCAAGATTCAAGTGTGACTTGGTCCACTTGACCTCAACCATGGGAAAATTAATGCCACCTGGAATAGTGACTCGGTCTATGCTCAATAAAGCATAACCATCCCTAAGACATGCGTTATTCAGGCCAATGTTGTTTGATTTCTTTACCATGACTGCATTTGCGAGCTAGGTTGGATATTGAGCTTCCTGGATGAATATGCCTTTGAGTAACTTCTCGGTTGGTGATTTTGGTAAGGACTTTGTGTATTTTCTCAATGTCTTCTAAGGTTAGTAAAGTTCCAATTCGGGTATGTTGGTTCTCGTCATGTAACTGTAACGAGGTAATGTCCTCTTTGGGTTCCAATCCTATATTATTTATCCTCATATCAAGGTTTTCATAGCAACAGTATGGTCCCTTCTTGGACTTGGTTGATTTCGAGGGACCAAATAATTTCGATACGGCTACAGTTGCTTAATTTTTAAGCTAATCGAGTAACATTCTCTCATCTTATATGGCATGTTATCATCAACCAGGAGGAACCGTATCCTGACGGTTTGACTTTGTGATCCTCCCTCCCTCAACTTCGTGTAGAGGTCTATGTATCCTTTTGTGCCAACTTTTTCAATAAAGAATCCTATGATTTAATCATCATAAGCTTGGATCTCAGTCTCAGGTATCTAGAGTTTCTTAAAGCTCTTCCAATACAACATGTCTATCGAGCTTCCCTAGTCAACTAGTGTTTTGATTACGGTAAAAATTTTTGTTGTGATGGTTATAACCATGGGGTCGTCTTGCGCAAGGTCAATGGCCTTGAAGTCAATATCGATGAAGGTGATAAGGGGTATCTTTCGCCAAAGTGGGACACTAATGTGTTTACCGATTGTACAAGACAGAGGTGTCACTTTCTTGGCGAGGCTAAAGCTCCTTCTTTAATGAAACCTTCGACTATCATATCAATGACTGCCCTAAGGGAAACTTCCCTAATTTGTCCCTCTCATTCAGTATGAGCGCATTGGGTTAGTCTTGGTCTATCATCATCATCATCATCATCATCATCATCATCTTTGTGGGATTCTACTTTGGTGTCTCGTTTGTCGGGGTCGTTCCTCTCTTTGTCCGAGTGAGTGAGGTACAAAGTGATTCCCCTGTTGTTTGATTAACCTGTGTAGGTATTTTTCACAGATTAGCTCCTTAATCTTGTATTTCAACACTAGGCATTCCTTAGTTGTATTGTTGAAATTGTGGTGATATCTACATTTCTTACTTGTGTCAGCATCCAGTGGCATTGACAACTTATGAGGTGCTAGAATGAGGTTAACATTCACAACTTCTTCTAGAATCCAACTCCCGTTTACCTTCAGCAGTGTTAAATGGGAGAATCTAGGTCCTCAATTTTCCCTATGTTTGTTTGATGGTTGAGATTTGCTCGATCTCTCCTTCTCCTTAGTTTTTCAATCTCAATTTGTACATGACTCCAGAACTTGCAGAGTTCTTAAAGCTGCATGAACTTTGTGGCTCTTTGCCTTAGTACGCCTGGGTCTGATATGGATGTTAGGGGGATGGTAGGATCTTGATCAACTCAATGGAAGAGGTAGACCTAATTCTCCATGGAAGGAGAAGAGTAAGTGCATACCATGGTTGCCTTATGATGAGTTTTTCCATTAGGTATGCAAGAAACAAGTTATAAGAAACAAAAATAGAACAAAAAAAGAAAAGAAAAAATGGATTAAAGGGAGGAGGAATGAAGAACACACTACCTTGAGAGAAGATCTCTAAGGAAAAGTTAAAGAAGGGCAACCACTTGAAAAAAGCTTATCAAGATAAGAACTCAAGACAAGAGAAAAGACACTCTCAAATTCTATTAAACACCTTTCTACACAAACGCTAATTTCATTCAACTTGTGAAATTTACAAATGAGAACACTTGTATTTATAGTCTTGAATCTCGATCATGGAGGAGTATGAAGAGTCAAAAAGATTAACAAAAATTAATTCATGCTTAACTAAACTAATTCCTTGAGATTAAGGAGTGGACATGTTAGTTGCTTAAAATTAAGAAGTAATGATTACACTTACGACATGGAAGTTAGGCACACGGGTGATGCCAATTTAGAGAGTTCCAAGAGTCATAGAAGTTCTCTCAAGTTGTTTTCCTCAAGTGTTTTACTTCTCTTAAGTTCCTCCTATTTTAAAAGACTTCACATGCTTATTCTCTTTATTTCTTCCTCTTTGATTCTTCCTCATGTGATTCTTCCTTCAAGATTCTTTTTTATTTTGTCTTCTTTGTCCATTCTAGTCACGCTTTTTGTTTTAGTTCCTTGAAATTTTTCTTCTCTTTAAGCTACATCGTAATCCCATATGTATCATCCTTCCCATCTTGGGGAGAATTCGTCCATGAATTTTGAAGTCCTCATTAATTTTCTTAGGTGTGGGCCAATCTTGCATTGCTTTTACCTTCTCTTGATCCATCTGCATCCTTTTATTATTTATTACAAAGCCCAAAAAATCAATCATACTCATTTCAAAAATACATTTTTCTTTATTCACATATAACATAGCGTTCTTTAAAGTCCCAAACACGATCCTAAGATGATGCTCATGTTCATGAATGATGTTGTAGACAAGAATATAATCAAAGTATATTACAACAAATTTACCAATGAAAGAATTATGACCATGAAGCATGAATCTCATCAATGTTCTAGGCACGTTTGTTAAATCAAAGGCCATGACAATCCATTCATACAATCCAAATTTAGTTTTAAATATTATTTTCCAATTGTCACCCTCTTTAACCCTTATTTAGTTGTATCCACATTCACAAACACCGTATTTCCCTCATAAATCGTATCAAGAATTAGAATTAATTCTCGAGTCCTACGCTGAATTAAACAGCCACGGTGAAAAGAAAAAGAGACACTTATTTAATATAATACTACAACTTTAGAAAAACGGAGTTCTCTAAATTTTGGATTATTTGATCGATCATCTGAATGAAAAATTAGCTATATAGACAACACAAAGGTTGAAAAAAATTATCTATGTTGTCTCAGGTTATTAAGATGAGAAGGGGAATAAAAAAAAGTAATTAATAATATCGAAATTAAATTTTCAACATAAGTTGCTACTACCTACTTTTGTCTACTCTAGTCAATTGTCATGCCAAAGGGAACATGAGCTGGTCTGTTGCCAGTGCAGAAGCTCAAAACTGATAACCATCAAAGAAACAAGTTCATGAATATCAACAAGCTTGCTCATAACATATAACTAATTCCTGAATACTATGTTGTTCACTTCACCACTTATATCTATCAAAAATATGAATTTGCCAGCATACATCATCATACATTTGGGCGCTATTTAATTTAACATTCTTTGATATGGGGGATAGGTAACTTTGCACATTGCTTCCATGTAGTCTGCATAAATGATTATCATATCATCCATGACTGCCAAGGCACGCTCTTTGGGAAACGCTCCAAAGTTTTGAAGGGATTCAAACACTATATGAAAGCCCTTCTCCCAACCAGTGCTTGGCACAGAAGCAGCCTAAATTTGTAGTTGTCATAAACATTTCCTTAGAAACTTCTCTCTTCACAATAACAATGAAATCAACAATCTCCGTCACATGCTTGTGCTTAGCCCTGTCAGTCATATATCTCATAATTATTAACTAATTATGAACGCCTTGTAGTTTCTTCATTTATTCTTTTCACTCTCTTGCTCGAGGCAGTAAAAAGCCAAGGAAGGTGGTTTTGCTTATTGCTTCATAGAACAGTAATTTGTTCCATGAAATTATGATGCGGATGTTTTTTTTGTCAGCATGAAATTATGATGCTGATGATGACTTGCTTGTGATATTGTTGAGTTTTCTATCGTTGATTTGCTTCTTCATTATTGGTTGTATTTCACAAATCTTTGATTTTGTTTCCAGTGTTACATTGTATATACTTGGGAGGACATTGTCATGGTTCCAGCTCTACTTCTGTTGACCTTGAAATCGCTACGCATTCTCATTATGATTTACTAGGTTCAATCCTGGGAAGGTATGAAAATTTTATATATGAAAATTTTATATATCAAAAACTGCATCTACTATTTATATATTTTAAATAATATTATTTAAAAAAATTATTGATGTATCAAAAACGACATTGTCTCAATAATCCTAATCCTATATTTTTGACATCAGAAGGTACATCACTTGAGCTTTTATACTATTAACAGTAGAGGGCAGGTGTTATTGGCTAATATTCACGAGGAAACGATTGTTAATTTTTAAGGGGAAACAAGGTGACGTTTCAACAAAATTCATTTTTTCACTGTCACAGGTAAACAGTTTGGAGATAGCGGTTAATCTTACCAAGTAAGGAAATCTTCTTGGTGCTGAGAAATTGGTATGTCAATTTACATATCAAACTTGGTACTTGGTTGTTAGGGTCTTTTGAGGACTTAGGATGGTTCTAAGAAATTGTATGTTACATGCTCTCTTTGATGGGGTTTATTTAGTTGCTAAATACCAACTTTTGTAATATTTTGGTATGGTCACTGTAATGTACAATCAGTGTCCTAAAGGATTCCTTATGCAGTTCCATGAGACAATTGTTACCATTCTCCTTTAAGAATATTTGTCTTCAACATTTAATTATTGTATTTTGGTTATTACATATCTGTTCCACAAAATTATGCTTTTGGTGTTGATATTTTGTATATCTCTTTAATACCATCAACCTTTTTATGTAGAAGTTTTATATGTAGGGAGATAATAAAAGTTAATTTGTTAAATGAATTTCATATTTGATAAAATACCTTTTGATTTTTGAGTTGAGACATATTCCGAGCTAATGGAGAAAATGATAGGAACAGTAGATAGTTATTGAGTGTAATTTGTTATCCCAGTATCTGATTGAGTGATTCATAAATAATGAAAGTATAATTTACACTCTGATAAAAAGTAGGAAATTAAGTAATTATAATAGAAGTGAAATAATTGACCTCCACCCTGCACCTGGAAGGTAGTCATGATGTGAATGAGAAAGTTGCAACATCTCAGTTATATAAGGGGAGGATCCTGGTTCAACAACAGTTACTAAGGAAGAAGTGAGAGATGGTAGGAAACACCAATAATCATGCTAGAATTGAGTAAGACGTAGCTTTACTCAAAGGGAATTGGTCAAATACGACCTTGGACCACCCTTCTTTTTTTAGCCTTTTCTATTTATTTATTTTTTCCCCTTTTATATTTATTTATTTAGTTGTATATTTCTGGTTTGGATTTTCTCCTTTTAAATGAAATGTACACATGTTAACTAAAAACATATGTAACAAGAAGATATATTTGAAAACAAAGGGTAGCTTAATTAATGCCTAACAATAAGGAAATAAAATGATAATAGACTTTGATTCATAGGCTTTTTTATTTTCATAAACTACGATGTGTAATAATATTTAAATAAAGCAATGCTTCATACCAGTAATTGTGGTCATTTGGTTTCCAATTTCAATTACAACCTGCCTACTTGTTGATATTATAGGTTGTAGAATGATCCATGAACTGTTTGAAAGTTTATTTATGCAATAGAAGTATTGTATGGGACCTAACGTACAATTTCCTTTACTGATATCAATAACCTTTTCTTCTATTTTTTATTTGTAGTATGATGAAATGATAGACTTTTTTTCTATTTTAGATTTGGTAAGTTCAGACTGTTCAGAAGATAGAATTTGGACATCTCATAACGAAAACTTCATTGAAGACATAAAACAGTAACAGAAGCTCCTAGCCTGAAATTTTGTGAGTTTTTAATTGTATGTGTAATTTTATCTAGTTGGTTGATTAATTTTCAGTTGAAAATTTCATGTTATACATATTTTATTATATCGTGATGATGGAAAGGGATAAAAGAGCATATGAAAATAAAGTTCGATTTGACTAGCTTTAGTTAGATTTTGAATGAGTTTGTAAGATTTTGAATATGAGTTTGTAGTGAAAACTATGTCTTAAGATTTCTCCAATATAACAAACTATTTGGTGGTTGTTGAATAGAGTCTATAGTAACATTTAATTAATTAACTGCTGCTGGTTGAAATATTGTTCCTTGTGTTTTATTTGTTTCTCAAAAAACTATTTCAAATATCCATCTACTACATTATTGTATAGACAGACAAAGGAGTATAGGGAATAATGAGAAGGTAACAACAAAGTGTGTTACTACCCCTATATCAATGAAGAGACAACTAACAATTGACACATGACAGAATTAACATTATATTTAGTCTATAAATGATTATATATAAATTGTCAATTTTTGAATATCTATGAAATATAGATGAATTTTCATGAAATAAAATTGACTGACTTTTTGTCAAATGTTGTAAACACAAAACATGGATCAATTTCCATCAAATCGTGTCTGGATGTATGATAGGTGTCACAGAGGAAGAGGTGCACATTTTGAAGGCTTTATAACAAAAGCTTGTGAACAAGACTGTTATCAAAATGATGGAGGAATTCTATGTCCGTGTAGCAAGTGGGATTGCACAAGGATTTTGGAGGATAGAGTTGTCAAGGTTCACCTATACAAACATGTTTTAAGCCTAATTATTGGATTTCGATCAATCATGGTGAAAAGATTGTAGAAGATGATTTGGATGATGATGATTATAACATTGGTATAGGGAGGGGTGTTGAAGATGACCAATTTTTGTCGATGCTAGACATGGTGTATGATGCTCTTAGACAACAACAGTCATTCCAACCACGAAGTTAATATAACATGGAAGAGGCGCTGAATGAACAAACTCAAATATTTTATAACCTATTGCTAGATGTAAATACCCCATTGTATGAAAGGGCTTTAGACTCAAAATTATTAATGTGCGTGAGGCTATTAGCTTGCAAGTTGAATTGAAATGTTCCAGACCAATGCTTAGAGTTTATTTCAAAAATGCCTTTTGACGTAGCACCTACAAATTCAAATTTGCCTAAAAGCTATTTTGATACAAAAAGGTTAATTTCCAAGTTGGGATTAGAAGCGAAGAAGATTGATTTTTGTGTGAATGGTTGCATAATATTGTAAGATAATGGATATGACAAGAATGATGGAGTCTTACCTAAATGCAAATTTTGTCATAAGCCAAGGTATCATAACCACAATGTGGGAGTAAGTAATAAAAAAACTTGTTCCTGTAAAGGCAATGTTTTATTTGGCAATAATTCCAAGGTTATAAAGAATGTATACATCAACACAAACTACGAGAGAAATGATGTGGAACTATGAAAACAAAAGCAATAACAATGTTTTGTGCCATATATGCGATGGTGAGGCATGGAAACACTTTGATAGAGTGTACCCAAATTTTGCAGCTGAGCCACGCGATGTGCGATTGGGTTTATGCTCAAATGGTTTTAATCCATATGTTCAAGCATCAAATGCACTATACTCATGCTTGCTAATAATTGCCACCCTGTATAATCTACCCTTCAAAATGTGCATGTTTAAACCTTACATGTTTTTGACTTGTCTCATACCAGGTCCATTTAATCTGAAGGCTGGTATTGATGCTTTCTAGGAGTCCCTAATAGATATTTCAAGGAAACAAACTTCATGACGAGGGCAACTTTAATGTAACGATCAAAGATTTTCCTATTTATGGTATGTTGTCAGGGTGGGGAACACATGGTAAACTAGCATGCCTGTAAAACAGTTTAGGCCGAGTTCAAGAGGGGGTGAATTGAACTATTAAAAATTTTCACAAATATACATTTTTTTTCGATTTGGAGAATGAAAGTTCTTTAATGAAACTATTGAAAAATGATATTATGAAGCTTACAGAAAAGGTTCAATACATTCCAGAACTGAAACAATCAACTGAAATGATGCACGAAACAGTGTATAACGAAACACAATCAAATTAGATGTATAAGCAGTAAACTAGAATCAGAAAATCATAATCAAACCCAGAATTACCAAAGATTTAGTTTAAACCAGATCAGTAACAATTAAATGAACAATAGAAACAATTCACTGAATGATACTTATGTAGCAATTCAAATCAGAATTAATATGTAAATTAAGAAGTAATAACAATTTCAAGAAAGATTAGTTTTTTCAAATTCAAACAGATGAATGGTAATCATAGTAGACTGGAAACACAAATCAGACTCAAGAACAAATTCAATCAACTGAAAAGATATAAAACTTGTTTTTAATAAATACTAATTAATACCAGAAAATTAGCAATCAACTTAATTCGCGCTAAAACCAATCAACCACACGATGGTCAGAATATGTGATAAGTATTCAAGAAGATTTAAAGAAAGATCAAAAACATAAAATTTTATCCTGGTTCACCCTTCCTCAAGGGCTACGTCCAGTCCCTTGCCAACAAGCAAAGATTTCCACTAATCAAGATCACCAAGATCAGTTTACAACAGTACAAACACTTGCATCCCGCAAGAACCCACTGCTCCCAACAATAAGTAACCTACTGAACCCCTCAGCAAAATAAGAACTAATTAGTAACCACTGATCAAACCAAATTACAATAACCTTTATAATTGAAACACGAAAATCATTGTCACAAATGACAGTTCCACGGTAAAGTGTAACCCAGAATACCCACTACACAAGAAATGTCAAAGATTGTACAAAACAGTAATGGTTCTATACACAATCAAGTACATAATGGTTTAAGATAGTATAGAAGACTTAGCTTTGGTGAAAAATCAGTGTAACTCCAGACACAATCAATTCAAGGCTCCAAGATTAGATCTCCTTTAGTTCTTGATGCAGTAGTTCAAATACTCTTGTTCCCAAGATTTAAAAGGCACTTTTCTCTTTTTTGAAAATCACAAAATTGTTTGCTTAGGAAGCTTAGAGAATCTTTTTCTGTGTGTTTCAAAATTACGCGTCAGCTTTACATAGAAAATTGTTTTTATCAGACAAAAATATCAATCGATTGTTTTTCTATAACACAGAAAAATCAGCAAGTTTAGTTCTGAAAAAGAGTTTATTGTAAAATTCTGATTTTAGAATTTCTTAAGAGTTTGTTAATCATAATTTATTATTGGAGCTCTCTTTGAGTGCAATCTAATGAGGCACATGATTTTATACCAGACCAAACTCACACACACACACCAATCTAATTCCTAGACCAAAACGACCTCCAAGCTCTATGAAGCTTCAAGTAATCCACTCATAAGCTTTGATCCACAGTCTTCATCATATTGTTGGGTTCATCAAATTACTTAGCTAGCCTTGGCGCTAACAATCTCCCCCAATTTGATGAAGACAAATAAAAGTGTATTGAGTCGCATTCAATTTGTTCTCCTCCAAACAATTAACTATCTGCACAATTAAGCTCCCCCATAGTTTGATATTCCTGTACAATATGTTTTAAAAATAATAATGATGCAAATATTAAAACTAAATAAAACATATTTCATTGATAATACGATCAGCATTACACAACATTATTTAACCTAATTAAGGAAACACCAACAAACTGATTGACAACAAAAGCTGGATATACCAGCAACGGACAGTAGCAACAAACTGATTGCCTCACATTATTGATGGTGACTCCTGTTATCATTTTTCCATGGTGTTCATCTGGTTAATCATCAATTGCTCGAACCTGGAGTAGGTTTCATGTCCTGGTGTTGTAGGTGTTTCACCCATATTAGCAAATTGATCATAGTTCATCCCAGTTTCAGCAGGAGCATCAGCATTGACAACACTAGTTCTAGATCCTTCATCCTCTTGAAAAGTAATATCCTCATCATCCTAATACACCCATTTTCTGTTGTTCACCTTCCTTAAACCAATTTTATTAAGAGTAATGGCAGATATCTAGTTCAGAGCTTTAACTTCTTCGACTACCTCTCCCTCCACATCAATTTCAAAATACTCTATACAAATTTAAATCAGCACTACATAAAGGATTCGGTATTCAAGATTTTTGTTGACCTTAAAGATATGCTCCTTTATGACATTCACCCAGCTTACTTTGGTTTTGGTCATCAGACAAAACATAAAAATTAAATCCTTCTCGGTTAAAACAACATGATGTAGTCCAAAATCCTACGTGTAAGAAGCCATATCACAATGTAGGCCAGAATCCTTGGTGTAGCTGCTAGCCCTCCAACAGAAAAAGTTCTTGTGGCAAAATCTTGATTCCTCAAGCAGGACCTGTAAAACTAGACTTTGTTGAAATTGTCCACTTCAGTAGTATTTCCTCTACTAACAACAACACCATCATTCCATAATCCTATAACAGCCAGCCAAACTTCTTCATTGATAGCAATGTCCATTCTCTTTACTTGAGAATATATGGTGTCTTCGTTGTACCACATGTTTGTCAAGAACACTTTCACCAAACCTGAATAAGGGTTTCCAAACATTTTTAGGAATCGTTCCAACTTTTGAAACCTCAGAATATCTTTGATTTCATCAAGTTTTTCTTCCTTAAGCCACTCCATGCTCAAGACTTTAGGACTTATGATGACCTTCCTGCTGTAAAGCCGATAGTAGTCATCTATGTTTTCTTGGTTACTAATGAAACACCTTTCTAGATAATTTGTCTCATTGTTCTCCTTAGAACTAGCTCGCTTGATGAGAGTTCATTTTGACCTTTTTTTGGGATTTGAAGAGGATGCCATATTTTTACGGGATTGGCCTGGTCACTTACACTTTTAACTGTGCAGATAAACTCACATTTTCCCGTCTTTCAAGTGTCTCTTCTGATTCACAAGAAATTGTTCAACTAAAACAACAAGTTCAATCACTTGTTAAGTTCGTCCAGACATTACTTCCACCTGATACACAGACCGCATTTTAACAAGAACAAGAGCAACACCAATCTAAACAACATCATCAAGGATCACAACAAAACCAAGACCAAGATCAAGATCAAGATCATCACAACTCTACTTATTAGCCACTTGGCTTTCATTTCAAACTTTTGCACAATGTTAGTACTGGACTTAAATTACTTTTTGTTAGAATTTTATTTTGCATTATATGTTTTTAGAAAGTTATAATGGACTATGTATTGTACCTTTTGCATTAGAGCAGTGATACTTTGACACTGCAAACAGTAATTTACTTCTATTTAACACTGAAAAATAATATTATTTTATTAAAATATTATATTTTATTATACAAAGCAGAGGTGAAATGGTGTAGGTTTTGTATAGTAGTGTCAAAGTATATTTATTCTTTGCATTATGTATCTAACTCATCATTTGGATGATAAGTGTTTCAAACTTAATTATTATATTTTAGCATTTTAGTTAGCTTTTGAATGTTAGCACTTCGTTAATATGTTGTTAAAATTTTATTTTGGATCATAATTTTAAATCTTATTTGCAAGCACATACAAATTTGTATCATTAGTTATATATATTTTTTAAAATATAATTAATTATATAACAGAAATAGAATTACATACGGAAATTTTTATATGTAACTTACATACGGATATTTCCCTATGTAAGTGTCGCAACCGGGGTCACGACGGGGACGGCGATCCGAAAAATGATTTAATAGGTTTTCAAAATAAGGGAGTCGCCACCATAGTTTTCGTGGAAAACTATGGAAAACCAAAGAAAGCAAGGATAAGACTGATCTATGAAAATCGGATTGCGAGTCCGGGAGTCAGTTACGCGTGGGGAAGGTATTAGCCCTCCCACGGCGCCCGTCCTGAGGCGGTACCTTTAACTGAATAAAATGAAATGAGTGTAATGTTTTGAAATGTTTATTTTTCACTAAAAATGGAAATAAAAGCAAACAAAATACTTTTTATTTTGAAAAGGGTCCCGACAAGGTTTACCCTCGCTCCTACCTATCTCCATCGGGAATGGAGAATCAAGGTTACGTAGTTCTATGAGTAGAAAACTATTTGTCGGTTAGTGACTTTTAGTCTTGAAGACTTTTTTGATTTTTTTTTTAATTTTAGAAAAGTTTGTATTTATTATTATTTTTTGAAATTAAATCTCATTTTGGATATCGCTTGGCGCGTATGGCCCTTTGATATTCCAAATGAGATTAAAGTTTTCCGAATTAATTCCCATATGAAGCGAGCGGTCAATTAAAGAATTAATCGAAAATTCTTATTCAAAACATTATTCCTTACACGAGTAAGAGGCTCTTTTTTTCTTAAAAGACACAACTTAAAATTAATCTTTAAAACATTATCATTATTTAGTAAAAAGATTGTTTTTTTTCAAAAATGAAAAAAACTAGCCAAGGGCAATTTTGGAATTCAGACACCTGCATGTGCGAATTTTAGTTAATGGAGGTGCAAGAAGCAAACACACAAATCAGGACTCAACTATGCTTAGGGGTATTTTCGAAATTCGGAAGGTCTGTAGGTGCAGGTCCTAATTGATGGAGGTGGAGGAAGCAAACCCCAACCAATTGATGTCAGGGGTATTCTAGGGATTAAGAGGCCTGGAAGTGCAGGCTTGAATATGAGGGGGTGCAGCAAGCAACCCCACTAACCCCTTAGGGTTAGTGACCCGCGCATGGCTACGTAGGGCAAGGTCTGCTGAGGCATGGGAGGCGTGGCTGGGACAGGGTGTGACGGCGGCGTCAATCAGCAACGGTGAGCGTCGTCGTCGGCAATGGTGGCGGCCGCTGATGACGGCGGCGGCGACGCCAAATGGAGAGGTTGGAGAGGTATAAGGGATGGTTTTGGCAGTGCAGTGGGATATGGTGGCTGTAGGGTGATAGAGTGGAGGATGATAATGCGGTTTTGGCAGTTCGGAGGCTTTATTGCTGCCATGCTGGACGGTGACAAGACCTGCTATGGTGGTTGTTACGTGAGTTTGGAGGTAAAGGTATTATGGTAGGGTTGTGAGACGAAGGTGGAGTGTGGCAAAGAGAGCTTGGCAAGGCTGGAGGTGTCGGAGGTGATTCACGGCCGCAGTTATGCCGACGACGGCCTAGGCAGAGGGGGACTCGAGGTAGAGGATAGCGTAGGGGCACATGGAGGTTCGGGTGCTTGCTACGTGGGTTTGGAGGTGCATGGGGGATATGGTGGTTGACGAGGCAGCCTAAAAGTACTTGGAGGCTTGGGTTGGGAGGAAGGCATTGATTCTAAGGTTTCTTGGTGTATGATTTTTAGAGAGAAAGGTGGCATAGAGGAGCTGTAATGGAGGTGTAACTCGGGTTACCCATGGTGGTTTGTTTGGTGGTTAGGGTGGGTAGAGTTGAAGAAGAAAGGTTGAATGGAGGAGGTGGTGACGTTCATGGAGGTGAAGCATTATGTGGTGGTGTGGTACAACAATGATGGAGGAGATGGGATGATGAAGATGGTGGTGGCTCCTGGCAACACGGTTGCTATGGAGGTACGCAGGTGTGTGGTGAAAATGATGAAAGGCTAATGATGATGGTGAAGGGGTGGAACGTGATGTGTCATGCAGGAGGTTGGTTGGAAGGCATGGCAAGGGTGGTTTTGGATGGTTATGGGAAAGGAAAGGAAGGCGACGCTGGCGCCTTATGTGAAGATGCATAGTGGTGGCTGAGAATGGTGAAGGTGGTGAGGCTATGTTGGAGGGTTGTGAGGCAAGGTTAGAGGGCACGGTGGTATGGAGGTTGTAATCGCTCTAACATAGTCGAAGATAGAAGGTGTCAAGGTTTCATGGTGAGGCAACGGTGGAGAGTGGCAATGGAAGCCCTGTTAGGGGCTTTTTTTCCCATTGTACTTTTCAATTTTAATTCCCAAAATAGGTAAAAAAAAATTATTTACCAAAATAGGCAAATTTTGCCAGCTAGATAGTCATAATTTCAAACTGGTCAAAATAAGAGTGACATGTTGGCAATTTCAATTAATAACATTAATTAAAATTGTTTCTCTCTCTTCAATCATTTTTTTAATTATTTGATACTATGATCCTAAGTTTAACAATTAACAAAATAAATAATAATAATTAACAAAACTATAACATGAATATTAAGAGATATAAATTTATTTTAAATTAAAATAAAATAACAT
>Ga0209700_107413_pt1 | contig 15569 bp, 10 predicted proteins | sample SiratroredBW_FD_187528 | JGI IMG/M metagenome (GOLD analysis project Ga0209700, IMG submission 187528) | Root nodule microbial communities of legume samples collected from California, USA - Siratro red BW (SPAdes) (version 2) | ecosystem: Host-associated > Plants > Roots > Nodule | place: USA...
TGCCTTTCCATTTGCAGCAATTTGTATCGTTCTGATGGTTAGTCCAAGTGGACAGCATGCCATAGTCATCTACAAGGCCTTCTTTAAAGCCGAGGAGTGCTTGCCTCTCACTTTCTATGCATTTTGCCTCTCAAGTATTTCGCCGACCATATCCATTAAATAAAATAGTTCTTTTTAATATTTATTCACATTGTTACCTTAATTTATTTATTTCATAGAAAATATATGGAATAATTATTTATTTATTGGTGAATGAAAAAATCTAAGTATTTTAAAATACTAAGAAAGAAATTAAACTCGATTTAATTTAATTTTAAGAGCATATATATTAATTCATTCATGCATCGATGCATATTACGTTCATATGCAGCAACAAATATATAAAACAAAAAATATCATATCTTGATCAATGTTGACATGGATGTTTGTTGTTTTCTCATTTTTCTAACTTGTTTTGGAAGGTAGAAAACTATGAAGATGAATGAAAACTAGACTTGGTCCCTATGATATATTATTTCAAAGCATGAGTTGGGTGGGATTACAACTTTAACCTGTGTCGTGTAAATACTAGTTTAATAAATGCCTTGTCTAGTAAAAAAAAATCAAATAAATTAAAATAAATAAGATGGTAGAATATATAACTATAAAATAACTAATTAGGTTCACATAATTAATCACGTGGGAATAAAAATATTTCAGGTATATAATGAATAGAAAATTTTGAAATATGATAAATTGAAAATAATATATCAGTATTACAAATTGTATTTAATACAAAGTCATTGTCATTGTAATTTTTTTCAAATATCTTATATAAACAACATTAATTATACAATTTCTACTTAAATATTTATGATTAAGAATCATATGACAAATTTTATTTAAATAATCATCTTTTGTGTCGGATGGTAATTAAGATATTTTATTCAAATCGAAAATTTAAAATTCAATAAATTTGAATTGATTTATATAAATAAAATGATTTAAAATAAGATCAACTCAAATTTAACATATTTAAGAAAATTGTGAAACTTATACAAATAAAGGTAAACTATTAGTTATTGTATTTGAATCCATTTTATGGGTTAGGAAAAATAAGCATGTGGGACACTTGAAAATTGGTCCAAATACCTTGAGCTATTGACTGTCCTAATCAAATCCGTTTTATGGTGTAAAGAAAAATTAAGACGTTATTTATAATTTTTATAATTACAATTGTCCCTCGTGGGCTTTTTTCCTTATTTACTTTCTTAAGACTAAAAAAAAATAGTCTCAAAACTACATTTAGTAATAATAATAGAAAACAGAATTCAAAGATATGGAAATTAGTTGTCCTTATTTTAGCTTATAAGTGTGCGTCGTACTTTAGCAAACCCTTAGAACTATAGCATTGCTGTTATTTATTAATTAAACTTGAATTATAGTATATGCCTTACAAATATTTTTAATTAGCAAAAATTATAATAAAAAAAAATTTAATTGTATAGATTTAAAATAAATAATAAAACTATCTGAGACAATTTTTTTTTTATAAGATTAAAATTTGAAAATAAAAACAAAAGATTGTACATAGATTGAAACTAATCAATGACAAAGATGACCAAAATAAAACATGGATAAAAGAAGAATGATTTTGGTGCAACATTTTAAAACAAATATGTTTCAAGTACTCATACAAACAGGTGGAAGTAATTTCAATGAAAATTCAAGTACTCTCTCCTCTGTTTAGCTCAACAATTATGATGAAGTAACAGTATTCTACTATGGAATGACCGACCGATCACTCATCTCGGTCACAATAATTGTTAAGTAGTGTCGATCGACCAAACACAGTTGATCTTCAATCACTGTTGATCTTGGTTGATAATGTCATAATATTACGTTATGTATATAAACAGATTATATACAATAAATACGTGGCGACCTATACTAATATTATAATAATAAGGGTAAAAAAAATATGTATTTTTGACTTATTTATTCATTACGAAACTGAAAATAGAAATGTTAAGAGACACCAAGTATTATTATTCTTATTCTAATATTAAACACCCTTTAATATATTCAGAGTCTCAGAACCTAGAATAAATTCTCAAAAGCAAAACACAAGAACAATAATTAAAATAAAGATTGAAGTATTACACTAGTAACCGGAGACTAATTTGATTAGGTAAGATTAACTTACCTTATAATAACAAATCCTAATTTGTTACTTACTTAAAATGGAGAAAATTGACCCCGTGGATTAATTGTTATTAAAATTTAATTTAAAAATAAAAGAACCTATATTGAAAGATTTGATGTTAACGGCAGAAAAAGAGAGATAACAAGAAGACTACTTTGAAATGTTTGAAAAATAACTTTTTTTTTTTACTGTTGTGAAGATATGTGCATAAAGAATCCTAAAATATTAACAATGATAAAAAGAATGAGAGGTTCTTCTCTAAATTTTATATCGTAATTTATAATATAAAAATAACAATACATCCAGAGCCACGGATGAAGGGTGCTCCGAATGCCAAGTTCCTCAACGGTGGCAGAGATGTCAATAAGTGGATGATGACGACTTTCTTCTTCTCTCATTTTCCAATTAATTATGGTGAACGAGATACGTGGAAGGTTTTCCGAAGGTGGGGAAGACTGGTAGAAGTCTTCATCTCCACGAAACTAAACCGGTGGGGTAATAGATTTGGGTTTTTGAGATTCTGTGAAATCAAGAATGTAAGGAAACTTGAATCAGAACTAGATGTTATACGTATTGGCAATATGAATTTGTACGTTAATATTCCTAGGTATAGGAATATGATGTCCACCTGAAAGCTTCTTACGGGTCACAGGAAACTAAGTCTAATCACTTGGATAAATATAGTAAGGGCAAGGTTATTCAGAAGTGGAGGGTGAAGGAGGGGCAACAACGAGTCTTACTGAGGAATACTAAAATCGGTTCTGGTATGGGTAGCAGGCAGGAGTGGAAGGGGTAATCGTTCTCTACTGAGCCACTAAAATTACCCTGGTTAGAGGAAAGTTGGTTAGGATTCGTGGACGAGTTTGTTTTCTTGGAGGTTATCCGAGAAGAGATGTTTGAAGAGGGTCTTGGTTTTATTAAGATGAGGTATCTGGGAGATAAACAAGTACTTCTTACTAGTCATAATGGGGTGCCGCTATCAGAGATTACTGCTGCCAGTAAGGAGAGTCTGGGCAAGTTATTTGTCACGCTGAAACCGTGGGGGGAATGTAAGGTGGTTGGGCACAAAGTAGTGTGGTCTAGATGCAGAGGGTTACCTTTGAACCTCTGGACTGTTGATTGTTTCCGAGAGATTTTGGGCAATGTGGGAACAATAGTGGAGTTGGATGACGATACTCTAAACTGTGATCGTGTAGAGTATGCCCGTTTTAAGGTTCGTGTAACAGTGGCTTGCAAAGTCCAGGTCTGTCAAGATTTTTGGATCAACGACAGAGTTTATCAAGTCTCGTTAGAAGATGCAAGTTCTCTCGTGGAGTGTGATAAATCCAGTAGCTGGTATAAGGTTGATGATTGTTCTGATGCGAGTTCAGCAATGGAAACCAGAGTTGGTGATAGCTTGAAATCAATCGATGTCTGTAAGGAGTTCTCCGATAATGAAGGTGCTATGGAAGGGACGACGGTGAACATACGTTGTAGGGATTTTGTCGACCACCTTGATTCTCTAGGCACTAGGCAACGGTCGAGTGAGGTTGACCAGCTTCTTTTGGGAAAAGAGCAGACGGTGACGGTAGGCAGAGGCTGTACGCGAAAATGGTGCATGGAAAAGGAAAATTTAGTACATCATTTTCCTCTTTCAAAAACTGTAGTGGAGGCACGGAGTAGAGATGAGTTGGTAGGATGCACTTGTTTGGGTTGGGTAGGCCCCAACGGCTGGATGACATGAGTGCCTCTTCTCCTTCTAGGGTTTTACTTAATGCGGATATCCAATGGGCCAGTGAACCGGGTCCTTGTAAGCGAATGGGAGATGTGTCTATTGGGCCTCAGGCCCAAGCCGATTTAAGTGGCAAAGTAGGTCAGTTTGTAGGGAGAGGCGCTGACGGTTGTTACAACGCCATTGAGCGTGCTAGGTCTGGTGGAAATGGAGGCGGTGGCGTGCAGTGGTGGTTGCCACCGACGATGAGCCTGCACTTGGGTTTGATGTGCCTTTGGCTACGGCGCAGGTGCAGGTAGAGAACCTTGGCTACGTTTCGCGCGGGGCTGTACAACGTGTAGAAGGAGTTGTAATGGTGGGTGACGGGGTTGCTATAGGTAGGAACGTTGGAGCATGTAGTGAGTCCCATTGTAGGGAGCATTGTATGGAGGAGGCACGCGTGGTGGGGGAGAGTCTCATAGCTCCTCATGATGATACCGGCTACGCGTCTACGGAAACGGCAAGTCGAGAAGGTGCCGACGTTCATCCTATGTGGGGGAGGTGTTCGGAGGATGCAAGTAAAGTGGGGGTGGTGGTTACTGATTTTGGTGAAGGAGCCGTAATCCGGAACGCGAAATCCAAAGGTGTGGACGAAGAGGCGATGGTGGCAGCGGAGGGGTCTCTTGTGCATTTTGATCATAGCTCAAAGGGTGGATTCAAACTCATTAACAAAGAACCGTTAGATCCCATTGTGTTTAGTGCTTCACGGAAAATGTGGCGAGGAAAGTCGAGTTCGAAGCGCGGGAGATCCCTTCAAATCCGCGATAATGGTTCAGGCGGTAGATCAAGGTTAGTCATCCCAACATCATCTAACTCAATTACCGATTCCAACATTTTCAATTGCAATAGAAGGATCAAGGGTCTGGATAATGGTATTGAAGAGTTGAGATTATGGGGAATAGCAAAGGAGATTGGCATAGTGTGTAAGGAAAGTGAAGATAGTATCATTCAAAGGTTTTCAGAGATGGAAGAATGGGACAGCAAAATGTTGCGGGAAGCGACTTATTATGAGGATGGGAATTTATTTTGATGAAGTTGGTAAGTATTAATATTAGGGGTTTGGCCGGAGATATTAAGTGGAAGTATCTCAGAGAACTTATTCACAAGAAAAAAGTCGGTGTGTTGTGTGTGCATGAGACTAAGCTAGTTAGTCTGGATGTTGCTAAGTCCTTCAGTCTTTGGGATAGTAACGATATTAGCTGGATTCATAGAGGGATTGACAAGAAGGCGGGGGCATTTTGATCATGTGGGATAACAAGGTGTTTAAGTGCGAGACGTCGGTCGAGGGGAAAAGGGTACGTTCTTGTCTAGGGAGATTACAATAGTGGTGTGTCAGGTACAACTGTGAAGGTCCTAATTATAAATATTTACGCTCCTTGCTCCAATAAGGATGAAGTCTTACTGTGGAAAGAAGTTGAGGACAAGTTGGCAACTGCAAATTGCTGTATTAGATGTGTGATCGGTGACTTTAACTCAGTCAGGAAGGCTTCGGAAAGGAAAGGTTTGAATAATGGGACAGTGAATAATTATGATATAACCAGGTTCAGTGAGTTTAATGTTAGATGCATGCTGAAGGATATCCCAGTTGTGGGGAGGAAATTTACTTGGTACAGACCTAATGGGACGGCAAGAAGCAGATTAGATAGAGTTCTTGTGTCTGACGAGTGGCTATCACAGTGGCCCGGCTCTAAGCAATTTGTGCTTAGTAGACAGGTCTCTGATCATTGTGCTTTAGTGGTCAAAAATAGTATTATTGATTGGGGCCCGAAACCTTTCCGGTCTTTTGACTTGTGGCAACAATATGATGGTTTTAAAGAGGTTGTCAAAGAAGTTTGGGATAACACCCCCTTACGTGGTAATAGTTTGGAAGATATCAAGGATAAGTTTAAAAGGTTGAAGTGTGAGATCAAGCAATGGAATGAAGTAGTTAATACTAGCACTAGGATGAGGAAGAAAGAGTTGATAGCCTAGATAGAGGAGTTTGACAAATGTGATGATGACGACACCTTGCAGGAAGATGAGAGAATTATGCGTGCGGACTTGTTGTGCCAATTGAGAAGTTTGGAGGAGAAAAAAGAGGCCCTACTTAAACAGAAGTCGAGAGTCGAGTGGATTAAAAGTGGGGATTCAAACTCCGGATTTTTTCACTCCAAGTTGAGATGGAGGACGAGCTTGAGGGGAATCCGTATCAATGGTACGTGGTGCGAAGATCCACAATGTGTTAAAAGCCAGGTGAAACAGTTCTTTGAAAGTAGATTTGAGGCATCTTCAAAGTGTAAGCTTAATTTGGATGGCGTCAGCTTCAGGACTATTTCGAAGGATGAGAATGCTTTGTTGAGTGATATTATTACTAAGGCGGAAGTGTTAGAAGTTGTGAGTCAATGTGGAAGCTCGAAGTGTCCTGGACCTGATGGGTTTAATTTCTTCTTCATTAAGAATAATTGGGAGGTTATAGGTAAGGATGTTGTCAGAGCTATACTCTTTTTTCAAAGCAATGGGTATATTCCGAGAGGTTGTAATGCCTCCTTTATCACGCTGGTACCAAAGAAGGATAATCAATCTGAGCTGAATGAGTTTAGATTGATCTCTTTAGTTGGTTGTGTCTTCAAAATTTTCTCTAAGGTATTGGCGAACAGGTTGAAGAAGGTGTTGCCTAGTGTTATTGATGTTAACCAATCTGCGTTTCTCGTGGGGAGGGGTTTGTTGGACAACATTCTGGTAGCAAATGAAACGGTGGATTACCGGAAGAAGGAAAAGAAGAGTGGAGTGTTGGTTAAAGTGGACTTTGAAAAAGCTTACGATTCTTTGAATTGGAAGTTCCTCTATTATATGTTGGACATATTAGGCTTTAGTTCTGTATGGGTTAATTGGATCAAAGCTTGTTTGGAATCGGCTTCTGTTTCCGTTCTGGTGAAAGGTAGCCCCACGGAGGAATTTAAGCCGAAGAGGGGTCTTAGGCAAGGTGATCCACTGACACCTTTCCTTTTTCTTATTGTTGCTGAGGGTCTTACAGGGCTGATGAGGAAAGCTAAAAGTTCAGGTATATTTAAAGGCGTTGAGGTGGGTAGTCAGAAAGTGCAGGTAGACCTACTGCAATTTGCAGATGATACGTTATTCTTTTGTGTTGGTTATTAAAGCTATTTTGAGATCCTTTGAGTTGGTGTCAGGGCTTAGGGTCAACTTTCATAAGAGTACGATTGGGGCGATGGGCATCTCTGAGCTAGATTTACTTGTCTACTCAAAATGTCTCAATAACAGGAAGATGGACTTACCTTTTAAGTACCTAGGTATGTCAATTGGAGGAAACCCAGGAGACGTGAGTTTTGGAATCCTGTTGTGAAAAAGATTAGTTCTAGATTATCGAGACGGAAGGAGAGATTGCTTTCGATGGCGGGTAGAATTTTTCTGATCAAGTCAGTTATTAGTGCTTTGCCCTTGTTTTATTTCTCCTTCTTCAGAGCTCCTGTTAGTGTTTGTAATCAGATTAGACGTATTCAGGCTAAGTTTTTGTGGGGTTGGGGATATGATGGCAGGAAGATTGCTTGGGTGAAGTGGAAGACGATATGTAGTCCAGTTGAAAATGGTGGCTTGGGTATTAAAGACATCAACTGTTTTAATGATGCTTTGCTTGCTAAGTGGAAATGGAGGTTTGGGGTGTCTAAGGAGGGTTTGTGGAGGGATATTCTACAAGCAAGGTACGGTAGTTGGAGGAATATGGGTGATACTTCAGGTCTTACCAAGGTATCTGTGTGGTGGAAGGATTTGTTCAGGATCTGTGGTAATTATATACAAGGGAATTGGTTTGATTATAGATTTCAGTGGTGCGTTGGGGATGGCCGGTGTATCAAATTTTGGGATGATAGGCGGGTGGATAAGCAAGCGCTGAAAAATAAGTTTTCAAGGTTGCACTCAATTTCTCATAATAAAGATAGTCTGGTAAGTGACATTGTTGAGTGGGGTGATAGCAGGACCTCACGCTGCATAACTTGGAATCTCAGTTGGCGTAGAGAGAGGTTTGAATGGGTGTCGCAACCGAGATCATGATAGGGATGGCGATCCAAAAAATGATAATAAAAATGAGTTTGGAAATTTAAGAAAAGGAGTCGCCACCATAGTTTATTAGGAAAACTATGGAAAAAACCAAAATTAAGGCTATGGTCTGCGAAACCGGATTTTGAATCCGGGAGTTGGTTACGTGTGGGGAAGGTGTTAGCACCCCCACAACGCTCGTCCTAAGACGGTACCTTTAATTAAATAAGAAAACTGAATGCAATTTTGAAAATGTTTATCTTTCCAAAAATGAGACAAAAAATTAAGGTAAAAACAAACAAAAATATTTTTTTATTTTTTAGAGCCCGACAAAGTTTGACCTTGCTCCTACATATTTCCATCGAGGATGAAAAATCAAGGTTATGTAGTTCTTTGGTAGAAAATTGGTTGTTTGTTGTTGATATTTTTTAATTTATAAAATTTTTTATGTTTTCTTTATATTTTTTAGATTTGATATTTTTTGAAATTTTATGGAGAAAATTTCGTGATAGATATCGCATGACGCGTATGGTCTGTTGATTATCTAAACGAAACGTTTTTCGAATTAAAACCCGCATGACGCGTACGGCTATTTGGACTTTAATCGAAATTATTTAAAATAAGACCAAAAGGAAAGAGAAGAAAAAAAATTAATCCCTTGTATTTTTATTTATTCTATATTTTTCATAAATTCCTACAAATTTTAGATTAAAAAATAAAGAAATGAGATAAAAATTATTTTTATAACGATAATATATTTTTTAAAAAAAAATGCAAACCAATTGATAGAAATATTAGGTGTCTAATATTATAAAGCAAGTGGATCTCATTGTACAATGATGTTACGAAAAAACAATGTGTAAAACCCAAGTTCCTTTCTTTTTTTTTTATAAAATGGAACAATAAAAAAGGAAACAAATGAACCGAAAAAGTTGAGTTACAACACCATTCAATTAGACCTTTTTATTATCATTATTTATTTATTATCTTTTGATAAAATAAATAAATAAATAAATGAAACTAAACACTCACAATATCTCAATTCACTCACGTTGGTCACTGTGAAAAAGTAACTTTAATTGGCTAAGAAACCTTGCCACCTTGCCATAAATTCAATCACACGCAAATTTTATTATTGTGCCACATCACGTTATTCTTTTTTAATTCATTATTCTTTCTTCTTCCTTCTAATTTTTTTAGTCTTATCACAACTAAGATAGGTTGACTTTTTAGTCTTATCAAAACTTCTTGAACTTGTGGCTTCTGGAATATTATCCTTGATGGTATTTTCCATACTATTCTTCATGGTCATCAAACATATCTTATTGAAACGAACCTATCTCTGATACTTCACCTTCACTTCAGCAGAAGATGTATTAGTAGGAATAGGAGGCTCATCTTCAATAAGAGCAACATTAACATTTGAGATTGTTAAGAATAGTTTAATCGAATCCATCCAGTCCTCATAATTAGTTCCATTTAGCTTAATCAAAGAACCTATTTGCATAGGTAAAGCTAGAATAGAACATATTAACAATAGCAAATTCACCCACTGAGCTTGTTGGTCTTTCAACTATAGTATCATATCCTTAAGGTTAATATCTAGAGGATACTAAAAACCTTAAGAATATAATAATCCATTCATCTAGAATTATGTTAAAAATAAAGAAACTGAAGGGTAAGCTTATTAGTAATATAAATCTTAATGCAACAATAAGAACAATAGTGTGTAACAATAAGAACAATAGTGTACAACAATAGAATAATGTTCTTAACATAACTCGTCCCACGATGGTGAGATTAAAATTATGTAAGACATCCTACAATTTTTACAAAATTGATATCTTATCACAATCCGTCCCGCAAAGGTAAGCTCTCAATCATGAAAAAATATCCAACAATATTAGAAAAATACATTTATATTATAAATGCTCAATAAAATATATAATCAACCATAAACAATTTTTTTATAAGGGTTGGGATACCCCTGAAAGAAAAAAAAATGTTTAAGACATACTGTATAGATTTGTACTACTCATCATCAAAACTTGAAACCTCATACAGATATATCAAATGACATTAGCAGGTAGTCAAGTAGCAACCTATGACTTAATAGTTAGAGTCATCCTTCGTCGTTGACATCAATAAAATATAAATTTCAAGTATAAAATATAACCATAAACTCTAAAATTTAAAATACACTACGACTACAATATAAATTTTCAAGTACCAATAAAACTTTATCTTTATTGATAAGAGATTTCTAATGTTAAGGGTTCAAATTCAAGAATATTCTATTCGACTTTTCAATATATAAATGATGGTAAGTGCAAGCAAGCATCACGATATATAAACGAAATACACAATTAAATAAGTCATAATCAAAATATTAAAATTTGAATCACATGGAAATACATGATAAAACCTCGAATGAAATGAAGAAACGTCACCCAAAGAATCATACTCATATAGAAAATCCAAAATTTAACAAGGATCACAGAAACCACGCAAGTCACACTTCAATTTTCTTTTCCTATCTCACTGTTTTCAATTCCTATAATTTCCCTTTGTTGGATTTCAATTATATACATTATCTTCACATCAGGGAAAATAAAAGCCACGACATCACAAAACACAAAGATCGAATAAATTGTGCTATGATAAAATTAAATATTGCATCATTAAAAAAATTATAATTTCTTTTTCTGAATATAGGGTTCATCAAATTGGGAAAAAAATATTATTGATGGATCAGTGTAAAATCAAACAATACAAATTTAATTAGAAAGATTTCACAGCCATAACCAAAATTAAAACCAGGCTTTGATACCAATTGAAAGAAATAATCAATTTATGTTTTTCAATTTAGTCTGATTATTGCATATCAATACATCAAATTATATAAGAATAAGAAAGATTAGGATCTGGAACAAAAGAAGAGTTTTGATTCATCATCCTGTTGGTTATGTTCTTCCTTGAAACAACGGTCTCTGTAGAGAAGAGGAAAATTAAGAGTGTGTATGAACGAACTACTCTCCAAAGGTCAGAAGAACATATACAAAGAACTATATATTTTATTCTTTAATATGATAGAATATGTATATTTTATTCTTTAATAGGATAGAATATGTATATTTTATTCTTTATTAGGATAGAATAAAACAATGGACAGTGATAGAGACTCTTCTTATTATAAATAATTACTAATGGGTTTAGTCCACCTATTATGGGTTGAGTCACTTAAATGTATATATTCACACAATATAAACAATATTATTTTATGTACCCAATAAATAATAACAATAATGATTACATAATATTTTGACAAATAAGTTAATTTGGACAAAATTACTTTAATATTTTGGCAAATAAGTTAATTTAGACAAATTACTAATTTATGTATGTCCACAAAATAGTTAATCCACCGAACCTATCGAATATAGATTTTAATGTTTTTAGTTGTGCAATTATATCTTCAAATATACATCAACAATATTCAATTTCATTTCCAAATGTTATTCTTTTTATTTATGTTATCTTCAATGACAATAATTTATTAATAATGAATGATATAATTGTCTTTAATTGATTTATTTAAGTATTTTGTAAAAATTGAATAAATAGTTTGATGACTTGTTATAATTTTATATTACAATAATAATGTTTAAAATGTGATAGGAAGGAATAAGTCACATTTCTAATTTATTATACGTGTGGCCTTAGATGTAATTTCAAAAGATAAACCACATTAGTGTGTTAAAAGTTTTCTAAATGCAATTACAACAATTGAATAATTTGTGACCTAAAGGTAAATCTAACACTTAAAAAACTATGGCATAAAGAAGAGGTAATGGCTGAAAAAAAGTGTAGCTTAAACTTAAACTTTTGCAGAAAATCATGACCTATGACCTATTGTATTAGTTTAAGGCTACGGTTAAAAGATTTATAATGTATAAGAGTCGTTCTTTATCTTACAAATCAGTTTTATAATGATAAATTAGACTTAAATATAGGTTCTAATATATGATATAAGTTTTTTATTATTATAAATTAATATTAAAAGTAGATTTTATTTAACCGACACTAGATAAATTAGTGTCTAAAGACTTTAGAGTATGTTACGTGTGCAATACAAATTCAATGGTACTGATTAATTGATGTCAGTTTTAACTTGTTAGGAAAAGAATTATATATTTATTTATAGTATAAATTATAAAATCGAAAAATTAAGAAATCGTTTTAAATTTTAATAAAGTAAAATATATAAAAGAAAGTTATCACGATAGAAATATTTAGTTTGTTGAAAATCTAAATTAAGGAAAGTATATTGTTTACGTTAGTTCGATTTTTAAAAGGTGGCATTTTCAATGCTAACCATTCTCAAAATTGCTACTTACCGGACATAGCGTCCCCTCTAAATATAGTTACTTAAATGACTCCTTCAATTTAATGGTTGTTTGTTATATTATTGTTTTTGTTATGGTGGCAGAAAGTGCTTCTTACAAACTTTTGGCAACAATAGTTACAAACATATTTTCACATTCTTCCCTACATATACAAATTTGGATAGGCCATATCCGAATGTGGTATGCCACTAACAACCCTCAATTTTCAAGATGGAACGTAAAAGCTTCATATTATTGAAATATCTCACATTCTAAACTACAATGTTGTTCTAAAATTTATATGACGGATGTTAGTAATGGTCGAAAGAAAAAATGGAAACCAAATATTAGTGGTAAACTAAATGAAGCAAATCTCTATACTCTGCAAATTGTAACCATGGAAGAAGAATTTGGATACCAAATTTTAGTGGTAAACTAACTGAAAACTAAATTATTTAAAAAGATTAGAGAACAAAATAGTTTTTAAAATGATCTAAGCATATTCATTTAAAAATACAAAACTTCTCAAAACAGCACATTATCAATAATTTCGTTACACCAAAAAAAACCATCATTTCTGGAAAAAGGAACTACTAATAGTAAATTATATTTCATTTTAGTTTACTTTTTAAAACATAAATACTACCCATTTTTAAAGTTGCTATTTACAACTGACATAGCCATCCTCTAGCAGAAAGTTCTTATTACAAAGAATAAGAGCAACAATACAATATAACTCAATATCACATTATAAAATATAATTCTATCCTTCCGATTTTCCTAGATATTTAGAAATTTGTTGGGAATGTTCGTATCTTCTACTGAATTTTTTCGCTATGGAAACTTCTAAACTTTTCCATATTTTGTATTCTCCTTAATTAGTTTTCTGAAAATGAGTGAAATAATATGGTTCAACCTTTCTTGTTCATCTTAATTTACTTCTATCCCTCCAGAGTGGATTTGTCCCCAGTCCAAATGTTAGCTATAGAATATATTTACACCACAATAATCTCGATCCAATACATGAAAATAAACATTTCCTTTTAAATTTACACACATAAGTCTTCATATATTGAATTTAATGTTTTCTAAATTTTTAATATTTTTGTTTTCTTTAAATATAAATAGACCAAGTCACCAAATTCACGTTTTTTTTGTCAATTTTTATTTTCCACATTAATTTTCTGGAGGGATAGTTTTCAAAAAAAAAAGTTTATAATCTTTATTTTCGTGTCAATAAATTTAAATCTTATTCTTCCAAAGTGATTCAGTTGAAATATTTTATAAATAAAGTATCATAAATCCAAGAATCAATCATAATACAAAAGTTAAAAAGTTACAAGCAGCTTTGACTTCAAAAGATATTACATCATTATCTAGAAACATATATCATCTTAAAAGATCTTTATATGAAAAAAGACCTCTACACAATTTGTTGAGAAATCATTTGAAGAAGAACCTTTTACAACACATTATGAAAAAACATTTAAACCAATAACTGAGACAACATCTTGTAATATGAAGAGCCACTTGCTTCAAATTTGAAAGAAGAACACACAAATATCCACCTGCAAAATGACTGTAAAAATTAAATAAAATTGATTCACATATACGAATAATAAACTGATGAGAGTAATTTACCATTTTTCTATCGATAAATGGACAATTTGTTAGTACTTCACATAAATTTTTAATTTATATTTAATGTCATATTTAAAAATCTTATTATTCATGTTTATTGCTATATATGTTTACTTAATTTTATCATCATGGTGTTGAGTGGTGTATATTCAAGTTAAAAATATACATATCGGTGATGAATAGGTTAATATCTAGTCTAAGAATCAAAATTTCACAAAGAAGACATAAAAGTAATGAATTACAAAAAGGTAAAATACATGTTGCTATTTGTAAAAAGCAATTTTTCTAAAAGAAAAAGATAATATATATATATATATATATATCACGATTTCATTGTAAAACTTTTTCTAACTCCTTATATTTTTTCAAAATCATTTTTTCTCTCATTGATTTATGCTAGTAATTTGGTATTCTTTTTTTCTACATATCGGATACATATGATAGCTAGCATCAATTTAGAATCAAATACAGTATTAAACTAAGACATGAATTGATTTACAACTATTCTCTTCCATCATAAGTAAATAATCTTTACTTATAAATTAAGCACCTGAATAAAACATGTTGCATGACTTAATCTGCATTACTTTCGTATAAATGAATTATAAAACAAGATTAAACTTTTTAACAACGAAGCATTCATGCTTTTTTCCTCTTACTTTATACTATGATTATGCCAATAATTATGAGTTAGACTTAGGCATATTCACTGCAACGTACCTGCTAGCCTAGCTTTGAACCACTTGCAGAAATTTGGCATATTCACCATAGTTGTATCTCAGTTTGTCCATCTGTTCAAGAACTTCAGGTAAGCAATTCTCCAAGGTTTCCAAATTAGAATTGGCCCTATTAAGCCCCAAAATCCTACAAAGAATCCTAGACCCATGCTCATGTATAATGCTTCATAGAAAACAGAATCATCTCCATCCCCTCCTGCCGCTTCTTCTGGCTTTGTTGTTGTATGGTCTCCAGGACAACTTTTGTTGAGTTGTCCACCACAAAGATCATTATTTCCTTCGAAACTAGAGGCTGGAATGGTGTCAAAATGTCTTCCCAATGGGATTCTTCCAGAAAGAGAGTTGTATGACAAGTCTAATTTTCCTAAGAAATCAATTTGAGAAAGAGAAGAAGGAATTCTCCCATACAAATTATTTCTGGACAAGTCAAGAGATTCAAGTGACCTTAAATTTCCAATCTCAGAAGGAATTTCTCCACTCAAATTGTTGCTTGATAAATTTAGAGAAACTATCCCAAACAAATAAACAACCTCTTTTGGTATTTCACCTGTTAAATTATTACTTGAGAGATCAATACTCTTGAGCTTCCATTGGGGATCTGTGAACACCTGTTCCACACCTTTCCACACCCATGTTATGTCAAATCTGTAGTCATAAGTCATAGCAGGACCGTAGATTTCATAATAAGTAACATTGTACCCATATATAAGGCGCTGAGTTTCACTTATGTTGATGCTCTTTTCAGACATGGCAGTAAAATTCTTTAAGCATGTTGGAATTGCTTTTGATAACTTATTCCTGGAGAGATTCAACAATTGAATATGCCTTAAATAACAAAGTTG
>Ga0209700_107416_pt1 | contig 15564 bp, 9 predicted proteins | sample SiratroredBW_FD_187528 | JGI IMG/M metagenome (GOLD analysis project Ga0209700, IMG submission 187528) | Root nodule microbial communities of legume samples collected from California, USA - Siratro red BW (SPAdes) (version 2) | ecosystem: Host-associated > Plants > Roots > Nodule | place: USA...
AAAGAGAAGTTAGTCAACAAGGGTGGACAGGTATGGAGTTTACGGTGGTAGAGGAGCGCAATGAATGGCTTAGAAATAGCTATGTGGGAAAGTTACAAGGAACTGTTCAAAAGCTCCTAGATGAATAGAAAGATTGGTTAGCAACGAGGAGGTGTACACGGTGTTGATTGAAGAAGAAATGGATTTCCTAGCACAAACTCCGTGCTAGTGTCATTGGAAGGAAATTGAATCAGAAGGGGAGCTATCATCCAACGCATCCTCGCTGAACGGTGTGACGAAGTCATGAAATTTGAACTGCGGAAGCATGAAGGACATTGCATTCTGAAAGAGACGATGATACAATGTAAAATCACTGGAGGTTCACCAAAAACGACCACACTCCAACAGGCCCAAATTTGGAAGGAAGGAACAAGATTCTCAATAGTCTAAAGGTGAAAAAGGAAGGAAATCAAAAGTAAAAAGAATGCAATCAGGGTAAGGTGCAGACGAATCACGGAAAAGGCAAATGTCAGAATAAGGATAGAGAGGAGAATTGTATTGTGTACAAGGGTTACAAGATTTTACATCCAACTTTGAGTTTACGATGAATGACTAGGGAAAGGCACAGGTTGGGAGCTTGGACTTAGGCTCTTACTAATCAAGGTGATGACGGTCAGCCTTTTCTTCAGCTTATCATTGGAGTCCCATTTTGATCTCCCATCTTCTTACTATATCCTTCTCGAGGTTAGGTAGAACCACCACCCGTTGATGGATGTTCTACCTTTATTTTTAGAAATTTCGGTTGAATCGCTACCTACTATAAGGATCCTAGTTTTCGATCTACACATTCGATGATAGTCCTGGATCAAACAAGGAAAAGTAGAAAAAAAAGTAAAAACTATATTGTAACAAAATTCTAGTTTTCCAAATCAAGTTAACAGGTATTCCAGTAAAGTTTCAGCACATCATTACTTAATACCATCAATCTAAAGTATTTGTATATAATACTTGGAAGAATATTTTCTTAATATTTGGATAATAGATTCTGGTCATTATTATCATATTCATTTTATTATTTATACAATTTTTATACAAAACAACGTTAAGAATAATACTGATAATAATAAAAAAATGATAATTAGAAAATAATTGATGAGCTTATATATATAACAATCAACATTTAAACTGATTCAATCTAAAAAATTAAATCATCTATTAATGAATATGCTAAAATGGTAAAACCTGATCAAGAGACCTTTCCACATAAGAGAAATCAGTTCAATAAAATCCTAACACACATACAAAGGCGTGCACACCCACCCACTCACATCTACACACATCTATACACAAGAATATTTCTCTATAATTATATCTAGTTTGTCCTTATTCTCAAGTGTTCAGAGATGTTTTTTAGAAAATTCTTCTTAATTCGTATTCTTCACTCATCCATCAAACCCTTAAATCAAAATCTTCAAAGTAAAGGAAGACTTATCCATATTGGTTCGTCTCTCTGCCATATATGCTTTAGTTCGTCTAAAGTCCTATACAATTTCTATAGTCTAGTTCTTTAGGACGAATACAAGGATTAGTGGTTCTACACTTAGATCATTAACGAGGTATCTAATAAATTCTTCATCTGATACCTCTATTGTAACTCCATATTTTCTAATGAGTAAAAGCATCAATCATACACCCAAGTTATTGATATCAACTCTGAATTGTACTATCGTCTATCCCTTATAATCTCAATTTCCTATTTAGTCCAGCATCGAAAACCATAATTATTTATATTCCCATCTTCCAACTGCTAACCTTAGTCTTGTATCGTCTACTATATTCATCTTGAGTTTTCTATTCCTTTGGATTATATTAGGACCAATGATCGTTCTTTTAATCTATCTAAAATTGATTCAACCCAAATTGTTCCTAACATCGTCTGTGAGATTAACAAAGTCTACCTTAAAGTAGTATCCAGTTCTACACCATTCACATACCTCCATCTATGGGATTGTTCCACAAATCATAGAAGCTTATGAAGGTTAGGATTTCTCTTTCTATGCAATATTTTGAAAGGAAATGATATTTTGACATCACTTTTTTAAGTTACTTCCATTTGACACTCTTATGTGTTAAAAAGAAATAATATTTTATTTACTTGTGTATGCACGTTTACATTTGCCTTTAGTTTTCATGCTTAACTCTTCTTTTTCCTCTTTTCTTAGGCACTCTTGCATTTTGCGTTTTAAATTGGGGTTCAAATTTGAGAAGAAGGAAAATTCTAAAAACTGAAAGAAGGCACTTGAAGATGAGTGAGGAGAGATCGTGTTGAAGGAGAAAGAACGGAGAAAGAAGCTAGGGTTTTCAAGGATCGTGTTTACAGGGAGAAAGAAAGATGAGTGAAATGGAATTTCAATGGTGTTGATGGAAGTGCAGTGAGATGATTAGGTTTGGGTTCAAGAATGTGTTTAGGAAAGTTAGGGTTTGGGTGTAAGAGGAGAGAATTGTGGTTTTTAAAAGGTTGGATTTTTAAAGCATAGAGAGAGTTGGTGTTGTTGGTGGCGGTGGTCAGCGCAAAAGCGGAGGAACAAGAGAATTTGCTAGTGAGACGTAAACGTATCACACCCACGTCCATGGTTCCCTCTTTTATTGATAATGACTTTTGAACACATGCAACAAATATGAAAAGTAAGAACCTCATGCGTTCGTGTTTGCACTCATTATGAAAAAAATACAGTTCTAATAATGTTTAAAAAAGTTTGTCCTTCCATTTGTGATCCAATAAGGTCAAACTAGAAGTACTTCCATTTGTGATCCAATAAGGTCAAGCTGAGTGTTATCACAAGGTGGTGTCGTGCCACTTTAGGGTTAAGATTGCATATTTGCAATGACAAATTACCAAATCTTTCCATAAACACTATTAGGGACTCACACTTTCTATTCCTCTATGCTACCTGAATAGGTACTGATATCTAATATTCAAATTAAAATTTATTGTCTTAAAGTATTACTAAACCATTATTCTTTTCTGTTCATATATAAGATGGAGGAACCATTCTAAGAACTTAGAATGCATGTTTTAATGAGGCAACTACACAATAAAGTTCATTTGACACACACACACACTGAGTGTGTACAATAGGCACTACGTCATTTAGATGTAAGAGCTCCACAACAACTAGTCAATAAGAGCTCTATCTAAGCCATTTAAATGTAAGGTCTCTACATCGACCAATCAGTAAGAGCTCTAAGCCATCTAGATGTAAAAGTTCTACAACACCAGTCAATAAGAGCTCTAACCAAGCCATTTAAACATAAGAATCTTATGACGACCAATCACTAAGAACTCTAAGTGAGTCATTTAGACGTAATAACACTATGATGTCCAGTCACTAAGAACTCTAACCGAGCCATTTATATGTAAAAGCCCAACAACTACCAGTTAGTAAAAGCTCCAACTAATCCATTTAGACATAAGAGCCTAACAGCTGCTGGATCAAACACTTATCACTTGATCATAAGTTAAAGTTGATAATCAAGGTGTGTCTCATTCTACCTAAGAGCATAACAGTCCAAATGTCACGATTCAATTGTGACTTGGCCTAGCTAGTTTACACCATGGGACAACAAATACACCTTACAATAATCTCTCTCTAAGCAGTTGTCCCACTAGGAGTCAAACTCTTTGATTGTGATTCAGCTCACTTGGTCTACACTACAAGATAATTATGTTACCTGCAACAATCTCTGCCTTGGCTCACTCAAAATCAAACTTGTGACCTTGACTCTGCTACCAATTTATAAAAAGACAATGTAACAAAGTCAAGATTTTTTGTAAAGATAATGTCTCACTCGATAAAGGGATGGCAAACTTGTGAAAAGATTGTAGTCTTATGTTATTCAATATGCAAAACAACAACTCACCTTGCAACAAAATGAACTAGATGTAAGAAAATTATATAAATCAATGCAAATCACAAGATATTCCCAAAGTAACGATGATGTTAAAAGTACTTGGAAAGTTTAAATACAAAAAAATAAGAAAATAAGATACAATATAGTACAAATTGTTAAGTTTTTTTGTCCATGATTTTTCCATCTATCACACTTATAATGATAGGTAGGATTTTAATAACCTATCTTCAACAAACCATAAAGCTTATGACTAATGAGGAACAATAAAATAAAAATATCAATAAATAAATTGAAATATTTTTATCGCGTAAAGGTTTTATTATACATTATGTAACAACACAAAAATTCTATAGCATTGTCATTTAACTCTTATAGATAAAAAAACAATATAATTTCAAACCATAAAACATTTAATACATAAAACGAAGAATAAAGACAAGAAGGAGAAAAAAAAAAGAAATTAATTTTAGCTTGAGCAAAAATTTGTACCATGAGCGAGAATCTCCCTTGCTTGAGCGAAAAATTCTCTCACTTGAGCGAAAATGGTCCTAAGAACACTCTACTTCCAGTGCTATTTTTGCTTGAGCAAAAATCTGTTCTCACTTAGGCGAAATGTTTCTCGCTTGAGTGAAAATCAACCCGAGATCACCTCATTTTTTTTCAGAGCTCGCTTAGACGAGTTGCTCCTTGCTCAGGTGAGACTTGCAGAGTGAATATTTTCTGCACACTTCGCTTGGGAGAGATTCCCTCGCCTGAGCTAAAGCATCAGAACATGTTTTTTTCAAAACAACTAACTTTTATTTACTACTAAGTATTAACATGAATTCAAAGTTCAAAGTACAACATAAAATATCCAAATACATCAAACTTATGTACAACTGTCTACATGACAAAAGATAGACCATCATAAGATCATAAAGTCTTTCTATACATCAAACATAAATAAAATATTTACAAGATAAAAGGAAAATCAATTTAAAGGCATATCATCTTTCAGGTCCAAAACCTGCATGTGCTCTTGCTTGTGTACATAGTACAATCATCGCAGTTCACACAATAACATGCCTCCAGGTCGTTGATGTTCAACCTTGGATTTTTGACAAGTAAGGCAAGTAGCAAAAAACTTGGCTACGTCACTTTTCATTCTAGGCTACCAATAAGACTTCTTAAGATCTTGATACATCTTGGTCATACCTGGATCTAAACTGAGCTTGCTTTTGTGACCTTCAGATAAAACTATTTGTTTTAACTCATGGTCTTCTAGTATACATATTCTCTTTTGAAACCTCAAACTATCATTTGCTCCCAAAGAGAAATCTTTAGCTTTATCTGTACCCAAAAGGCTCAATATGTTCTTCAATTTCAAATCCTCCAATTACTTCTCCTTTACCCTCTCCAAAAACTCATTAGTTATAACAAGCACATTACAATTAATGAAATTTGAAGATATAGAAACCTCCAAATTCAAATGCCTGAAATCTTCAATTAATTCTTGCTCTTTTATCATAAGTGATGACATTTGTATTCTCTTACAGCTTAAAGTGTGATGAACAACATTTACTTTCCCAGGATGATACATAAGTTGAAAATCATAGTCTTTTAACAACTCTATCCATCTCCTTTGTCGCATATTAAGCTATTTTTTATCAAATAAATATCTCAAGCTTTTATGATCATTGAATACTTTAAAACTAGCTCCATAAAGATAATACCTCTAGAGTTTTAAGGTAAAAACAACCACTACCAGTTCCAAGTCATGAGTTGGGTAATTCCTGTCATGCACCTTCAGCTACCGGGAAGCATAAGCAACAACTTTCTTATTCTGCATCAACACACAACCTAATCCCTGATAGGAAGCATCACAGAAAACATCGAAAGGCTAATTTATATTAGGGATTATCAAAATAGGAGCATTAGTTAACCTTCTCTTCAACTCTTCAAAACTCCTCTCACATTGTTTCGTCCATGTAAAAGGGTGATCCTTTCTGGTCAGTTGAGTCAAAGGAGCAACTATCTTAGAAAAGCTTTATATAAACCTTTTATACTATCCTGCTAGTCCCACAAAGCTTCTAATTTCTATAATAGTTTTAGGACATTCCCATTGAAGTACAACCTCCACTTTAGAAGGATCTAATGAGATTCCTTGAGCAGAGATAACATGTCCTAAAAAGTGTATTTCAGACATCCAGAACTCACATTTTGAAAGTTTGGCATACAACTGCTTTTTTCTAAAAATGTTCAGAACAGTTCTGAGATGCTCTGCATGTTCTTCTATTGCATGAGAATATATCAGGATATCATCTATGAATACCACCACAAACTAATCAAGAAAAGGCCTGAATATTCTATTCATATAATCCATGAAGATAATTGGAGCATTGGTCACTCCAAAAGGCATAACCAAGAATTTATAATGGCCATATCTTGATCTGAAAGCAGTCTTTTAAACATCCTCAACTTAAATCTGAGCGCATGTTTATCTTTGAAAACATAATTGGCCCATGTAGTTGGACCAAAAAAATCATCTATTCTTGGAAGAGGATACTTATTATTGATTGTGAGCTTGTTCAACTGTCTATAATCTATGCACAAACAAGATGAACCTTCTTTCTTCTTTGCTAACAGTACTATAGCTCCTTATGGAGAAACACTAAGTCAAAAGAATTGTTTCTCCAACAAATCTTCCAGATCTTTCTTCAACTCAGATAATTCGACTGGTGTCAATCGGTATGGAGTAAGTGACACAGGTCCTACCCCAATCATTAGATCTATTGCAAACTCTATTTCTCTTTTAGGTAGAAGTCCTGGAATCTCATCAGGGAATACATCAATAAACTCCAAAACTACAATCATATTTTTCTGAGTCTTATCATCATTCATAGAACAAGCAAAGAGTATGAAACATTTTGCACCCTCATGTACCTCTCTTTCAATTTGTTGAGCTGAGACAACCTACATGTTTTTTTATTCGGGAAAAATCAACTTCTTCTCACTACACTCTATGAGAATGTGGTTAGTAGATAACCAATCTATTGTTAATACAACTTCCAAATCCTTCATATGTACGCATATCATATTGATCTTATACTTTCATCCATTTATAATTACTTGACACTCAGTACACACAAATGAAGTTATTATAATACCTTCTATTGATGTGGATACCACAAATTCAACATCGAACTCACGAACTAGAAATTTAAGTTTCTTAACACAAACAACATAGATAAATGAATGAGTTACTCTAGAATCAAACAAAATAGACAATTGTGTACTTAGAATAAAGCAAATACTTCTAAATAGGCTATCAGACTGTGAAGCCTCAACTCCACTGATGGCAAAAACTCTTCCTACTGCATTGGATTTTTGGTTATTATCCTGTTGTACTTTCTGTACTTCACTAGAACTTGGAACTTCCAATCAGACACGACAGTCTTTTGTTGCATGACCATATTTGTGACATTTGCCACATGTCACGTTCGGAGTTGGAGGACAAAATCTAATTGAGGATTAGATCCTCCACCACACGTAAAACATTTGACATTAGGTGGTAATTGAGGATTAGATCCTCCACTACTGAAGGATTGAGACCTGGAGTAAGGTTTCTTCTTATCTTCATATCTTGGAAAAAAATCTATGAAGAATTTTTTCCTCTACATCATTCCAATTTGTCAGACTTTGATTTGGATGGGACTTAAGTCATTCTTTTGTTTTTCCTGCCAACGAGAAAGGAAACAACTGTAAATAGACAGATTCAGTATCACCTTCCTCAAATCCCATAGTCCCAACAAGTTCATAAAAGGTGGATAGATGAGCATAAGGATCTTCATGCTCCATTCTCGTGAACTGATGAGTAATAATCAAATTCAGGAAGGCCGGTTTCATCTCCAATGCTCTAGTGGCAGCAGGTATTGCTATGCTAGAAAAGTGATTGTCTCTTGATTCACTTGAGTATCTCTGTCAAAGCTAGTGGAGAATTCTTTTCTTGCTCCTTGCTTTCCTTGCTTTTTCTTTCTACGATTGTTCCAAGTTGTCTTCTCAATTTCTCAATCAAATGGTAATTGGTCCTTAGAAACCTGTCCTCTCAATAACATAAATCAAAGACAACTTAAGCAAGGATTAGCACAAATGATTTGAATTTTTTTCAAATAAATAAGAACAAAAGAAAAACAAAGAAAAATTATTCACAATACTTAATGAGCTATGTTCCAAAATTTAAAAAACACTTACAGGAGCAGCTGTGAGCTGACTGTCTAAGTTACAAACAGTAATAGCCTTGTCAACTACAGAAGCTGAGTACATGACAACTACTCAAGCATGCAAGGAAGTTATTTGGATCCAAAGGTTAATGGAGGAATTTGGGCACAAACAACAAAAGATTCCTATGTATTATGACAATCAGAGTGCCTTGCATATTGCAAGGAATCCAGCCTTTCATTCAAGGACAAAGCATATTGGAGTACAATATCACTTTGTTCGGAAAGTAGTAGAAGATGAGAATGTGGATATGCAGAAGATTTATACTAAAGATAACCTGGCAGATGTCATGACAAAGCCAATCAACACTAATAAGTTTGAATGGTACAGATCTTGCTATGGTCTATCGGATACATGAGCAACATGGATTTTAAAATTTTACCAAAATTAGCTTTAAGTGGGAGATTGTAAAATTAGTAAAGCTAATTTTTTTAATACAAGATGAAAGGAGTAAAGCACTCCTTGCTAATAGCCATAAATTTTAATGATTGAGGAGATAAGAATTAATCACCTCGTGTTATGAATGGTTTACATAAGAGAGACTCACTTATAAATTGAGTTTTATCAATTCATTTTTCCATAAGTCATTTAGTCATATAAGAGTTTCTTTGAGTAGTTTTTCTCCTATATCAAGAGAGAAGTGTGTTCTCCTTTTTGTCAAGAGAGTGTGTTATACTAACAAAATCCACTTTTATGCAAGTAGACCAAATATGTAATATCGTATAATACTTACTTTTCTAGGCTCTTTTCAAATTATTATCATATATACCTATACTTATCTGTGAAAATATAACAAATGTAGTGCACTCTGACCAAGAACAATTAATCCGAATTGTAATAATCAAAGTTCAATTGAGACCAGAAATAGAATATAATCAGCATATTCTAATTTTGTGTCAAGCTTCGTATATATATTCACAGTTTTGTCTTACTTTAAGATGACAATACCTTAATCTGATATTGCAATTTGTCTAATACAAAGGAAACTAGAAGAAAATTGGGGAAAATATATGCTTCATTGAGTTTCAAAATTTAAGTTTAAGCAAACATGGAATTTATTTAGACAACTACACACCTAATGTTGCACGGTCTTCAAATGTTGAAATTAGTTGATTTGGTCATAAAAGAACCTGGATTAGGATGTTGAAGATCCAATCCATTCAATTTTTGAAATTAATGCATGCATTAAAAGACAATTTCCAAACAACCCATGTCATACTCAGGATTTTCGTTGAACAAGATTCCTTGTGAGACAAAAGCTGCACTGCTTTACCCTCATCATCTGTGGCTTCATATCCACTTTCAAACTTTCTTACAACTAGCTATTAAACAAAAGTTAACTTATGACAACATTAACATATAAATTTTTATACACCAGAGCTCAAGCTTATTAAATAAGAAAAGTAATTTGCAGAGCACTGAATCCAAAATGGATTCATCTAGCAAGTACGTAGATGATGTCCACTTATCTCTTGTTCCATGAAAGTGAAAGAGATTGCATAACACCTTTACTAATCTAGTATCACCTGGATTGAAGTAGAACTTTTCCTCGTAACCTGTAGGAGAGATTGTTTAATGTGTTAGGATGTAAAGTGACACATAAATGGCCAGAATATTGCATACCTGATCCATCGGAATACGGGACTTCTTATAAATCCCAAGATCAGTGCCATCAGCATCAATTATATGTGCATTGTTTCCGTCCTTAAAGAAGCTAACTGGTATGACTAAGCCTAACTCTTTTGCCAGTTTCTGCATCCTACTTTATAAACATTGAACCAAGAATAAGATTCACTATAAGGAGGATGAGCATAGAAGACTATGCCAATATTTGTTCCTTTGCCCCTAAAAGCACTATGTTGAGTGGCATGCAAGTAGTGACCAAGAAACATTTTACTTGAGGATTGTGGGATGGTCCTTATATGGCTTAGCTCTTTCAATATATTCCTCTCTTTGTGCGTGACAGAAGTAATAACCTTCAAAGAGTTCCTGAAATTAGTCATACATTATTAATATGATCCAAACAGTCAAACAATCAGGATTTTCCATAAGTTAATGAGTCTATTAAAATTACTATCCCCACAATGATGGGATAAGGAATCTATTTTGTCAGTATGAACATCAAAAGTCATAAAAAACCATTACTCTGCTAGTTAGTAGTTCCAAAGATAAATAAATTTGCAGCAAAAATTTTCTGACAACGTCAACAAATGACAGTCAAAAATCATGAGCATTATTATGAAATCAACATCGAGTGTAAGAAAACAATACTTATTAAAATGGTAGATAATGAAGAAGTAGAGCTGTAATTAATTAAAATCTAATCCAAATTCCACTTTACACACGCACATGGCAGAAGAACAACTCTGCTCACTGTCACACGAAGAGCATGGCAGAAGAATAATATTTTACATTGTAGTCAATATTATTTTACAGGGTTAAGAGTTATTCAAAGAAGATGGAAAATACAATAACCAGAATAAAATTAGTTCACAGAATATAAATATGTCCAATTTCAAGCAGCAAAATAGCTTTTATGATATCAACATCGTTTACTATAATATTGCAAATATTACTATAATATTACGAACATCATGGCTCAAGCAGATTATATAGAAAAAACAGTCCGAGGAACATGAAGAAAATCATTATTTGAGAAAAACAAATTATCATTTCCTTTTGACATTTACTAACTCACCTTCAACACGAACCAAGAATCAGAAACGCAAAGAACACTCTCCTAATTTGTAATTACCGATTTGAGCCAATGTGAAATTATAAGTAATGAATCACTAATTTATTAGTAAAAAGAGATGTATTGAAGTTAAACAGAAGAAAATCGAGAGAAATATGAGAAAAAGGACGAACCCTAAAATTTATCAGATACAATCGTGAATATGCTATGAACACGGGGATGCACACTCCTCTGCCACATAAGAAGCAGCATCCTCCGTTGCCGTCCACCGCCAAGTCCTCGTCTCACAAGTCCCCGTTCTTCCGATCCTTTGGCGCGTACTTCCCGCGCTCCTCCGCTCAGGTGCAACCGCGGCTGCCATTGTCTCCGTTCTTGAGAGCGAGATCAGCGCGAGGGAAACTGATATTAGGATAAGATTCTCCCCCGTGCTCTTAGCCTACGTAGCTACGAACCTGGGACACTCCTTTTTGACACTTTTCTTTTCTTTTTAGGTGATGTGTCACATAGGGTGAAGTGACATAATTCCGAAAAAAATTAATATTATAATTTTTTAAAAATTTATAAACTTATTATATAAAGATTATATATATATAAATTTGTGTTTTCATGTTTTAAATTTTAAAAATTACACATATTTACGTTTTTATGTACGTATCATATCAGTGTTTGTGTCCGCATTCATATTTATGGCTACATAGTATTTTCCCTCACGAACAACCCAGATTATTATTTCTTTACTTTCATATCTGATCATGTTTAATGCTATACTAACATATTCGCTAGCACTTTAGCAACATTGGTAACTTTTCAAAACGTACAAACTTCAGAAAACTCCACTTTTGATAGGGATGAACTACAATATAATTTATAGTTTATTCTTTCAAAATAACATTAGTGTAATTTGTACATGCTTAGTACATACTACTTAAACAAAAGACCACGAGACCTCATTAAATTGGAAATTATTTAATACTTCAGCTGGAACTGTAGGCCGAAACCTTCAACTAGAGTCATTTGTGATATACATGAAACGTGAAACATTGTTTACTTTGTTAGAACTTTATAAACATATATATATTTGGACGAAAGAGCATAAAAGGGAGAATGAATTTGAAATCAATATTTTCTTATTTGAATATCCTTTAAAAGAAAAAGTAAGATTTGAGTATATAACATTTTAATTACCTTTTATTAATTTTTACACAATTTTATACTCTCACTCTATAGAATTGAGAAGAACTCAACACCCCTTCCTCTCTCATGAACACCCTCACCCTAAAAAAAAATTCATACATACCCTAAAATAACCAAATGTTGGCACATGATTTAGCATCGTACATATTAAGATAATTATGATCTATGGACAAAAATGGTCTATGGAGTTTTAAAACAAAAGACTGTAGGCTATATGAAAAAGTATTTGTATCACAGTCGGACAAGTTCAATTCAACAGACACATGACAAACTGTTCAATCCACAAGTCTATGTTCGATAATCAATATAAAAATATAAATATGTTAAAAAGAAAAAAACAACTAAAGAGTATGACCAGTAATATAAGAGAAATAAAAACACTAACAAGCATTCGTTATGTGACCAACTCATATTCATGCAACACGCACGATGAAATTCATGTGCCTTTTTCTAAACAAATCTTAGAATCATTATTCTTAAAAATAGCAAGTGAGAACTTGGAGTTGGTTAAGTTAATTTTATTAATGTAAAATATTAAGTGGACAATTTTAGAATGTTGACGCTGATCAGTTACTAACACACACTTTTATTTTCAGAAAGGTTAGCGTCGACTTAAAGTTGGTTAAGCAAACAGTATTTTTTTAGGAAGCGTTATATATGATATAAAATTAAGTTCTAAGTAGTTTTATGTTTCTTAATTTTTAAAAGAAATATCATTTTGTGTTATATTAGAGTTTGTTTAGTCGATTCTAATAATGTAACATTTTGCTCGACGTTATCATTTAAAAACTAATTTGATGTTTTCTAGTAATGAATAAAAAAAAAAAAAAGATAAGTGAATTTTGACTAATGAAGTTTTACTTTCTATAACTAAGAACTACTATGATCAATTCAATTTAATCCTTGTACTTAGGATAAATAGTAGGGGATTGGCTTTTAGTATAATAAGAAAAATAGCAATTTTTTTTAATTTTGTAAATTATGTTTGAACTTTATTAATGTTTAAGGTGATTAAATAGGTGTTTAGTCATAAATAGTTATTACATGTGTTTATTAGAAGGAAATTAAAGTGAATATACAATTTGTCACCTATTCAATTATCTTAATGTTATTTTTATTAAGTTTTTTTTTTTTCTCATATGGTACTACAAACCAATTATATTAATATTTATTATTTACCTCTATATGTAATATAGAAAAAAAATATATATAAAGGAAAATAATTTTGAAAACGGTACTACTTGAATTTGAAAAGAATTCCGTATTTGAATAATGTTTAATATCTCACCGTGACATAATAGATATTGCGGGGAATTTCCCATTCTGGTGCAATTTTGTTTGGAAATGTCCAAAATGGGATTTTTTTTTTTAATTACCACCGTGAGTAAATTGTGTCATCTCATAGCGATATCATAACGAAGAAATCGTGTCACTGTGGCACGATTTTGTTTAGCCATCATTGAAATCGTGCCAATATGGCACAATTTTCTGTGTTAATTAAAATCATGCTGATGTGGCACGATTTTAGGGTATTTTTTCTGAACTGAAATCGTGTCACCTTAGCACAATTTCAGTTCAGAAAAAGGATCCTGAAATCGTGCCACATCAGCACGATTTCAGTTCAAAAAAATTACACTAAAATTGTGTCACCTCAGCACGATTTTAGTACAGTTATAATATTTGTGATTGGTTTACATAAGTGTAGTGTGAAATTTTTGAAATTGATAACAATTAAATTTTTCATTAAACTAAAAGCATAAATAAATTAAAAAGTTAAGTGCGTCATTTTTCATTAAACTAAAAATATAGGTTACATTGAAAGATTACTGTTTATAGGGACAGTTTGTTCTATTGTGACCTTTGTTTCTACAATATGAACATTTGTTAGGCCTATTGGGAATTGGGTCATCCATTTCATTATGGATACGGTTTGTAGTTGGTCTTCCAGCTTTGCTTCTTCTCATGTGTGGGTCAGGTATCATATTTGGACTTGTGTAAGGCAACCAATAGTCTTGGTTTTGAACTGGATGGAATTGAATTTCATAGGCCTTTAAAATGTTGTTGAGGCTGTAAACGGGAGAAACGAATGTGGCTAACTATAGATGAGAAAATGAACAAACAGCTATGACATGTGGACAAGGCAACTTCAGGGCTTGAAACTGTCCACAATCACACCACCATTCATTTAATTTGACTCTGTATGACATAGGTCGGCGGCAAAGTTGGGGAGTGGGTATTTCCTGGACTTCAAACTCTAAGTTATGTCTGTCATAGCTGCACAATGCACATAGCTAATTGTTGTTCATTTTTGCGTAGCTGTGCGGTAATGTCTTTCGGATATAGGTGACCTGCTCGTAACATGCACTCCGCCTTTGTCCCTCGTTCAACAAACCAGTCTTTTGTTGTTCAAATTTAGTCTTGACAATAGCACATATAGGAAGAGACTGTGCACCTTTAGAACCAAGTTAATGCATTTCGCTAGATTTGTTGTCATGTGCCCGAACCTTTTACCCCCATCATATGCTTGAGTCCACTTTTTCAGCGGTATTTGATCTATCCAAGACACTGTTTGTTGGAATTCTGAACGCATGACAGACAATTTGGCCATAAGGGTTGGTTGTTTCATCTCGTAAGCTATGGCAATGTAAAAAAAAAATTGTGACACACGAAATTATGTATATATATTGAATGGAGATAATGACATTAATGAGAAAAAAAAGTACTCATGTTAATTAATTGTCATTTTAACTCGGCATTCTTGAATCTTTTGTTGAAGTTAGATGCAATATGTCTGATGCAATAAACTGAGGACAACCCATCTCCTTCCCATCCAACTTCTTTCGATTGTAATGCAGACAAGATTGCTCTTCCTCTGTCAGTTCTGAGGCAAAGATTGTCTTGAGGTGTGACGTGCTCGCGCAGTAATTGGAAAAACCAGATCAGTGCTTCCTTTGTCTCCCCTTCAACAATGGCGAAAGCTAGAGGAAAAATGTTTCAGTTTCCATCTTGACTAATGGCAGTTAATAATTTTCCGTGATATTTGCCAGTCAAAAATGTTCCATCCACTTGCACAATAGGCTTGCAGTACTTGAAGCCTTCAATGCAAGCTTCAAAAGACCAAAAGATGCGCTCAAAGATGTAAGTAGAGTGGTCTTCAACATCATCAACAATGTTTAGACGTCCTGTACATTGTACAATTGTCCCCGAAACAACTTCTTGGACAACTTGTAATCATCTGCGAAGATGGTTATATGAGTCCTCCCAATCACCAAATTCCATCGCAAGTGTCTTTTGTTTTGCAATCCAAGCTTTTTTATAGGAGACAGAATAACCGTACCGGTTTTTTATTTCAGCCACCAAACTCTTTATATTTACTACCTCAAAATTCTTAAGAAAACAAGAAAAAAAAAAAACTTCTATATATTTACTACCGCAAGTCAAAGACTTTGTGATTTACTAAATTATTACAACCAATAATAACACCTATATAAAAGGATCACATAAAAGATGCAAGAAGTATTTTTTAA
>Ga0209700_107417_pt1 | contig 15555 bp, 9 predicted proteins | sample SiratroredBW_FD_187528 | JGI IMG/M metagenome (GOLD analysis project Ga0209700, IMG submission 187528) | Root nodule microbial communities of legume samples collected from California, USA - Siratro red BW (SPAdes) (version 2) | ecosystem: Host-associated > Plants > Roots > Nodule | place: USA...
GGTGTAAATAATCAAGGTATTGTTACTCACACTCACTATATATTGAAGACTTAACAACATGCAGAGAGGCTTCTCTGACTCACACGCAGACCAACCATAAACACAAACAAGTTGCAATCTCTCCGATTTGAGAAACCAGTAGTTCAGTTTAAAGAGGTTACCACTCTTTGACTCATTCATATTTATTATTTTTTTTAAATTAATCTTCAAAATAAATCTACCTAAGAATTAGACTTAAGCCATTTTCTAACGTGGGTTGTTTTGAACAGTTTCATAATTCTTTTTTTTTTATATTTTTAAGAAAATATTACGTGTAGTTAGGAGAGTGAGAAGTTAGAGAATTGACTCTTTCTTTATTGTTTTATTTATTATTATTATTTTATTTATTTATTTATTTATTTATTTTTTAAAACTTGCAAATCAAGTTTAGAAGCAGTTATTTTTATTGTTATATTTGTTTTTATTATTTTTTTTTAATTTTTAGATTCTCTTGTTTTTATTTATATATTTTTGTTATTTTCTTGTTATTTTCGTTTTTTATTATTAATTATTTATTTTATTTTATTTTATTATTTTTTAAAATCACCACCTTTTCTTTTTTAGTCTTTTTTTTTGTTTTGTAATGGAAAAATTCGAATTTTATTTATTATTTTTATTATTATTATTTCAAGAAAACTTAAATTAAAAAAATATATTTTTATACTATTATTCATTTTTTCTTTATTCATTTTATCATTATGCTTTAATTTAAAAGATTACCCGGACAAAATCGGGTGTTGACAATATTTTTGATGAACATAATCATTACAAAAAGAAAGTACACATACTCAAATAAGAAATTTAAATTACAAGAACAATCAACCATGAATTACATATGCATTAAGCTCTGAAGTTAGTTATAATTTAACTAGAGATTCAAATTTCTTATCCTCTTCTAGTGTCCATGACCTTGAAACTTCTTCTCCCATCTCATCAAACTTTCAACTTGAAAATATTGCACCAATTTCCAATTTCAAGACTTTTCTTGCTTTACTAAAGTGTAATTTAACACATTCAATTGATAATGAATTTTCACAATAACATGACTCGGGACTACCTTCTCCAATACTTTTTGCATTGTTTTTATTAATATTAGGCATTGCCCAAACTTGAACACCTAGTCATTTTAAATCATCATTATTATGACATCTTACATTTGTTGAGTTTTCCCATTTAGGGACTTCAACTTGAAAAGGAGGTCCAATGGGAATAGCTGGCCTTAGATTTTCACTATCACCTGACAATGAGTAGTTTTGTGTCTGATTGAGTTCCATGTCTTCATTTTCTAAGTTTAGAGAATACGAAGTCTTATTTGAATAGTCAAAATTTCCATTGAGAGTATGTTTTGGTGCTTTTGAAAATTTCACATTTGATTTATTCTTCATTGATGTCTCCCTACTAATAGTATAATTTTTCAAAGGTTGTTGCTCTATTTGGTTTGACCCTTCAACAAAAACATCATAAAGACATGGGTGAGGACAATATTGACTATAATTAGTGCAAGGTTTTACTTTCTCATCTTTAATACCATTTTCATTATAACAATAAAAATCAAGAAAAACACTTTTATGATAATTCATATATTGGTCACATTTTCTCTTCTGAAAAAAAAAAATATTTCAGTGAAAAAGAGAAAATTATAAAGGAATGAAATATTTTTAACAAATTAATGGTATTTTACATTTTTAAAATACTCATTTTAAAAAAAAATATGAAGCTATATTTTAAGACACTAAATTTAATAAATTGTTGAAATAACTAGATTTAATATATGTTATCTAATGTATTTAGTGAATAGTATTTAAAAACCGTGTAAAAATCTAATTTTCAAACAAAATTTTATTTTTAAATTTAAAAAATGAATAATAAAATAATATTTGCAAAAGTGATTTTTATGTCTTCAATGTTATAGTTTTCTAATTAAAGTCATAGAAGAGTAAATTAACTTATTTCTAATATTTAAAAAACCTACTTATTATTAAAATAAAATTTAAATTTTAAAGTAGAAAATAGTATTAAAAGAATTGATTTAAATTCATAATAGCACTTTTTATTTTTATAAAACTCGACATATATTTTAACAATATATTTTAACAGGTCAATCATAATGTTGAAATAGTATCAAAACTACAACAATAAATTTGACTATTTAACTCAATTACTTATTAAAAATAGAGTGCAGTAAGGAAAAACTCATAACAAAACTACATTAAATTCAAATTAAGTGAGGTTTAGACTTTTTATAAAAGTTTAATTTAAAATATTTATGAAAAGATTTTATAATAATATTTAAGTTATTATTATTATTATAAAAAATTTTCATAATAATAGAATTATTGTTATTATTATTGTAGTTATTGTAAATATATAAAATAGGTCCCCTATTGTGAAAACATAGTGTTACTTGTGAAAAAAATAGTATTATTGTTGGATAAAAAGAAAGTACTTCTAAAATATATAAAAAATTATGTCAGTGTCATTATTATAGATTTAGATAATAACGACATCACTATTATTATTAATAATTATTATTAATTTGAATAATTGTTATTATAAGTTTAAATAACTGTATCCCTTATGTATAAATATGAAAAATTATAATCATTACAAATATTTAATTGAAAGAGTAGTGTGACTATCATTATAAATATAAAAATACCAAACATAATTGTTATAGATATTAAAAATGCTATATTTATTTACAAATCATATTTGAAGATTTGATATACATGAGATCAGAAAACAGAAAACGTGTTACGTTCACCTATCAAATCTAAAAATATACTAGACTCCTTATACCAAAACACATTACGGATTAAATCTAAAATCACACTATATTTACATTTACAGAACAAATCTAAAAAGAACAAATCTAAAAAGTACTTTGTATAGATCAGATTTATAAATACACTATTCAGATCTAGAAATACTCACTTACATTTACATATCGAATATGGAAATACTGTACGGTTATTTAACAAAAACATATCTACAGATAAATAAATAAATATGTAAAAAGTATCGAAAAGATATAGCTGTAGGTGTATTTACCAACAATTTTTAAAAATAAATATATATAAAAGTATGCAATTTATTTAAATTAAAGACTTACTTGTTAACAAAGAACAGGAAAATCAAATTCGAACTCTTCCTCCTTGTCTCTTTCTGAATCAAAACTCTTGAGACTCTTAAGTTTTTTGAATCAAAACTCTTTGAAATTTTCTGAATCGAAACAGAGCATTTACACTCACGGTGAGAATAGTAAAGATACCTTCAACTATTTGAATTTAAAGCAGATTAAGCCTTCTCGAATGTTCGTTCCTGTGACTGCCGCTTTGGTTTCCAATCAAAAGTTGGTCGCTTTGGTTTCCAATGAAATAGAATGGTATTCGTATTAGTCAAATAAAAATAATCATTATCACATTTCAATCTAATAATGTAGAATAATTTCTGACAGCAGCAGATTGGATTAGTGAAAATAGTACTTAAATTAATATTATAATTAAGATATTTCATTTTATAAGTTTAGTTTTTGTTTGATAAATTTTAGTATTACGATGGTAGCTTTAATTTGAATTTTTAAGAATTTTAATAAGTTTGTGTTACTTTTAAATAGTATTCCTAGGTTCTGATTTCGAATATATTTCTATTATAATAACATAAACTTTGTTTATTTTCTATGTTTTCTTTTTTTCTTGTTCTTCAATGACTCTATATTTAAATGTCTAATTTAAACTCTAAAGAAATATGAGATATGTGTAAGGATAAATTAGAATTCTCAAATTTTCATTGAAAAATGGTTATAATCCTTATGAAAAATTTATAATTGATTTCTCTTACATTGATGTCTTAACACTAGTAGTATACTTAATAGTAGTTATCAAATATTTACATTAATTTTTTAAAGGTTGTTGTTATATTTAGTTTGACCCTTCAACAAACTATAAAAAATGAAAAAAAAAAAACTTAAAGTAAGAACGACATTGACTTTAATTAATTTAAAGTTCTACTTTCTAATTTAGGATTTGATTTTCATTATAAAATTTCTATCTAAAGATAAGTCTAAAAACAACACTTTTATAACAACTCATATTAATCAAATTTCTTCTTTTAAGAATAGGTGATTAATGTTTCATCCTTTAATAATTTTATTCAAGTGATATTTTACATTTCTAAATAAGTATTCATTTAAAAAAAAATAAAAAAAGTTATATTTTAAAACACTAATTTAATAAATTGAGAAAGAAGTAGATTTAAATAAGTTATCTAATTTATTTAATGAACAGCATTCAAAAATACACTGCTACTGTAAAAAACCTAATTTTAAAAAATCAAATTTAAATTTATAAAAAAATAATAAAATAATATTTTAAAATATGATTTTTATCGGCTCAATGTTGTAATTTTCTAATTATAACCGGTTCGGGGCTGCAAGGCTGCAAGTTGAAAACTAAGGTGTAGAAAGGAAAAGCGCATTGACAAAACTACATCAAACCCAAATATTAGACTTTTATAAAAATCTAATTTAAAATATCTTTTAGACAAATAATATCTTTTTTATAATAAAATTATGTTATTATCATGTTCAATTTGTAATATTGTATTAAAATTATATATTTATTTATTTTATAATTATTAAACATTTTACTTAAAAAGTCTAAACTTAAAGGATAAAAATTTGGCTTATAAATAAATATCTTATGATAAATAATAGATTTTTTTTTTATGTTAAGTCACTTAAGAAAAAAATGAATGATAGATGATACATTTAACATTAGATTTTCAAGTCTTGACTTAAGATTTCAAAATTAATTCTTTTAACCCAAATTTGATTTATCATATCTATCATAAAATATAGATTAAAAAAACATAATATTGAGTTTTTAAATATTAAATCAAGATATTTGCTTTTTCTTACTTCATTTTAGAAAATTATAAAAATTATTTATTCGCTTTTGAAGATTCATAGTAATTTTTCATTATTTTTAAAAATTCATTAAAAAAATTGTTTCCGTATTCACTAAAATTGAAAAAGTAGCAGTTTCTAAAAAAATATATGAAGTGCTGTGAGTAACCTAAAAAGGTATTTGTAATTATTTGTCACTCAATACATGGTGTTAATGATGTCACTATTAAAAAAGTTATACTGTTATTGTAAAAAACAATAAGCATGTGTATATAAATCCTATATATATATATATATAATATTAATATTATTGTTATTGATTTGAATAATAATTTTTCAATACTATTATTAATTTATTATTATTGTTATTGATAATTATTATCAATTTAGATAATTGTTATTATAGATCGTAATAATTATTACAAATAAAATACCACTATTTATATTTATTTGAAAGAATAATGTTATTATTCTTGTATATACGAAAAATTCTATTACATAGGTAAAACCCGTTATTTTTCTTGTTATACATATGAAAAAAAATATTTTTTATTGATGTGGAAAACACTTTGATAAGATTAAGTCTTACTAATTTAGAAAATATTACAATATTGTGTTGTTGAGATTATTACATATTTTATATATTTTTGTTATATATCTATATCTTTTATTTTTAGATAGAAAATATCACGTTAGATATGATTGGTTATATTAGATAGATATTAATTGGTTTAGCATATTCTAAAAAGAAAGTTTAGGAAACACTTTTGTATATGTTTCAGTTTTTTTGAATGATTGAAATAATAGAAAAGAAATATGTGATATTATATTGTGGTGTCAGAGCCATAACCATACAAACCCAGACATTGTGAACCATGGTTGATGATGCAAGTTTCATCGATAATACACACAGAAGCCTCGATTCATATGATAGGAGATTTGAGTGATTTGCATAACTTACGGGACATATCTCCATGTTCTGTTGGTTTACCATATGAGAGCAATATTGTGACTACCAAAGAGGGATCCATCACTCTTGATAGTGATTTTTGTCTTGGGAATGTTTTATATATGTTTGAATTATCTTGTAACTTAATTTCTATGTTATAACTTATAGATCGTTCCAATTGTATTTTTTAGTTCACTCATAACATATGTGTTATGCAGGACCAAACTTCGATAATGTTGATTGGTGTGGGTGAACGTTGGGATGGGCTATATTATATTAAGGGGATACCATGTGTTATAACTTTGAAAGTTGACAAAGAAGTGTCTTTAGATCTTTGGCATCAACGATTGCGATATCAATCTATGCAAGTTACAAAGTTAGTTCCACTTGTTGATCTTAAGAAAGGTAGTGAAAATAAAAAATAAATGTTGTGATGTTTTGTCAAAGAGCAAAATAGATTGAGGAAAAATTTCCTGTTAGTGATTCTAGACCATTAGATGTTTTAGCATTAATACATTGTGATTTATGAGGTCCTTATAAAAATGTTTCTTCATGTGGAGCATCCAATTTTTTTACTATTATTGACGATTACTCTAGAGTTGTGTGGATATATTTGCTTAATGATAAGAAAGAGGTGTCAAGTACTCTGAAAATGTTTTTTTCATGGTGGAATGTCGGTTTAATAAAAATAAGTAAAACTTGTAAGGACCGACAATGAAATGGAATTTACGTGTATGAAAGTTGAGTTCATTCTCACTAACACCCAAACCAAGGCATTCCTCAGGTAATCCATATTTCATTGCACACTATTTAAATTGTAATAATTTTTCCCCGTGACATAAAATATTTCTTACAGCAATACATGCAGAACCTAAACATTTCACATATTCTAAGACAGTAAAAGATGAAATATGGCGAGTAAAAGATGAGATATGGCGAGATGCAATGCAATGTGAGATACAGTCTTTAGAAAATAATGATACATGGGTAATCAATGACCTTCCAACACCTATGGACATTACATAATTTCCTTTCAATGATATTCTTTATCTTGTATTTGGTTTATTCTCTTATAATTTTGCAACCTTAGGTAAAGTTGATACATCAGGGTCAACTATTGACCACCAAACAATTTTGTATGATATGATCCAGTTGGTAATTATAGATATTTAAGATTCTACAACTTGAGTCTTGGCACCCACTTAGTAGGTTTAGAAAATAAAACAAATTCTAAGAAATTTATATCCTTTGGTTGATTAGACTAACAATGTCGATTATAACGCGTATAAGTTTTAGATCTTACTTTAATTGTGCATTTTTTTTTTCTTTTTAACATGTTAAAATGCATTATATATGTATGCTAATGTTACTTAAATTTATCTATATGTTTAGGACGACTCTAAAAACATAAAGAATTTGTATGCTAATGTTACTTAAATTTATCTATATGTTTAGGACGACTCTAAAAACATAAAGAATTTGTCAATCCTTGAGAACAACAAATATCTCCTATCCAATAACTTAATAGAGTGAAGTGAATAGGAAGAGATGACATGGAAGTGATAACTCTTGATTTGTTTATATTTTTAGAGGCTAATTGTATTTTTTAAGTGTTTCTTTTTATTCTTTGTTTTTAGTCAATATTTATAATTTTCATAGAAAATAGGTATTTAATTGAAAACAAGTTTTCTATATTTTCAGCATAGACTAGTACTTATTGTCTTATTTATCATTTTTTATTTCCTGTATCCTTTTGAGCTAGTTCTTGTTGTAGTAGATTCCTTTAGTTTTTCTTTTATACGTTATTTTCTATTCATTGTTTTGTTTTTTATTAAATTTTCCATCATAATTTCTTAAAACTTATGCAAGATGTCAAGAGATACACTGGGAACTGTAATTGTAACCTTGAAGTGTTTGAAAAAAATTGTTGGAGAGGTAAAGTCAAAGGACTTGTCCTTTGGTCATCGGTTTTCAATAATAAGAAGGTATTAGATATTTATAAGAACATTAGTAAGAATATACAATTTAATTCTAAATTATATATAATTTAATTAAATTAAATATACAATTTAATTAAATTATAATTCTTGTTAGTGATGAACGGTATATTGAGTACAATATTTAAAGGAGATTATTAGAGAATAAAGTTAAACTCTTATGATGGAAAGCTTACCCTGCTATTATTGGAAATAATGTAGAATGGTAATGAGATTAGTCCAATAAAAATGAATAATCCTTCTCACAGCAGCAGAACAAAGATAAAGATATAACTGTGTGTATCTACCAAATTTCCAAAGATAAATATATAAAAAGTATTCAATTTATTTAAACTATAGACGTACTTGTTAATGACGTCTTTCTTGAAACTTTTTGAATAATACTGGTCCATTTAAACTCATGTAACGATAAGCTTGAACTATTCAAATTAATAACAATAATATTAATATTCTATATATATATATATATATATATATATATATATATATATATATATATATATATATATATATATATATCGATAACCTTTGAACAAGTATTTTCTTGAACATATACATGAATCATTATTTGTGATTGGACAGATGTTATTATTTTATTTTTGTAAAATATTCATGAAAATATTTTATAATAATGGTATTATTGTTATTATTATTTTACATATTATAAATATAGATGATAGTGTTTATTTTTTTGTGAAAAAATGGTGTCACTAAAATAATATTATTGTTACATAAAAACAATGTGCTTCTAAAGATATATAAAAATAATATCAATATTGTTACTATAGATTTAGATAACTAACACATGATTATTGTTATTAATAGTTATCACCAATTTGGATAATTTTTATTATAGATTCGAATAACTATATAACTATAAATAAAAAATTATGTCATTACTAATATTTATTTGAAAGAATAGTGTTACTGCTATGGAAAGTAATAAAAGTTATTCTTATTGATATGAAAAACACTACTCTTTTGTAATATTCATAAAAAAAAATAGTGTTATTACTATTATAGATATGAAAAGTACTAAAAGTTATTGTTATAGATATGAAAATATTACTTTTATGAAGATATGAGAGATGCTTTGATATTATTAAATCCTACTAATTTGAGAAATATTATATTATTATTCAATAGTTTTTTTAATTAAATTGGCATAATTTTATAAAAAAAAATTATCAAAATTGACAAATTTTGCTAAATTTATTCATATAAGTAAATTATGTCAACATGACATGACTTTATTATGAAGAAGTCATGCATGCATAATACGAGTTTAGATTTGTAAAAGTAAAGTCATGTGACATGACTTTAGTGTGGTACAACTTGTAATCTAATTTGAACTGAAATTATGACATGACACGACTTCATTTAAAATAAAAAACAAAAATCTTGATTAACATCAATCAAAGTCGTGTGAGTCAAATACGACTTCTCCTCTCACACAAAAGTCATATTACACTTTGTTTTTCAAAATTCAAACTCATGTCATGTATGCATGACATCTTCACAATGAAGGACATTACTTATCCATATGGATAAAGTTTTCAAAATCTACTCATTTTGGAATGTTTTTTTATAAAATTACACCAATTCAATTAAAAGTTCATTGTTAGATGGTACTCTAACAAACATTGTTATTATACATCTAAAAAATATCATGTCTTAAAATTGGCAAATGTTACACTAATATCATATATATATTGATATATATTTGGAAAATGTTATGCTATTGTTATAAATATATGGAAAACGCTACAATTATAAATCAAGGAAACAATGGGCTACTATTATAGATCTAGGAAATATGTTATGTTACCACTATAGACATGCGAGAACTTATTCTTATAGATTTGAGAACTGTTATTCTATTATTATATATCTAAAAAATGTTAAACTATTATTATAATCTAAAAAACCTACATTATTAATATAAACCTAGAAACACTACACTATTATTACAAGTCTCAGGATATGAAAACACACTACATTACTAGTATACAAAATACTAATTTTTTTATGAAAATAATTTATAAAATTTTATTTTGATAATGTTTAACAAACATGATTTTTGGATTTTCATAAACTGGATAACGTATTTTATCCATGCATCATAGTGTCTAGAAAATAATATTATTATAATCTAGGAATCTTGAACCCTAATATTAGATATTGTATATGATAATGTATTATGCTTAGAGATCAGATAAGGAATACGAAATACTTAAATATCATATCTAGAATGGGAATGTGATATGTTTACATATCAAATCTAGAATGTGATATTTTTACGTATCAAATCTGGAAACATATTATGTTTAGGGATCAAATTTGGAAATGTATTATCCTTACAAATCATATTTGAAAACGTATTATGCTTATAAACCAAATTTGAAAACGTGTTATGCTTACATGTTGATAAAAAAACATATTACTACCATAGATCAGATCTAAAAACGCATTATACTTACAAATCAAATATGAAAACATACTATGTTTCCTTATTAAATCTTAAATACACTACAAATTATTATTATAATGCACTATGCTTGTGAATCAAATCTACAAGCATGATACGATTAAATCTAAAAACACTCTATAAGATATGAAGACGTAGTATACATATTAGTTATAGATATGAGAACATGTTATACTTACATATCAAATTAAAAAAAAAAAAAACACTATCACTGTCATACGAATACGTTATAACAGATTTCTGAGAAAATATATTATTGCTATATGCTTAAAACAATGTCCTTTAATTTACAAAAATTAATATTGTGCAGTTTCATTATATTTTATGTAGTTTTAATTATAAGAAAATTAGAATAATTTTTTCATCATAATTTCTTAAAGATTTTTAATAACAATGGTGAACACAAGATATCAAGATACACGGTCAGAATTGTAATTGTAGTTTTGAACTGTCTGGAAAATATTGTTGGAAAGGTCAAGTCAAAGGACAAAGTATTAGGTATTTATAAGAACATTAATAAAAATATTCAATTTATTTAAATTATAAACATGCTTAATAATGATAAACGGTAAAATCAGATTTAAATTTTTCATGATCATCTCTCTTGAAGTTTTACTAGTAACAGTGGTACACATACTAAAATGGTAACAGTAACCTTAAACTATTTGAAGGGATTAGTGAAGGATAAAGTTAAATGCTTATGAAATTAGTCTTGTCCCTGTGGTTTTCAATGAGACTGGTAATCACATTAGTCAAATAAAAATTAATTATTATCTCATCCGAATCCAATTATGAAGAATTCCCTCTCACAGTAACATAGAATAGATTGGACTTAGTGAGAATATTAATGGAACAAATCTTACAAGATTTCAATCCAAATCTTCTTCATTATAATAATTAACAAATATTACAGTCTCAGTTCAAATCTTAGTTACAAGTAGATGAACTCATTTTTTTCTAAATAAAGATACAATTCTTTGTTAAGAAACAAATCCTTAAAATAGGAAAAAGTCTTCCATTTATTTTCTTTTCATAAATTATAGCAATTATTTTGTTTTTTAAAAGTATATTCTCAAGACTGATGATATATCTTTTAATTTATTATTTCATTTTATTCTTCACATTTATTTTAATATTATAAAAAATTATCAATAGTTAAAAATAATATTATTGTTTGCATAGATACACAAAAAAAAATTATTATTATTTTAAATATAATCAATAAGATCTTTTCAAATTTTATAATTATTATGATAATGATAAAATCAAGTAATTAAAGTATAAACTTGAAAATATAGAGTGAATGATTTAACAAAATCTTTCTCTCTCTTAAATAAATGAATAATAAGTGTAAACTAGAAAGCTTTTCGGCATAATTGTAATTGTAACAGTTGGGAGAAACATATGGGAGATAAATAAGAATGAGAACACAAGTTCACATAACAGAATTACACCATCTTCAATCTAAAATATTAAGGCATTGGGTTTGTAGGTCTTCTTTCTTATATGTTGTTCAACTTTTTCATTTCTATTCAATGTAGGACTTAGACTCACACTTGATAAGTAACAATACTTTCTATATATATGTAAAAAGAGTCACTGCAAAATATTCATTCGATTTATTTATAAACGGTTGGGATTTGGACAATGTAGGGTATAAAAGATAAAAAAGTTTGCAAAGAGAGAACACATTAGACACTATATGATTTAGTGAACACAACATTAACACATAAAGAAAGGAAATCAATTCAGAGAATGAAGATTATTCTTTGTAAATGTTCTTGATGAACATATACAAAAATGAACATAATGATTACAAAAAGAAAATACGTGTGATAGGAGTTAGGCAGCGGAAGCAATAAGATTTACTTTTATCATAACAATATGGAAACACCTTGAACGTAATCAATCAATCCAAACAAAAATAATATGGAATCAAAAACAGAAGAATAAACCAACACCAATAATTAACGTGGAAAAAATCTCTCAATAGAGATAAAAAAATCCACGGGCCGGTAAATGCTCCAATAATACCAAAACAAAGGTACAACAAGTCTCACAAAACTAATCATAGAGCATATCAATACAAATCTTTCTAATCCTCAAACGGTCACCAACAATGGCCTAAAATATCAACAAATTGAAATTAATAAGGAAGAGTTCAAGAATCTCGTCACCAAAAAAATAGACAACGTTTACACATGCTGAAATAAGAAATTCAAATTACAAGAACGATCAACCATGAATTACATATGCATTAAGTTCTAAAGTTAGTTATAATTTGACTAGAAATTCAAATTTCTTATCCTCTTCGAATGTCCATGACCTTGAAACTACTTCTCTTCCATTTCATCAAACTTTCAACTTGAAATTGTTACACCAATTCAATACTTCTCTTGCTTCACTAATGTGTAGTTTAACACATTCAACTAATTATAAATTTCACAGTAACATGACTCGGGCCTACCTTCCCGAATATCTTTTGCATTGTTTTTATTAATATTAGGCATTTGCCAAACTTGAACACCTAGCCATTTTAAATCATCATTATTATGACATCTTACATTTGTTGAGTCTTCCCACTTAGGAATTTCAGCTTGAAAATAGGGTCCAATGGGAATAGCTGGCCTTGAATTTTCACTATCACCTGACAATGAGTAGTTTGTTGTCTGATGGAGTTCCATGTCTTCATTTTTTGAGTTTAGAGAATGTGAAGTCTCATTTGAATAGTAAAAATCCCCATAGACTCTAGTGCTTTTGAAAATTTCACATTTGATTTCTCTTTCATTGATATCTCTGTACTAGTGGTATACTTAGTAGTAGTCACTAAATATTTGTGATAGTTTTTCAAAAGTTGTTGTTCTATTTGGTTTGACCCTTCAACAAAAAACATCAAAGACACATGATCGAGGACAACATTGACTACAATTAATGTAAGTTTCTACTTTCTAATTGTGAAAATCATTTTCATTATAACATTTCTTTCTAGTAATAAAATCAAGAAAAACACTTTTTGTGACAATTTATATATTGGTGATATTTCTTCTTTTGAAAGTGAAAAAACAACATTTCAGTAAGAATGAGAAAACTATAAAGAAATGAAATATTTCTAACAAATTAGGTATTTTACATTTTCAAAATATTCATTTTTAAAAGAATATGAAGTTATATTTTAAGACACTAAGTTTTAATAAATTGATGAATACCTAAATTGATGAAATAACTAGATTTAATATAAGTTATCTAATGTATTTAGTGACTAGTATTTAAAAACCGTGTAAAAATCTAATTTTAAAACAAAATTTTATTTTTAAATTTAAAAAATAAATAATAAAATAATATTTGCGAAAGTGATTTTTATGTGTTCAATGTTATAGTTTTCTAATTAAAGTCATAAAAAGAGTTAAATTAACTTATTTCTAATATTTAAAAAAACCTACTTATTATTAAAATAAAATTTAAATTTTAAAGTAGAAAAGAGTATTAAAAGAATTGAGTTAAATTCATAATAATACCTTTTATTTTTATAAAATTCGACATATATTTTAACATATCAGTCATAATGTTATATATTTTAATAGGTCAATCATAATATTGAAATAGTATCAAAACTATAAAAATAAAGTAATAATAAAAATAAGACGCTGACAAGATAATTTTGATTATTTAACTCAATTACTTATTAATGGGGTGCAGTAAGGAAAAACTCATAACAAAACTACATTAGATTTAAACTAAGTAAGGTTTAGACTTTTTATAAAATTTTAATTTAAAATATTTTTTAGTTATATGAAAAGATTTTATATAACATTTCTTTCTAGTAATAATATCTTTTAGTTATATGAAATGATATAGGAAAAGATTCATATATCATTTTTATTATAACATTTGTTTTTTAGTAATAAAATCGAGAAAAATACTTTTATGAGAATTCATATATTGATTATATTAAAAGTAAAAAAACAACATTTAAGTGAGAAAGAGAAAAATATAAAAAAATAAAATATTTTTGTGACGCCCCTGCACCTCCGTAAGCTTTCTTCTCTCTCCTCTATGTCTTTCTCAAATTCTCAAGATTTCTCTCCCTTCTCTTTAACTTTTCTCTCTCCATACATCATCTGTTTTAGAATCTGATCACACCCTGCAGTACCTGAGGAGTTAAGAATCATTTCTAACCGATCAGAATTTCAAACAGAGTAAGTCCATATTTGCTCTAAAGATCCCTTAATCTCTGTTTTTCCTTAGGCTTTTGTCATCAATCTTAGTAGGGACAGTTGAGAAAACTATTTCTCTCAACTTAATTAAGATTATACTGAAATTTGGTTTTGTTCTGAGGACTTGTTCTAGATCCCATTGGGTTAGTGTCACTAGCTAGTTTGGAGGAATTGTTTTGGGAAATTGTCACCAGGTAAGGGAAGCTAGTAACTTATTTTTATACTGTTTAGTTACTTTTAAATAGAACTCAAAGATAAAAACTTGAATATGTGATTATCAGTGCTCAAGTCTTTCTTGCAGGTCTGACTGGTCCTTGAGCACTGAATAAGTTTGATTATCTTGATTTTTCTGTAATTAATAGACCTTATTTGAGTAATGATGTTAGAAAATAGTATGCAAGAATTTTTGCTTGTTGTTTGATGGATTGAATGTGACTTGTGATAAAACTTTGATATGTTTTAATAGTTTGAGAGCAGTCATTGAATAAAATATGTCTTTATGCATGATTGATTGGGGAATCGTTTTTGAATGAATGCGAATTGTTTTGATTTGGAAAGTGAGTTTGATGAATCTACTAGATATATGTTGTTATAATGTTAAGGATATTTTTGGAATGATATTTGATGATTTAATCATTAAGTGTTGTTATGGTTGCGGAAGGATTCTAGCACACTATTATTTCTGTATTGATGTTAATGATTGAATAATGATGTTGATGTCATACATTTGGGATAATGTATGAGTTGTGTTTGTTTGTGTATATTAAGTATAGCACGCCTATGTTTAACAGAGATCCTCAAGCTTCACTGATGATCTAAGTCACATAGACTAAGATATCAGGTGGTGAGAAGCTGTGAGGGAGTTCATACACACCGGGACCGCTGGTGAGACTCGGTATTGGATGTTTGAGCTTACTCTGATCCTTTCTCTTAGATTCGAATGGCAGTCTAAGTCTTGGGTA